>JAEEGI010010685.1_pt1 | contig 19917 bp, 18 predicted proteins | sample 8958751 | NCBI WGS metagenome assembly JAEEGI01 (sample SAMN16246545, study PRJNA631951) | gut metagenome | biome: gut microbiome; feature: rumen; material: KS-attached | host: Bos | place: Iran: Karaj | collected 2018-10 | reverse complement strand
TTAGTTCGTTTTTATTTTATTTTTCGTTAATTTAGGATATAATATTTTCAATAAATAATATATGGCAATTAAGACTTTTTCCTGGAATGATATTATAAACTCAAACAGCAGTGAGCTTTTTCCGCAGTCAACTGGCATTTCTGTCGGCAGTTTTGATGGGCTTCATCTGGGGCACCGTGAGCTTTTGAATGCTCTTGTTGACGGCTGCAGAAAAAAAGGCTTGAAATCCGGGGTAATAACTTTTTTAAGACCGCTGCCGAGTATAAAGCATTCGGGTGATTATAAGGGTGATGTTTCTACCCTGAATCAGAGGCTTAAGCTTTTTGAAAATCTTGGCATTGATTTTGCAGTTCTTGTTGATTTTAACGAAGCTTTTGCAGGTATAGCCGGTGCAGATTTTTTGAATATCCTTTTAAAATCCTGCAGCATGAAGCTTCTGGCAGAAGGAATTGACTTCAGGTGCGGTTATAAGGGTGCTACTGATGCACAGGCAATAAAATACTGGGCAGGACAGAATAACGTTGAATGTATTTTTGTGGATCCTGTCTATTATCGCGAAGGAACTGATGAAGATGAAAGGGTAAGTTCCTCCTATATCCGCCAGATGATTCAGAAAGGCTTTTTTGCCACGGTTGAAGAGCTGCTTGCAAGACCTTATGAGCTTGATTTAACAGGCGAAGCAGTTCAGGTATTGCCGGGTGATGGGTTATATAGAACTGAATCTGAAAAAAATGAATATATCCGCCTTGAAATTAAGGGTGGAAAGATATTGAATCCACCGGAATGTAAGAGTGTACGGTTCTTATAACTGTAAAGCGGGTTTTAGTGTTGATTAATCAATAAAATTGCTATATAATTTTATTTCCAGGCTTATAGTACGGATTCTTTTGTGATTTTAGTCTAAAACTCCAGATTAAGACCTGCAAGATTTTCCGCTTATATAGGCTGATATAATTATTTTAAGGAGTTGCTATATGGCACTTACAAAAGAAACAACTGCTGCTACCATTAAGAAATATGGTGCAAAAGAAAATGACACTGGTAACGTAAAGGTTCAGATTGCCTTGCTTACCCAGCGCGTACAACAGCTTACAGAACATGTAAAAACATTTCCAAAAGATGGATCTGCAAAACGTGCTCTTCTCAAGGTTGTAGGACAGCGCCGTAAGATGCTTAAGTACTTTGAACGCACAGACCTCGAAGGCTACCGTGCATTCATCAAGGAACTTGGATTACGTAAGTAGTCAAACAGTGCAATATGCTGACATTTTTCAGCATTGCTGCAGAATCCCGCCGACTCAATGTTGCGCGGGATTTTTTTTGTTTAATCGTGCAGATAGGGTCAATTGATTATTATTTTATTATAGATTAAAATTGAATATCTCTTTTTTATCAAAAGGGATGCTTAAATAAGTATATTAGTTTTACTAATAAATAGAAAAAAACATGCGTCGGATGTAGTGACGTGTGTAGGAGTTTAATTTATGTCTGTAGAAAGAGTAACCTACAAACTTGGAGATGCCGATCTCATCTTGGAAACAGGAAAAATCGGTAAACAGGCTAATGGATGTGTTTACGCTCAGTGGGGCGGAGCCGCTATTATTGCAACTATTTGTGCTTCGTCTAGCGTAACAGAAGGTCAGGATTTTGTTCCTGTAACTGTTGAGTACAACGAAAAATTCTATGCTGCCGGAAAAATCCCTGGTGGCTTTGTAAAACGCGAAGGTCGTCCAAAGGATAAGGAGATTCTGGTATCTCGTCTTATTGACCGTCCTATGCGCCCACTTTTTGAACCGTCATTTGGTCACGAACTTCAGATTGTTCCAACATGTGTTTCATGCGACGGTGTTCACACTCAGGATATTCTTGCCGTTATTGCTGCTTCTGCTGCAACATGTATTTCTGATATTCCATTCCACGGTCCGGTAGCTGCCTGCCGTATTGGATACATGAACGGTGAATACATTATCAACCCAACTTTTGAACAGATTGAAAAGGGTGAACTCGAAATTGTTGTTGCCGGAACTAAAGACGGCTTTACAATGGTAGAAGGTGGTGCCAACGAAGTTTCTGAAGAAGTAATGCTCGGCGCTCTTGAAAAGGCTCAGGGCTTTATTACAGATATGTGTCTTTTGCAGGAAGAGCTCGTTAAGAAGGCTGGTAAGGAAAAGCTTCCTTTGAACCCTCTTGATGTAACTCTTGAAAATGCAGAAACTATCGAAGCTGAAGCAACACCACTTCTTAAAGAAGCCTGCTTCAAAGACAGCAAAATCAACCGTGGTAAGGCTATTGCTCAGGTTCAGAAGGATCTGGCTGCAAAATATGCTGAACAGCTGGCTGACCCAATTCAGGCTAAGCTTTTCTGTAATTTGATGGATGATATTCAGTACAAGCTTCTCCGTAAGTCAATTCTTGATGAAGGACTTCGTATTGACGGTCGTAAGACTGATGAAATCCGTCCTATTACTTGCGAAGTAAACGTATTGCCAACTCCACACGGAAGCGCACTCTTTACTCGTGGTGAAACACAGTCTCTTGCAGTTTGTACACTCGGTACAGCAATGGACGAACAGTCTTATGATGATATTGATGGAGACCGCTCAGAGCACTTCATCCTTCACTATAACTTCCCGCCATACTCAGTTGGTGAAACTGGTAAGCTTACAACAGGCCGCCGCGAAATTGGTCACGGTAACCTCGCACGCCGTTCACTTGCAGCAATGGTTCCAAGCCGCGAAGAGTTCCCTTATACAATTCGTGTAGTAAGCGAGATTATGGAATCTAACGGTTCTTCATCTCAGGCTTCTACTTGTGGTGGTACACTCTGTATGCTCGCTGCCGGTGTTCCAATGAAGAAGATGGTTGCCGGTATTGCTATGGGACTTATCACAGAACCAGAAGGAGACAATCCTTACGGACGTTATGCAATTCTTTCTGATATTCTTGGTGAAGAAGACCACCTTGGCGATATGGACTTTAAGGTTGCCGGTACAGAAGATGGTATTACTGGCTTCCAGATGGATATTAAGATTGCCGGTGTAACAACCGAAATCATGAAGAAAGCAATGGAACAGGCTCGTGCAGGCCGTCTTTTCATCCTTGGAAAAATGAAGGAATGTATTGATAAGCCAGCTCAGTTGAGCCCACGTGCACCTCAGATTCTTACAATGAAGATTCCTGTAGATAAGATTGGTGCCCTCATCGGACCAGGCGGAAAGAACGTAAAAGCTCTCTGCGCTCAGTATGATGTAACAATTAATACAGAAGATGATGGAACTGTAACAATCTACTCAAAGAACGGAGTTAACGCTGAAGCTGCCAAGAAAGCTGTAAAAGGTATTACAGAAGATCCTGAAGTTGGAACAATCTATCAGGGAACTGTAAAACGCATTATGGAGTTCGGAGCATTCATTGAGATTCTCCCTGGAAAAGAAGGCCTCTGCCACATTTCCAAGCTCTCAAAACAGCGTGTAAACAAAGTAACAGACGTTCTTACAGAAGGCCAGGTAATCCCAGTTAAGCTCCTCGAAGTAGACAAACAAGGCCGCCTGAACTTGAGTTACATAGACGCACTGGAAGGATAAAACTTTCAAATAGTGTATAAAATGGAAATCACTTTAATAAAGTGATTTCTATTCATATAAATGCAGTCTGTTGTAGACTGCGTTTTTTTTTGCTATAATCATTGTGTTATGGCAAAAGTAAACGTAAAGTGCGTTGCATCAGAAGGTGCAGTAATTCCCGAATATAAAACAGCAGGCGCTGCCGGTGCCGATGTCTGTGCTCATATAGAATCCGATATTGTAATTCCCGTTGGAAAATCCGCAATGATTCCAACCGGTCTTTTTTTTGAAATCCCGGAAGGTTATGAAATACAAGTTCGTCCCCGTTCAGGACTCGCCGCCAAAAATGGCGTAACCGTTCTTAATACTCCCGGAACAATCGACAGTGATTACCGTGGTGAACTCCGCGTAATACTCATCAACCTTGGAAACGAAGATTTTACTATCCATAACAATGACCGTATTGCTCAAATTATCATAGCACCGGTAACACAGGCTGTATTTATACCGGCAACTTCTCTTTCAGAAACAGAACGCGGAGCTGGCGGTTTTGGCTCAACAGGAGTGAAAAACTAATGCCAGGAAGACGGTTAGGGCGAAACATACTTATAAAATATCTCTACAGAGAGCTTTTCTATTATTTTATGATTTGCTTTGCCTTTTTGTTTGTAGTTTTTTTTGCAAACCAGATTCTTCTTATTGGCGAAGATATGCTTTCAAAGCGTGCTCCCTTCAACGATGTTGTAAAGATTATGGTTTACAGTTTGCCCGCCATCATAGCGCAGTCTGCTCCATTTGCAACCCTTGTTGGTTTTTTAATGTGCCTTGGACGAATGGCCAGCGATAACGAAATCTTAATTTTCAGGGCATCCGGCTTTAGCTTCCGTTCAATCTTAGTACCGGTTATGATACTGGGCCTTGCAATATCACTCGTTTCTTTTTTTGTAAACGACTATCTTTTACCACTTGGAACAATAAAATACAATCAATTGTATAGAAAAATATTACACTCTAACCCGACCGTCGTACTTGAACCGGACAGCGTTAAACAAATTGGCGACAACACAGTTGTAATTGGCAGCGTAGACGGCGAAAATGTTTCCGATATCATTTTTTTTAACGAAAGCAAAAAGGATGAAGAATCAATAATTGTTGCGGGCGCTTCTAAGCTTACAGGCGCAAGAAATGAAGGTGTACTTCTCCAGCTGGATATGAGTGATACGATTGTAACAACTTTTAAAAATCACGTAAGAAAAAATTATGATGTTATGAAGTCTGGGCGTACAATCCTTAATATTTTTGATTCCACCTTTACCGGAAAGTCTGGCAAAAATCCGCGCGAAATGACCTTTATTGATTTACGCAAAGAAATCCATTCTATGGAGCTTAAGCCTGATATAGATAAAATAAGGCTCAACACCTGGCGCATGGAATATTATAAAAAGTTTGCAATTCCATTCGGTTCAATCTTTTTTGCCTTTCTTGCTTTTTCAATTGCTTTTTTGTTTGGAAAACATAACGGTCTTACAATGGGGTTATTTATAGGTATAATTATTTGTGTTTTGTACTGGGCAATGCAGATTTCGGGTCAGTTGCTTGTTACCCGTGTTCATCTTGATTCTTTTTTGTGTATCTGGGTTCCGAATATTCTTTTAGGAGTTATGGGCGGCATATTCTCACTTGTGCTTATAGGAAAATAGGGTGGAAAGATGAAGTTTGTAGAATACATAATGAAAAAGATTCTTCCCGTTTTTTTTGGTGCGCTCTTTTTTATTGCCCTGATTTTGAATCTTGTTGATTTGTTTATGAACATTTCAAAATACCTTGAGCAGAATGCCGCTGCAAAAGATGTTCTTATGGTTATGGAGCTTTATATTCCAAAAACAGTCTGGTATGCGGCTCCAATTGCTTTTCTTTTTTCGGTAACTTATGTTCTTAGTGATTTGTATGCTAAAAATGAGATGGTAGCACTTTTTGCTTCGGGAACATCTCTGTTTAAGTTTATAATTCCTATTTTAGTATTTTCTGCAGCCTGTTCCGTAGGAATGTTTTTTCTGGAGGACAAGCTTGTTGTTAATACCCTGGAAAAAAAGGAAGTGCTGCAAAAACAGCTGCTTGGTGAAGAAGAAAATGCCAACAATGATAATATAGTTGTAATTTCCGATAATTCAAAGCTGATTTATAAAGCAAAAAAATACCGTGATACTTCGCAGCGACTTGAAAACGTATATTTTCTCTTCCGTGATGATTCAAAAAAACTTCAATCAATAATTTTTGCAACTACAGCCTTGTGGAATAATGATGAACAGCTGTGGAAGCTTCAGAATGCGGTTCAGTATGTGGTTGATGGAGATTCCTTAAAAACAATACCCTTGTCTAAAGAATATACTGACCGTCTTACAGAATCCTACGAAATCTTTAGAAAAAAAACAGTCAATGTTGAAAGCGTTAATTCAAAGGAAGCCAAAATCTATATTGAGCACCTTATGAAAGCAGGTTTGCCATTTTACGAGCAGCTTTCTGTTTACTACAAAAAGTTTTCGTTTCCTTTCATCCTGTTTATTGCGGCTTTCCTGGCAGTTGGTGTAACTGGAAAAACACGTAAGAACGTTCTCCTCATAAGCCTGTCCCTTTCGATTGTTGCCGTAGTTTTGTTCTATGTTTTCCAGATGATAACAATGGTCCTTGCCAAAACAAATGTCATGACCCCTTTTATGGGCGCCTGGCTCCCCGATATAGTGTTCACCATAATCGCCGGCTTTTTATTAAAGTTCAGCAGAACTTAGGGGAATAGAAGGAGTTATTATGATAGAAAATATTTTCGACATTCATCACAAATCCTCAGACGGCAAAGCCCGTACCGGCGTTCTTCATCTTCCTCATGGCGATGTTCAGACTCCTGTTTTTATGCCGGTCGGTACCAATGCAACCGTAAAGGCAATGCCCAAGGATTTTCTGGAAGAAATTGATTTTGAAATAATCCTTGCGAATACCTATCACCTTTATCTGCGACCGGGAGCCGATTTAATAGAAGAAGCCGGTGGTTTGCATGGTTTTTCCAAATGGAAGAGAAACTTTCTAACAGATTCCGGTGGATTTCAGGTTTTTTCACTTTCAAAGCTGCGAAAAATTACAGATGACGGCGTAAAGTTCCAGAGCAACATTGATGGAAGCTATCACTTTTTTACACCGGAAAATATAGTGCAGACTCAGACAAAGTTTAATTCCGATATTCAGATGCAGCTTGATGTTTGTACCGGCTACGATGAACCAAGAAAGGAAGCAGAAAGAGCACTTCGCATAACATCCGACTGGCTTGTGCGCGCAAAAAAAGAATGGGAAATCCAGCGCGAAAAAGGGTATAAAGGCTATCTTTTTCCAATTGTACAGGGACATTTTTCTGAAGATTTACGCAAGCAGAGTGCAGAGTTTGTTTCTTCGCTTGAAATGCCCGGAATTGCAATCGGCGGTTTAAGCGTTGGCGAGCCTCATGAGGTTTTCACCCAGTTTATGAATTACACCTGCCAGTATCTGCCGGAGGATAAACCAAAGTATGTAATGGGAATTGGAACCCCGGAATATATTCTTGATGCAGTTCAGGCTGGAATTGATATGTTTGACTGTGTTTTGCCTACAAGAAATGCAAGAAATGGTTCTTATTTTACTCACAATGGAATGCTTTCCATAAAACAGGAACGCTGGACACACAGCTTTGAACCGGTTGATAAAGAATGTAACTGTAAAGTTTGCCGTACATACACCCGAAGTTATCTAAGGCATCTGTTTAAGGAGCAGGAAATCTTAAGTTCAATCCTTGCCAGCTATCATAATCTTTATTTTTTGCATAATATGGTAAAGGAAATAAGGCAGGCAATAAACGAAGACCGCTTTGAACAGTACAGAGCCGAGTTCTTGAAACGCTTTTCCAGCGGAAATGTTTAGGAGATGATGATGAAGAAACTTTATTTTATACCGGCAGTTTTTTTTGTTTTTACGATATTTTTGTCTCCAGTTTATGCACAGAATGCTTCTGATAATGGAAAAAGTACTGAATCAGACAGTGAGGTAAAGGCTTCTAAAGGTGGTCTTGCAGAAATTCCGGCTCCAAAACGTCCACGCCCTATAGATAAAGAAAAGGCAGAAGAAGCCGCCAGAAAAGATGAAACCGACAAAGATGAAGAGAATTACAGGAATACAATAAAGTACGGAATTCCTTCTGAAATTGGTTCACTGCTTGATGACCTTATTAAAAATGATGACCCTCGTTTTACAGAAGAGATTTATGATTTGTTCCAGGTAACAAGAAGTTCAAACATAAAGGAAAAGGTTTTAAAATATTTTACAAAGATAGAAGACCCATGTCTTGAAGATTATACAGTTGAGCTTTTAAACGACCCTTATGATGAAAGAAACGAAATTGTAAAAGCTGCCTTCCAGTATATATCTGCGGTAAAAACTACAGCTGCGGTTCCTGCGGTAATTGCACTTATAGAAAGCGAAAATGAAAATTATTTTACAAATGCTATTGCAACTTTGGGTGATATTGGTGGCCCTTCGGAAGCTATGTTCCTTGTAGAATATCTTGACCGCCCGGATTTAAGCGACGCACAGAAACAGACTCTTATGCGCACCTGCGGTAAAATGCACGCAGTAGAAACCTGGCAGAAGCTTGTAGATGTTCTTGAAGATGAAGATGAAAATGCTTTTGTACGAATGTATGCGGCAGAAGCTCTCGGTTTAATGAAAACACCTAAATCTGTACCGGTGCTTGTTAAAAACTTTGAAAATAATGACCCGAATCTCCGCCAGTATGTAATAAAAGGACTTGCAAACTTCCCTGAAGTTATTGAAGCAAAGGCTGTAATTCTTCAGGGAATACGTGATGAGCACTGGAAGGTAAGGCAGGAATCAATCAATTCTGCAAAAGAAATGGAAATGAAGGATGCAGTGCCTTATCTTATTTACCGTGTAAAAAACGATTCGGAAAAAATCATAAAGGATAACTCAATTGAAGCAGTCGGTAAGCTTAATACTGCAGAAGGAAACGATTTTCTTGTAAGCCAGCTTAAGGAAAAAAAGGTTGCCGATGCAACAAAGGGTAAAATTGTTGAAGTTCTCTTAAAAGAGGGAAATGCCGGCGGAGAAGAGATTCTTGAGCTTGCAGACAGTGTAGTAAATGATGATAAACGCAAGAGCTTAAGATATACCATTGGAAAAGAGCTTGCAAAATACTATAAGCCTGAATATCACGAGCTTTGCTGTAAGTATCTTGATTCAAAGGATACAACAACGGTAAGTCTTGGTCTTGATATGTACAAAAATGGCCGCTATAAGGATGCAGAATCCTATGTTCAGAAAATTGCAGAGGAAAAGAAAAGCAGCGGTAACAAAAACAGGGCTCAGAAGCTTCTTGGTATAGATGAAGACGAAGAAAAGAAAAAGGATGATGAAAAGCCGGAATCTGAAAAAACTGATGATGTGCCTGTAACGGATGATGCAAAATAAAAGAGTGTTTGGGAGGATAAAATGATTTGCTGGAAGTGTAAAAAAGAAATAGATGTAACAGAAGTTCACCGCAGCACGGAATGTCCGCTCTGCAGGGCAGATTTGCGCTGCTGTAAAGCCTGCAGGTTTTATTCTCCAGGCAGCCATTACGACTGTAAGGAAAATGTAGACAGCAGCATTTCTGAAAAAGAAAAAGCCAATTTCTGCGATTTTTTCAGTGTAAATACTTCACTTTCGGCAGGCGGTTCAGGCAGTGAAGATAAGGCAAAAGCTGCAAAGGATGCTTTTAACGCACTTTTCGGATAGAAAATGTCATTGTCGGACTTGTTCCGGCAATCTGTTTATGTGAGATTATAGTATGGTAGATTTTGCATTTGTTGATTCAGGAACCGGTGGCATTCCTTATCTTCTTCATCTTAAGGAAAAATGTCCTACTGCAAAATGCGTTTACATTGGAGATACGGCTAATTTTCCTTATGGTGAAAAATCACACGAAGAAATTGTAAACTGCGTTCTTGACTGTACTGCAAAAATCATCAGCAGCTTTAATCCAAAGGTAATAATACTTGCATGTAATACAATGAGCGTAAATGCACTTGATGTTGTGCGCTCGGTTTATCCGGATCAGCTTTTTGTGGGAACTGTTCCTGCAATTAAAGTGGCAGCTGAACGTTCAAAAAATCACTGCATTGGTTTAATGGCAACTAATTCCACTGTAAATCATCCTTATAATCAGGATTTGAAAAATCATTTTGCGGCTGACTGTACAATGGTAACACGCGGAGACCCGGAGCTTATATCATTTATAGAACATAAATCGTTTATTTCAAGTGAAGCAGAAATAGAAGCAGCGTGCAAGCCTTCCGTAGACTTTTTCCGTAATAAAGGCTGTGATGTAATCATTCTTGGCTGTACCCACTTTTTGAATATTTCTGAACAGCTTAAAAAAGCCGCTACCCCTGATATTCTGATTGTTGATTCCCGCGAAGGAGTAGTGAACAGAGCCTTGAGTATCCGTGGCGAAATCACTCCTGAAAAAGATATTACCGACACACTTTATGTAACAGGTTTTTCCGATAAAAAAGACCAGAAGGAATACGAGCTTATCTGCAAAAAAAATAATCTTCTTTTTGGTGGCATTTTACAGTAGATTGCGGTATAATGAAGTAAATATTTTTTTGGAGGATGTAACCTAAAATGAAAAAAATAGCAATTGTTATGTGTACAATCGCTCTGGCAGCTTTTTCTTTTGTTTCATGCAGCAAAAAGAATGCTCCAGCTAATGCTCCAGCTAATGCTTCTGCTGGAAAAGCAGGAAAAGCAGCAGAACCTGCAATGAAAATCGCAATGGTAACCGATTATGGTGACATTACCGACCAGTCATTCAATCAGACAACATATCAGGCTTGTAAGGAATATGCAGAAGCAGCTAAGCTTGACTTCAAGTATTACAAGCCATCTGGAGATTCAACCGAAGCTCGTGTTTCTTCTATCAATGCAGCTATTCAGGACGGCTACAATGTAGTTGTTCTTCCTGGTTTTGCCTTTGCAGAAGCAATTGTAAAAACAGTTGATGATAATGATGATGTTCATTTCATCGGTCTTGATGTAAGTGAGTTTGACCTTATTTCTTCTGCTGAAGCAATGGGAAAAGCAAACTGGAGACTTCCTAAGAATGCATTCTGTGCAGTTTATGCAGAAGAGATTCCTGGCTTTTTTGCAGGTTATGCAGCTGTAAAAGAAGGCTTTACTCATCTTGGATTCCTTGGTGGTATGGCTGTTCCAGCTGTAATCCGCTATGGCTTTGGTTTTGTTCAGGGCTGTAACCAGGCTGCTGTAGAAATGGAAATTACCGATAAGGTTACTGTAGAATACGTATATGGTGGACAGTTCTTTGGCGATCAGGCTATTACTGCTGCTATGGACGGATGGTATCAGCAGAGAAAGGTTGAAGTTGTATTTGCCTGTGGTGGCGGTATCTGGACTTCTGCCTGTGAAGCTGCTGCTAAAACAAACGGCAAGGTTATTGGTGTTGACGTTGACCAGGCTGCACTTATCAACAACTATGGTGCTGGAATGTGTGTAACATCTGCAATGAAAGGTTTGAGCGCAACTGTAAAGGCAACTCTCAAGGCAATTCAGGACAAATCATTTGACAGCGTTTATGCCGGAAGAATCAGCAACCTGGGCCTTGTTTCTGACACAGATTTGGATGCAAACTTTGTTGCTCTTCCAACAGCTACATGGTCTATGAAGAACTTCACAGTTGACCAGTACAAGCAGATGGTAAAGGATGTTTACGCAAAGAACATTAGAATCAGCAACGACACTGGTGATATGCCTTCTCACAAAATCAACGTAAACGTTTATCCAAATATTAAATAATATCGTCCCTAACTGGGGGTGTTTGATTTGTTGCCCCCAGAGAATATAGATATTATTAAAAAAGTAAAAGATTAAAAAGTTAACAGCTTAAAGTTCATGGAAAAAAGTTCATGACTTAAAGTTGATGACTAAAAGTTTTAATCTTTACTAATCTTTTTTACTATAAAGCACTCCGAAAAATCGGGGTGCTTATTTTTTTAAATCTATGGTATAATTATTATATGAGCGAATATGTAATTGAAATGCTTCATATTACGAAGCGTTTTCCCGGTATCATTGCAAACGATGATATAACCCTGCAGCTGAAGAAGGGCGAAATCCATGCTCTTCTGGGCGAAAACGGAGCGGGAAAATCAACCTTGATGAGCGTACTTTTTGGACTTTATCAGCCGGAAGAGGGCGAAATCAGAAAAGACGGAAAACCGGTAAAAATTGAAAATCCTAACGATGCTACGGCACTTCATATTGGAATGGTTCATCAGCACTTTAAGCTGGTTGAAGTTTTTACAGTTCTTGATAATATCATTTTAGGAATTGAACCTGTAAATAAAGGTTTTGTAGACAGAAAAGCCGCACGAAAAAAGATTCTGGAATTGAGTGAGCGTTACGGACTTGCAGTTGACCCTGATGCACTTATTTCCGACATCACCGTTGGTATGCAGCAGAGGGTAGAAATCCTTAAAATGCTTTACCGAGATAACGATATTCTTATTTTTGATGAACCAACTGCTGTTCTTACTCCGCAGGAAATTACCGAGCTTTTGCAGATTATGAAAAATCTTGCGGCAGAAGGTAAATCAATTCTATTCATCACTCATAAACTTAACGAAATTATGGCGGTTGCCGACAGATGTACGGTTATACGAAAAGGTAAGTACATTGGTACGGTTAATGTTGCCGAAACTACAAAAGAAGAGCTCAGCCGGATGATGATTGGCCGCGATGTACAGTTTACTGTTGATAAGGCAGAAGCAAAGCCGGGCCAAGTTGTTCTTTTAATTGAAAATATGAATGTAGCAAGCAAGCTTCATCATAATCTTGCAGTAAAGAATGTGAGTCTTGCCGTTCATTCCGGGGAAATTGTAAGTATTGCCGGTATTGATGGAAACGGTCAGTCGGAGTTTATTCAGGGACTTACGGGGCTGGAAAAGCTTGCAGATGAAGAAAAAACTACAATAAAGCTTTGCGGCCTTGATATAACAAAAAAATCAGTGCGTGAAAAATCAAAGGCTGGAATGAGTCATATTCCGGAAGACAGGCATAAGCATGGTCTTGTACTTGATTATAAGCTTGATGAAAATATGGTTTTGCAGAGATACTGGCAGCCGGAGTTTCAGAAAAATGGCTTTATCCGCCGGAACGAAGTAACTGCCTATTCCGATGAGCTTATTGAAAAGTTTGATGTTCGAAGCGGACAGGGCAGTAAGACTGTAGTAAGGGCAATGTCGGGTGGAAACCAGCAGAAGGCAATTATTGCGCGTGAAATGGATAAAGAACATAAGCTTTTGATTGCGGTTCAGCCAACGCGTGGTCTTGATGTTGGTGCTATAGAGTATATTCATAAGCAGATTATTGCAGACAGAGACAGGGGAGCCGGTGTTCTTCTTGTTTCGTATGAGCTTGATGAAGTTATGCAGCTTAGCGACAGGATTTTAGTAATGTTTGAAGGCGAAATTGTTGGTGAACTTAATCCTAAGAAAACTAACGTGCAGGAGCTTGGTCTGTTTATGGCGGGTGCAAAGCGGAACAGGTGATGTAAAACAGGAAGTGTTGTAAAAAAAAGGATAGTGGTGTTCAAAATGAATAAAATTGATAAATCGAGTTTCAAATCATTTATAGTCAAAAAACTAAAATCTGAAGGAATGAAGTCAATAATTGCGGCGGTTTTGTGTGCCCTGATTGGAATCTTAATTGGCTATATTATCCTGCTGATTATAAGTGCGCCTAATGCAACAAAAGCAATGGGGACAATCCTCAAAAACTTTATGTATTTTAGAAAGCCCTTCCAGAAGCAGTATTATTTTGGAAGTACGCTTGTAAAATCTGTACCGCTAATTTTGTGTGCGCTTTCGGTTTTGTTTGCGTTTAAGGCGGGGTTGTTTAACATTGGTGTTGGCGGGCAGTATTGTCTGGCGATTGGTGTTTCCTTGTGGTGTGCGCTCTTCTGGCATATGCCGTGGTGGCTGTGCATTATTATTTCTGCGCTTGCTTCTGCGCTGTGGGGTGCAATTGTCGGATGCTTTAAGGCTTTTTTCAATGTGAACGAAGTTATTGCCTGCATTATGATGAACTGGATTGCACTTTATATCGTAAACATTCTGATGCACAGGGAATCGGTAATGAATATGTCGCTTTCGGAAAGCTACCAGATTAAGACGATTTCTCCGGGTTCTATAATTCCAAGCCTGGGACTGAGTAAGCTTTTCCATGACAATGAATATGTAACTATTGCAATTCCGCTTACGATTATAGTTGCGGTTGTTATCAATATCATTTTGAATAAAACTACATTTGGTTACGAGCTTAAGGCAACGGGCTATAACAAGCATGCGGCTAAGTACGCCGGTATGAAGGAAAAGCTGAACATAATCCTTACGCTGGCAATTGCAGGTGCACTTGCGGGGCTTGCGGCTTCTTTGTATTACCTTACCGATATTCAGCAGTGGAAAACTTCTTCTTCAGTGCCGGGCATGGGCTTTAATGGAATTGCGGTTGCCTTTTTGGGCGGCCTGAACCCGATTGGTGCAATTTTTGCAGGCTATTTTATTGAGCATATCACTCTTGGCGGAAGCTTTATTGATATGCGCTATTTTAATCCTCAGATTGCAGACTTAATTTCTTCAATAATTATTTATGCCTGCGCCTTTGTTCTCTTTATCAAGGAAATTCTGACAAAGCTCTACAGACGCAAGGAAAAAGAAGTGAACAGAAATGAGGAGGAGGAAGAATAATGTTATTAATTCAGTATACACTTATATATGCTTCGGTTTTGATTCTTGTTGCGCTTGGCGGAATGTTTTCTGAACGGAGCGGTGTTATAAATATTGGTCTTGAAGGAATTATGGTTTTTGGTGCGCTAGGCGGTGCCTTTGTTTTGTATGCGCTGCCGGTGGGGACGAATCCGGTGCTGCTTATTTTTGTAACTGTGCTTGTGAGTGCAATTGTTGGAATGCTTTGCTCGGTTCTGCTGGCGGTGGCGGCGATTAACTTTAAGGCGGACCAGACTCTTGTTGGTACAGCAATCAATATGCTGGCTACGGCTGCAGCAACTGTAATTGTAAAATCCTATAATTCGGCAAAATCTAGTGGGGATAACGTTTCAGCAATTTTGAGTTATATTGAAAACAGAAAGTGCTTTATTATGCGCACCTTTGGAATGGAGCTGAACATTTATATGGTTATAACTGTCGTTTTACTTATATCGGCCTTTATCATCCTTTATAAAACAAGGTTTGGAATGCACCTGCAGGCTTGCGGTGAACACCCACAGGCAGCGGCTAGTGTTGGTATAAATGTATTTAAGATGCGTTATGCCGGTGTTTTAATTTCGGGCTTTTTGGGTGGAATCGGCGGTATTATTTATATTTCTGCTTCCAATTCACAGTGGGATTTTATTTACGGTGTTGCCGGTGCGGGCTTCCTTGCGCTTGCCGTTATGATTTTTGGTCAGTGGAAACCTATGCGAATTGCGGCTTCGGCTGTGCTTTTTGGATTTTTCCGAGCTATTGCCGATGCATATATGGGCTGGGATTTCCTTGTAAAGCTTGTTCCCGGCGAGTTCTATAAAATGCTGCCCTATATTATTTCTCTGCTGGTGCTTGCGTTTACATCTAAATCTTCAAAGGCTCCAAAGGCAGAAGGTATACCGTATGATATTGGGGCAAGGTAAGGATTAATGGATAGGGGATAGAGGATAGTAATAAAAAAATCAACTTTATTAATAAAAAAGTCAACTTTAATATTTGTGTGGATGTTGGCATAGGGGAAAATTCCTAAAAAAATCAAATCAAATTCCTAAATAATTACATTCAAATCCTCGCTTTTAGGTTTTATTATAAAGCCATAAATAAAACATCTATCAGGAGGAAAAATTAGATGAAAAAAATCGTAGTAGTTGCTGTTGCACTTATGTGTATGGTATCGTTGTTTGCTGCTCCAAAAAAAGCAAAGAAAAGCAAGAAAAAGGGTTCCGATCAGATAAAGATTGGTATTATCAATAATCCACCTTCAGAGTCTGGATATCGTGCTGCTAACGTAAAGGACTTTGAGGAAGTATTTACAGCTGACAAGGGATACAAAGTATCTACTTTCTACAGCTTGAAGAACGACGAACAGCTTAATGCTGCTTCTCAGTTTATTACAGAAGGCGTTGACTACATTCTTCTTTCTGCTGCTGCTACAGACGGATGGGAATCTGTTCTTAAGAATGCTCAGAAAGCTGGAATTAAAGTATTCCTCTTTGACCGAATGTTGAATGCTGATCCTTCACTCTACGAAGCTGCTGTTGTTTCTGACATGGCTAACGAAGGTGATACAGCTGTAGCTTGGTTGAAGAACCAGAAGCTCGCTGAATACAATGTAATCCATATCCAGGGTGCTATGGGTTCTGATGCTCAGATTGGTCGAACAAACGCTCTCGAAAACGAGTTCAAGAAAGGAACAATGAAGAAGGTTGTTCAGCAGACAGCTACTTGGGACGAAGCAGAAGCTAAGAAAATTGTGGAATCTGTAATCAACTCTGGTGAAAAGTTCAACGTAATTTATGCTGAAAATGACGGTATGGCTAAGGGTGCTGTAGCTGCTCTTGACGAAGCTGGTATTACACACGGTGTTGGAAAAGACGTTATCGTAATGGGCTTTGACTGCAACAAGTGGGCTCTCCGTGAACTTCTTGCTGGAAACTGGAACTATGATGGACAGTGTTCTCCATTCCAGGCTGGCGTTATTGAAGAAATGATTAAGAAGATTCAGGCAGGCGGAACAATCGCTACAAAGAAAGTTATTTCTGAAGAAAAAGGTTTCGATGCTACAACTCTTACTCAGGCTGACGTAGACAAATACGGTCTTGGTGACTAATTAAAATTACGGCTCAATCATAATCACAGAATTAGAATTGAGTTTGGTTATATGGCGTAGAGTGTGTTAAATCAGCATATTTTACGCCATATTTTTTGTACAAAGTAAAAAAAGGCGGTAGTTATAAATGAGTAATGATGTTGTTTTGACCATGCGCGGAATATGCAAAGAGTTTCCCGGTGTAAGGGCGCTTCATAATGTAGATTTTACCTTGCGCAGCGGAGAAATACATGCTCTGATGGGTGAAAATGGGGCTGGTAAATCAACACTAGTTAAAGTCCTTACAGGCGTATATATAAAAGATTCCGGAGAAATAAAGATTGCCGGAAATGAAGTTTCAATAAAATCACCTCAAGATGCACAGAATCTTGGAATAAGTACAGTTTATCAGGAAATTACACTTTGTCCTAATCTGACAGTTGCAGAAAACATGTTCATAGGACGGGGAAACTATAAAACAATAAATTGGAAGGCTTGGGAGAAAAAAGCCGATGAGCTTTTGCAAAAGCTTAACATCCCGGCAAAAGCAAAGCAGCAGCTTGGAACCTGTTCGTTAGCGGTACAACAGATGGTTGCAATTGCCCGCGCCGTAGACATGGAATGTAAAGTCCTTATCCTGGATGAACCTACATCATCTCTGGACGAAAGGGAAGTTGAACAGCTTTTTACGCTTATGCGTGATTTAAAAGCAAGAAATGTAGGAATTATTTTTATCACACACTTTTTGGAACAGGTTTACGAAGTTTGTGACAGAATCACCGTATTGCGAAACGGCGAGTTAGTTGGTGAATACGAAATAAAGGATATGCCAAAGGTTGATTTGATTTCTGCAATGCTCGGAAAAGACCTTGAAGACATATCAAAATTAAAGGAAGAAAAGAAAGCCTTTGAAGGCGGAAATGATACAATTTACGAAGCAGCTGGACTTTCCAGTGCCGAAGGTGTAAGACCGTTTGACTTTAAGATTGCTAAAGGTGAAGTAAACGGCTTTACAGGACTTTTAGGTTCCGGCCGAAGTGAAAGCGTTCGTGCAATTTTTGCGGCTGACCGAGTTACCGGCGGAAAGGTAAAGGTAAACGGAAAGGAAGTTAAGATAAACAAACCAAAAGATGCAATGAAAAACCGGATCGGTTATCTGCCGGAAGACAGAAAGGGTGATGGAATCATTCAGGATTTGTCGGTACGCGAAAACATAATTCTTGCATTACAGGTTTTGAACGGCTTCTGGAAACCATTCAGCAGGGCAGAAGCAGAAAAGTTTGCTGATGACTTTATCAAGCTTTTGAACATTAAAACCGCTTCTCAGGATACACCTATAAAATCACTTTCGGGCGGAAACCAGCAGAAGGTTATTCTTGCCAGATGGCTTCTTACAAATCCTCAGTATCTTATTCTTGATGAACCTACACGCGGTATTGACGTAGGAACAAAGGTTGAGATTCAGAAGCAGGTGCTTAAGCTTGCAGAACAGGGCGTTGGCGTAACATTCATTTCATCAGAAATCCAGGAAATGCTTACAGTCTGCTCAAGACTGATTGTTATGCGCGACAGAAAAATTGTTGGTGAGCTTACCGGTGAAGAACTCAGCCAGGACAACATTATGAAAACTATTGCGGGAGGAAAAGCACAAAATGTTCAGTAAAGAAACAATTTCAAAGCAATTCAAAAAACTTACACAGTCGCAGCTTGCAATTCCTATTTTTGCGCTTCTGCTTCTTGTAATATTTAATTTAATAAGAGACCCGGGATTCTTTTCTATTGTGATTAAGAAAAACAATCTTGGAAACACAGTTCTTTCGGGAAACCTTATAAGCATTTTGAACGGAGCGTCAGAGCTCGTCATCCTTTCCATAGGAATGACCCTTGTTACCTCCGCCGCCCGCGGACAGGATATTTCTATCGGTGCTGCAGCCGCAATCGCCGGCAGTATCTTTGTAAAAATACTCAGGGCAAATACCATCACTGTTCCTGTAATTCTGCTTGGTCTTCTTTGTGCCTGTGTAGTTGCAATTCTCTTCTGTCTCTTCAACGGTATACTTATTGCCAAGTTTAATATTCAGCCGATGATTGCTTCTTTGATTCTGTTTACAGCCGGCCGACCAATTGCTTACTGGATAAACGGTGGTGCTACACCAAATGTAGAAAGCCCACTGCTCGGTTATCTTGGCGGCTTTATTCCAAAGGTTCCAATCCCAAGCCCGATTCTGATTGTAATAATCTTTATAATTCTGATAAGGCTTCTTTTGAAGTTTACAAACCTTGGACTTTACATTCAGGCAGTTGGTATAAACGAAAAGGCTGCCAAGTTGAACGGTATAAATGCAGTCTTTATGAAGCTTTTAGTTTTTGCAATTCTTGGTGTCTGCGTTGCACTTGCAGGTTCAATGAATGTCTGCCGAATTGGACTTATCAACCACGAAACAATTCTTATTGATATTGAAATGGATGCCATTCTTGCAGTTGCCATTGGAGGAAACTCGCTGGGCGGAGGTAAGTTTAAGCTTTCCGGTTCAATTATTGGTGCATATATTATCCAGGCACTTACAATCACCTTGTATGCTATGAAGGTTTCTTCTACAGCTGTAAAGGCTTACAAGGCAATTGTAATTATTGCTCTCGTTGTAATTGGTTCACCTGTTGTAAAAGATTGGATTAAGCAGATTAAAAATAAGATTTCTGCAAAAAAGGTAAGCGGTTCTAATACAGGGAATGGTCAGGTTGCTGCAGTAACATCAGCAGGGGAGGCAAAGTAATATGTCATTCGTTCAGTCAATAAAAAACTTATTTTCTAAAGATAAAAACAAGCAGCCTCTTTCAAATACAACTCTGCTGCTTACAATCACAATCTGTACCTTTGTTGTAATGTATCTTTTTGCAATGATAGTTTGGGGTGGTGGCTTTCTTAATCCTCAGCAGTTCCTTGATATTTTCAACAACAATGCATATCTGATTGTAATTTCAATCGGACTTACAATAATTATGATTACCGGCGGAATTGATATTTCTGTTGGTGGTACAGTTGCCCTTATTACAATGTCCTGCGTTGTATTTATGGAAGATCACGGTGGCGGCATTTTCTCTTCAATTCTCATTTCTCTTGGAATCGGACTTGCTATGGGTATAGTTCAGGGCTATTGTGTTGCCTTCCTTAAGATTCAGCCCTTTATTGTAACGCTTGCAGGTATGTTTTTTACAAAAGGTATGACAACAATTGTAAGTAAAGTTCCTCGTACAGCTACAAATAAGGCTTTTCTTGCACTCAAGGATTTTTACGTGGAGCTTCCAGGAATCGGTCATTATGCAAAAAACGGAAACTTTATTCCAGCCTACATTGAAGTTGGTGTAATTATTGCGCTTGTAATTCTTGTTGCCTTGTGGGCTGTACTCA
>JAEEGI010010684.1_pt1 | contig 19920 bp, 20 predicted proteins | sample 8958751 | NCBI WGS metagenome assembly JAEEGI01 (sample SAMN16246545, study PRJNA631951) | gut metagenome | biome: gut microbiome; feature: rumen; material: KS-attached | host: Bos | place: Iran: Karaj | collected 2018-10 | reverse complement strand
AACGTCCTTATAGTCATACTTCGGCCGTACCGACTCCGGATCCTCCGAAATCGCCGCGACAAATGACATACTCATCGTCTCATGGTTTCCGAGGTCATTCAGACTGTCGTTCAATTTGCGCAGCACCTTGGCTGCCTCTGCTGATGTCAGTTTCATGGTAATCTCCTTTTCTCTTTTTGTTTTAACGGGTAGACAACCTCTCCCGAATGTTCTCTTTTCGTTATTATATCTTATTTTGCATTAAAAAGCATTAAATTCTTGGTTTAAAAAAGACTGTTTTTGAATACGAATTTGTCATCCTTCCTCTTGACTATATAACAGAATTTATGTATAATTTTGTTATCAAATGGGGAGGTATTTAAGATGCCTACAATTAAATCCAGTGCGGAGTTACGCAACAATTACAACCAGATATCCGAGCTCTGCCATACCTATGGCGAGCCTGTATTTATTACTAAAAACGGTAAGGGGGATCTTGCGATTATGAGTGTAGAAGCTTATGAAGCGCTTACCGGCAAGCTTGAACTTTACCGCCTTCTGAAAGAAGGCCTTGAAGATGTCAGCGCCGGAAGAACGAAGCCGATGGACGACGCATTTGCCGAAATCCGGGGAAGGCGGAAACAATGATCTATAAAGTTCGAATCACTGACGCAGCGATTCGGGACATCGAAAAGGCGGCGGATTATATCGATTTCATCCTGATGAATTCGGAAGCCGCCGAACGGCTTGTGGATGATACGGAAACCACTATCCGCTCTCTTTCTGTTGCCCCGAAGGCATATCCTTATGTTTCCGATCCGGTGCTCGCTTCCTGGAGCATCCGCTTTGAGAAGATCAGAAACTACATTCTCTTTTTCCTGGTCGATGACGAACAGTCGACCGTCTACGTTGTCCGTTTTCTTCACGAGAGGCAGGACTGGAGCCGGATTCTTCGGGAAGAAACCGACCTCAAAATCTAAAACAGACTGATCCGTGGAATCCGAACCAGTCTGCATAGAATCTTTTTTATATCATCGTCAGTATTACAATCACCACAATTAATGCCAAAAGAATCACCAGATAATAAAATACATGAGTCTAAGAATCGGGCAAAGCAATGCCTCAGGATAGTCATTAAGCATATGGCGGCCCTGTTTCACTCCCCTCTACCCTTTCCCCGCAAAATGTGATATAATACGAAAAGCAGCCGTTTGGTTTGTTGTCATATGTGGAGCGGAGAATGAGCAGACTTTGTAACATGATAAAACAGATATTGGACGCAAATCCCGGGTTTACCTCCGTGTACACCGGGTTCTGTCGCGTTGTCTTTCCGATCATCGCCATTCTCGTTCTGTCGGCGGCTCTCATCTCCCTTTTCAACCTCCCGAAGACGCCCGAAGTGTTTGCTATGCTTCGGCTTCCGAACGGCAAAATCTTCCGCTTAAAGCACTGGGAGAACATCCTCGGCCGCTCAGGCTCCGCGGATGTCACGTTGCCTGGCTCGTCCGTCAACCGTCTGCACGCGGTGCTTTCCAGAGATGCGGAGGACCGCTGGCATATCTATGACCTCGACAGCAAGTGCGGCACATCGGTAAATGGGAACGAAATCGAAAGCGAGGCGCCTGTCACTTACTTTGACCGCATATTCCTCGGGGACTGCGAGCTGCAGTTTCTTCCGATCAGCGAAGAAGAAAAACTGGAGCGCGACGAACGCAGAAGGCGCATCCGCCCGATTGCTCCGTGGGCGCTTGTACTGCTTCTTACAATCCTGCAGGTGCTTCTCTGCTTCCAGCTTGTGATTTCAAAACAGGTTCCTGCCGCGCCGTATATAATCCCCACATTTGTCGTTCTGACAGGAGCGATGTGGGCTTATTTCCTGCTGATGCGGTTCACCGGAATCATCGGCTTCGAGCTTGAGCTCATGGCGTTCTTCCTGACGACCGTATCGCTCTCCGTAACCGCTTCCTGCAACTACACCCTGCTCTATAAACAGGTAGCTTCGATCATCGTCGGAATCGTCCTTTATCTGGTGCTCGGGATTGTGCTTCGGGACCTGAATCTTGTCAAGAAAATCCGCTGGTTTGCGGCAGCCGCCGCCATCGGGCTTCTTCTGATTACTCTGGTTCTCGGTCATACGAAATATGGCGCGACCAACTGGGTAAGAATCGGCGGTTTCAGCTTCCAGCCCTCGGAAATCGCGAAGCTCTGCTATATCTTCGCCGGTGCAGCTACCCTGGACCGCCTGTTCCGTAAGCGAAACCTGACCATGTTCATGGCGCTTTCCTTTACGATGGTGGCGCTTCTCGGGCTTATGAGCGACTTCGGCACGGCGGCGATCTTTTTCATCACATTTCTCGTAATATCCTATCTCCGCTCGGGAGATTTTGCGACGCTGATCCTCGTATGCGGCGGCGCTTTCTCCGGCGGATTCATGGTTCTGCTCGCGAAACCGTACATCTGGAAAAGGTTCGCCACCTGGCGGCATGCCTGGGAGTATGCGTCCTCGGGCGGATACCAGCAGACCCGCACCATGACGGCAATCGCATCCGGCGGCCTTCTCGGCGTCGGCCCCGGTAACGGCTTTCTGAAGCGCGTTGCGGCTTCGGACACCGACCTCGTCTTCGGCCTTGTCTGCGAGGAATGGGGCCTGATCACCGGCATTCTGATCGTGCTCTGCATCATTGCCCTCGCCTGGTTCGCAATCCGCTCCTGCCGCATGAGCCGCTCCAGCTACTACACGATTGCAGCCTGCTCGGCCACTTCGATGATCGTGTTCCAGACCGCTCTCAATCTGTTCGGTTCCGTAGACATGCTTCCGCTGACCGGCGTTACGTTTCCGTTCGTCAGCAACGGAGGCTCTTCGATGCTTTTCGCGTGGGGGCTTCTCGCCTTTTTAAAGGCGACCGACACCCGTCCGAATGCAAGCTTTGCAAATGCCATATATTATCGCAGAAGGAAGAACGCGCCGCTGCCCGTTACTTCCGGAGAGGAGGTCGCCGATGAGGAAAATTGAGCATCGCGTCCGCTTCTGTACATTGATTCTCCTGGCATTTATCGCAGGAATCATCGGATTTCTGGTGCGGTACCACAGGCAGTCCGAGCACTGGTACGAGCAGTCCTTCAACAAGCACCTCTACTCGGACACGGGTGAGCTTCTGACCGGCACGCTTACCGACCGGAACGGCGTCGTGCTTTCTTCGGTGGAAAATGGCACAAGAAAGTACGCCATCAGCCAGGCAGTCCGCATGGCGACGCTTCATACCGTCGGCGATTCGGCGGGCAAAATCGGTACCGGCGCCCTTTCGAACCTTCGGGATTATCTGGTCTCCTACCGCCGCCGCTTAGGCGCCAACTTGGTGGATCCGACCGGCAATACCGTTGTGCTTGCTCTCGACTCGAATGCCTGCGTAACCGCGCTCGATGCCATGAACGGCGCCGTAGGCTGCGTCGGCGTTTATAACTATAAAACCGGCGAGATTGTCTGCCTTGTATCCACCCCGACCTACGATCCGACGGATGTTCCCGCAGACATTGAAACCAACGATTCCTACCGCGGTGCCTACGTGAACCGCTTCTTCTATTCGACCTTTACGCCGGGCTCCGTCTTCAAGACCGTTACGCTTCAGGCCATGCTTGAAAACATCGACGGCGCTGCGGACGAATTCACCCCGGATGCCCCGCGCCGCACATATACATGCGAGGGCTCAGTGAAGGTCGGCGACAACATCATCACCTGTCCGAAGAAGCACGGAACGCAGACGCTTATGGAAGCCTACGCGAATTCCTGCAACTGCGTCTTCGCATCCCTTGCGGTCGAACTCGGCGGAGAAACGATGAGTGCATATGTCACAAAGGCAGGGCTCACATCATCCTATAAGATTCACAATTTCCAGTCTGCGAAGGGCTCCTTTGAGCTTGCTTCCGCCTCCGCTTACCAGCTGGGCTGGTCGGGCGTCGGACTGCACCATGACCTTGTAAATCCCTGCTCACTGATGATTTATCTCGGAGCAATCGCAAACGGCGGAAAGGCTGCCGTTCCGACCTATATCGCGCGGGTTCTCGATGAGAACGGAAAGGATCTTTCGGTTCCTAAGACGGTATATACGGAAGAACTCATCTCTCCGTCCACCGCACGAATAGTACGCGGCCTGATGGAGAACAACGTCATAGAAGTTTACGGACGTGACCGTTTCCCGGCCGTAGCGATGGGCGCCAAGTCCGGCACAGTCGAACAAAAAACCGGCAAATCCAACTGCTGGTTTGCCGGCTTCGTTCTTTCGGATGAATATCCGTATGCATTTGTCGTATATCTTGAGCATGCGGGCTCAGGTAGCGGTGCCGCCGGCGATGTCGCCGCCGCGGTTCTTAACGCGCTCATTCCGATCCCGTAAACTGTACACGCATCCACAGTAATCCTGGCGGTATAACCCGTATTCCTCCGACAGCCGGATGGAACACAGGTAGCCGCCTTTTTTCTTGAAATCCGATACCAGATAAGGCACCGAAACCTCGGAAGCAACCTGCTCTCCGATCGTATTGAGGAGCGGCGCGTTCTTAAGCGGGCTAAGTGTCAGTGTCGTTGCAAAGTAATCAAAGCCCTGCTCCGAAGCAACCTGCCCCGCATACGAAAGCCGCATCCGAAAGCATACTTCGCAGCGCCTGCCGCCTTCCGGTTCGTTCTCGAGTCCTCGCACCGCCTCTAAGAACGCCTGAGGCTCATAGACGGCTTTTTGAAACGTAATCGGATATTTCGCCGGCAGCTCGCGGATCAGACGCTCCTGCTCGTTTGCGCGCTTTATAAACTCCTCTTCGGAGGTGATGTTCGGGTTATAGTATAAAACCGTAATCCGGAAATACTCCGACAGGTACGAAAGCACGTAACTGCTGCAGGGCGCACAGCAGCTGTGTAACAGCAAAGAGGGCACGCGACCCTCTTTTTGTATCTGCTCAATTATCTTTTCCAGTTCTTTCTGATAATTTCTTACCTGCATGATGCGATAATCTCTTTCAGTGCGGCGTACAGTGCCGCCATCTCTTCATCGGTTCCGATGGTAATCCGAAGCCGGTTATTAATCCTCGGCTTATTCCAGTAACGCACATAGATGTCGCGCTTCTTCAGTTCCTTCTGGATATACTCCGCGGGAATCGATTCATGGGTCGCGAACAGGAAGTTGGTCTTCGACTCGGGACAGCTGAAACCGAGTTTACTAAGCTCCGCTCTTGCCGCCTCTCTCGTCCTGATCACGCGTTCACATGTCTTCTTAAAGTATTCCGGGTCGCTTAGCGATGCAACGCCTGCCGTAATCGCCGTACGGTTTAATGTATAGGAGTTATACGAATACTTAACGTCGTTGATTGCCTTAATCACCGCTTCGTTTCCTACGGCAAATCCGATTCGCATTCCCGCAAGCGAACGGGATTTCGAAAAGGTCTGGGTAACCAGCAGGTTCGGATACTTCTCGATCAAAGGCATGGCGCTCGTTCCGCCGAAATCCACGTACGCCTCGTCGATTACAACGATGCACTCCGGATGCCTTTTTACAAGCTCCTCAACATCGGAAATCGGCAGTTCGATTGATGTCGGCGCGTTCGGGTTCGCGATGATCACTCCGCCCCAGTCACCGTCGTAGTCATTCACATCGATTGTATAGTCTTCCTTCAGCGGAATGGTACGGTACGGAACGCGGAACAACTCCGCCCAAACATCATAGAAGGAATACGTAATGTCCGGGAAAGCAATCGGTTTCTCGCCTGCAAAGCAGGAAAGAAAAATCATACCGATAACGTCGTCAGAGCCGACGCCGACAAAAACCTGCGAAGGCTTTACGCCGTATGTTTTGCTGAGTTCCCTTACAAGCGAGCCGATATCGGCCTCCGGATACTTCTTCAAAAGGTCCGCGTCGGTCGCCGCCAGAATCTCCCCGACAGCGGGTGCCGGCGGGTACGGGTTCTCATTTGTGTTTAATTTAATGACCTTTCCCTCGGGCTGCTCCCCCGGTACATATGGGGTCACCCGACGGATGTTATCGAAAAAGCTGCTCATTCAGTCTGTCCTCTCCTACTAACGTAATCCGAAATCCTTTGCGAGGTTTTCGAATGCGTGAAGCGACCGCACAATCATGTCATAATCCACGCAGTACGCAATACGCAGGTATCCGGGACCACCGAAGCCGGTTCCCGCAACGAGCAGGAGGTGGTATTTCTTCGCTGCTTCGACGAATGCCTTATCGTCTCCGCCCGGAGCCTTCACGAACAGATAGAAGGCACCCTGCGGCTTCACGCAGGTATAACCGAACTCCGTCAATTTGCTGTAGAGAAGCTCACGGTTACGGTTGTAGATTTCCACGTCAACTTTGGCGTCGAGACAGCGCTTGATCGTTCTCTGGATCAGGGACGGCGCATTAACGAAGCCGAGCACGCGGTTCGATGCGGAAGCGCCCGGAATAATCTCGTCGGCGTCGGTCAGCTCGTCAGGCATTACCAGGTAACCGATACGCTCGCCGGGAAGGGAAAGCGACTTACTGTAGGAATAGCCGACAATCGTATTTTTGTAGTATTTCGTGAGGTAAGGAACCTCAACTCCGTCATAAACAAGCTCGCGGTAAGGCTCATCGGCAATCAGATAGATTGCGGTGCCGAACTCCTTCTGCTTTGCCTCAAGCACCTCTGCAATCGCCCGAATCGTCTCCTCGGGATAAACAACACCGGTCGGATTGTTCGGGTTATTGATGATAAGAGCCTTGGTCTTCGGAGTGATCGCTGCTGCCAGATTCTCCGCAACCGGCTGGAAGGTTTCCGGATCGGTTGGAACCGTAACCAGCTTTCCGAAGAAGTTGTTGACGTAGTTCCGGTATTCGCCGAAGAACGGGGCAAATGTGAGAACTTCATCGCCGGGATTCAGCAGCACCTTGAAGATTACATTCAGACCGCCGGCAGCACCGACCGTCATCAGAATGTTGCGGGCACTGAAAGCCGTGCCGTAAGTCTTATTGAGATGCTCGGCAATTGCGCCGCGCACATCCTCGTAACCGGCATTGTTCATATAACCGTGAACGGCGTTCGGGGATTCCTCGTTAAGAACATCGAGCATCGCCGTCTTCACTTCTTCCGGGGGCTCAACGCTCGGGTTACCGAGGCTGTAATCGTACACATTTTCCTTTCCGAACTCTTTCGCCATACGCGCGCCCTCTTCAAACATGGCGCGGATAGCGGATCCGTTCCGATTCAGATTCAATACCTGTTCGTTAATCATTTCTGTTTCCTCTTGCTTCGATTATTTAGATTCTAACATCATCAAGGATAGCCTTGGGATTGTGGTACAGAAGCGTCTCCGTATACTCCTCGCCGAAATGCTCGGTAATATACTTGGCGGCTTCCGACAGGATCGGCTTGCGGTAATGCGCGCCGTGCGCGTCGGTTGCGACAAATGAGACGGATCCTTCGGCAAGCATCTTCCGCGCCAGCTCCTTGCTGTGGTTGGTTGCTTCGCCTACAAGGCTGTCCGCATTGATCTGCACATAACAGAACCCTGCCACGCGCAGCCGGAAATCGTCGTCCTTCAGGGCGTCATACCGCTCTGCATGGGCGATAATTGCCCAGAAGCCGGCCTTCGTAATATCACGAAGACGGAGCTCCATCAGGTCCGCAGGCGTCGTCTGCGAGAACTCCGCCAGCACGTAATTGCTGCCGGCCATCGTTCCGCATCCGCCTTTTTCGTAGTCATTCATAAAGCTACCCGCTGCGGCGAAATACTCGCAACCTTCCCAAAGCTGCAAATCCGGGAAGAATTTCTTCGTCACGCCGAGCAGATGCTTCACGCGAAGCGCCCGCTCCTCCTGACCGGTGTTGTACACTCCAGGGAGATAGTGGGGCGTGCAGATAATCCCGCGAATGCCGTCGTCGTATGCGATCTTAAGCATCTGCGCCGTGGTATCGGGATTCTTTGCGCCGTCATCTACGCCGGACAGTATATGGCTGTGCATGTCGATGTAATACATAATCTAACCTCATTATCCTTTATTCGGGAATAAACTCGTTGTTCTCGAAGCGTCCTTCCTGAACCTTACCGCTGCGGAATACCATGCGGCCGTTACCGGTACGGTTATTCATAACCCAGTCGCCCTCATAGTAATCGCCGGTGCTCCAGGTGAAGCGTCCTACGCCGTCACGCATGCCGTCCTTGAAGTGACCTTCGTACCGGCTGCCCTTCGCATACGTATAAACGCCAAGTCCATCCGGCAAATCCTTCTCGTTCACTTCACCGGAATACGTATTGCCGTTCTTGTACTCAATGTACTTAACCTCGTGTGCAGGAGCCTCCTCTACGGGTGCTTCTTCAGCAGGTGCTTCCTCAGCAGGTGCTTCCTCAGCGGTTGCCTCCTCGGCAGGTGCTTCCTCAGTCGGAGTTTCCTCAACAGGAGTCTCTTCCGTAGCTTCCTCAGCAGTCTCAGTTACTTTTTCTACAGTTTCTTCAGCAGTCTCGGTAACTTCTTCTACGGTTTCCTCAACAGCATCGGTAACTTCCTCTACGGTTTCCTCTACGGTCTCGGTAACTTCTTCAGTTACTTCCTCAGCTGTCTCAGCCACTTCTTCTACAGCTTCTTCAACAGCATCGGTAGCTTCTTCAGCAACTTCTTCTGCAGTCTCGGTTACTTCTTCTGCAGCCTCTTCAACAGTTTCCGTAGCCTCTTCAACTACTTCCTCAGCAGTCTCAGTAACTTCTTCTACAGTCTCCTCAACAGCATCAGTAGCTTCTTCAACTACTTCCTCAGCAGTCTCGGTTACTTCTTCTGTTTCCTCAACAACATCGGTAGCCTCTTCAGCAACTTCTTCTGCAGTCTCGGTTACTTCTTCTGCAGCCTCTTCAACAGATTCCGTAGCCTTTTCAACTACTTCCTCGGCAGCCTCAGTAACTTCTTCTGCAGTCTCCTCAACAGCATCAGTTGCTTCTTCAACTACTTCCTCAGCAGTCTCAGTAACTTCTTCTACAGTCTCCTCAACAGCATCAGTAGCTTCTTCAACAACTTCCTCTGCATTCTCGGTTACTTCTTCAACAGCCTCTTCAACAGATTCCGTAGCCTCTTCAACTACTTCCTCGGCAGCCTCAGTAACTTCTTCTGCAGTCTCCTCAACAGCATCAGTAGCTTCTTCAACAACTTCCTCTGCATTCTCGGTTACTTCTTCAACAGCCTCTTCAGCTGCGTCAGTAGCTTCCTTAACTGCTTCTTCTGCAGTTTCGGTCACTTCTTCTACAGCTTCTTCAACAGCGTCGGTAGCCTCTTCAGCAACTTTTTCAGCAGTCTCAGCAACTTCCTCTACAGTCTCTTCAACAGCCTCAGTTGCTTCCTCGGCAGCCTCTTCAACTGCCTGCTCTGCTGCCACTTCGATATCTTCTGCAGTTTCCTCAACTGCCTTCGCAACCTCGTCGGTGGTTTCTTCTGCGGCGGGAACGATCTCATCGGCCGTATCAGTTACAGTGTCTTCGGCAAATGCCACAACATCATCACCAATGAACGGATTCGGATCATACGGCGCAGCGGAGATCTTCACGCCGTTCTCCCAAACCTGCTTCTCCTGCGTGCCGTCGGCGTAGGTCATGATGCCTTCGCCGTTCTGACGGTTATTGGCCCACTCGCCTTCGTAAACGTCGCCGTTCTCATACTGCAGACGGCCATGACCGGAAAATGCGCCGGCAACGAAGTTACCCTGATAACTCTCACCGCTCTTCTTGGTGAACTTACCCTGGCCGGACTTCATGCCGTTCTCCCAGTTGCCTTCGTAAATGCTTCCGTTGCCGTAGGTCAGGATGCCCTGGCCGTGGCGTTTGCCGGCGTAGTAACCGCCTTCGTATATATCTCCGTTCGGGTAAACCATAAGGCCGTTACCCTGGCGGCGTCCGTCATAGAAATCGCCCTCGTAAATCTGACCGTTGTCATAGCTCTCAGTGAAGTATCCGGTCTTGCCCAGCGGCTTCTCGGGTGCCGGCGCAGGCGTCTCAACCGGAGCAGCCTCAGCGATGGGCTCTTCAGCGGTTGTTTCTTCTGCAGGTGCCTCCTCCACAGGTGCTTCCTCGGTAACTTCCTCAGCGGGTGCTTCCTCAGTTGCAGTTTCCTCAACAGTCTCAGTTCCCTCTTCAGTAGCCTCTTCAATAGCTTCTTCGGAAACTTCCTCAGCAGCCTCTGCGACTTCTTCAACAGCTTCTTCAACCATTTCGGTCGCTTCTTCAGCAACTTTCTCTGCGGTCTCTTCTACTTCTTCAGTTGCAGTTTCCTCAACAGTCTCAACTGCTTCTTCGACAGCCTCCGTTGCTTCTTCAACAACTTCCTCGGTGGTCTCTTCCACTTCTTCAGCTACTTCTTCAACTGTCTCAGTTACTTCTTCAGTAGCCTCTTCAATAGCCTTAGTTGCTTCTTCGGAAACTTCTTCAGCGGTCTCCGCGGGGATTTCCTCCTCGGGCGCATCGTACTCGAACTCGGCCGAAAGGGCACCGTCATCAAGTGGCGCCAGCTCTTCTACGGCCGCGGTCTGGGCGTAACCGCCGAAGGCGTTGGTCTTCTCGTAATCATCCTCATCATCGAAGAATGAGATACCGATGGTCGGCTCCTCGCCGGGCTTATAAAGCGCGGTCTCCATGAAAGCGTCTTCCGCGGGATTCTCTTCGTATGCGGGCGGGAACCCGTCAGCGCGAAATGTGACAATCGGCTCAACCTTCTTAACAGGTTCTTCTTCCTCAACATCTACCGGCTCGTCAATCGGCATTTCGAAGAAATTATCATCCTTTTTCTCTGCAGGTGCCTCGTTGGCAGTCTCTTCTGAAGGTTTTCCAAAGAATCCCTCAATCGAGTCCGCAACCTCTTCAGCAGCGGTTTCAGCAACTTCCGTAGCTGCTTCTGTAGCATCTTCTACAGGCTTTTCAATCGAATCCGCAGCAGCTTCCATGGCGGTATCAAAAGCATCTGCTGCACTCTCTACAGTATCTGCAGCGTTCTCAACGGCATCCGTGACATCTTCCGCGGCTGCTCCTGCATTCGGCATTGCGTTGCGCGCGGCATTAAAAATCTCTTCCTCAACCTGCGATACCGGCTCGGCAGCATAGAAGCGGTCTCCGCCTTCCTGCTCTCTGGCCTGCTGCTCGCGAAGCTGCTGAATCATACGGTCGCGCTTCTCTTTCGCAAGGCGGCGGCGCTCATTCTCCTCGGCAAGCGCCTCCTCTTCCTGTCTGGCAAGCTCTTCCTGCTTCTGGATGAAGGCCGCAATCTGCTCGTCATCCGGCTTCTCGCGGAATGCGCATACACCGTTGATCCAGAAACCTTCCTCGGCGTGCCCGTCGTGGAAGAACATCTTGCCCATGCCGTTCGGCAGGTCGTTGCTCCACTCACCGTCATACTCGCGGCCGTCTCCGAAGAATACATGACCGCTGATCAGACGGCCCTGCTCATAGTAGCCTTCCAGAACGTTGCCGCCCGGGATCGACTCTTCGCCGTAGCCGTCGTATTTGTCGTGAACCCATTCCCCATCGTAATAAGCGTCATTGCGGAACACGAGCTTCCCCTTGCCGTGACGCATGCCGTCCTTGAACTCGCCGCGGTAAGACTTCCGCGAGTCCGAATCGTTATATGTCAGTTCTCCCCGTCCGTTCGGGATTCCGTTCTTGGTCTTTCCGTAATAACGCCCCTCCGGGAGCAGCAGCTCCTGGTCAGCAAGAGAAGTATCCGCATGCTGTGTGTTCAGTTTAAAACGGCACTTGACACACAAACCATCCCCGCCGGCTTTGTTCTCATTGCACATAACACATAACATTTCCGCCATACAGTAACCCTCCTTCTCAAACGCATAATACGCCTACTTATCATAATACCAAGTTTGGGCCGAAAATTCTACAAAAAAATGCAAAAATCCCTAAAAAATAAGGTCATCCGAAAGATGACCTTATATACGACATAAACCGGTGGAATTTATCCCAAGCTATTCGTGCAAAACATAATCCGTATCAGCGTCAATGATTTCAAGCATGCAGGCCGCAACCGCCGGATCAAACTGCGTACCGGAATTCTTCTCGATTTCGGAGCGTACAACCTCCTGTGGCAGAAATCGGCGGTAGCTTCGGTTGCTCGTCATGGCGTCATAGCTGTCGGCAACACCGATAATACGGGCAAGAAACGGAATATCCTCTCCCTGTCTTCCGTCCGGATAACCTTTTCCGTCGTAACGCTCATGATGCCACCGCGCACCGGTGACAAGGTCCGGATTGCTCTTGATTTCCGACAGAATATCTGCGCCAAGGGCAGGATGCTTTTTGATAATCGCATACTCTTCATCGGTGAGCTTCGACGTACTGTTGATGATTTCATTCGGCACGCCGATTTTGCCGATATCATGCAGCAGCGCCATGTAGTAGATGTTCTCACATTGCTCGGCAGAGAGTCCCAGTTTCTCCGCAAGCATCCGCGAGTATTTCGCCACTCGGATGGAATGCCCTTTCGTATATTCATCTTTGGCATCGATTGTGTGCGCAAGCGCCTCCATGACCTCTACAGACAGTGCTTTAACATGGTCTTTAGCTTCAATGGCTTCGGCCGTTGCATTGATGTTTTTCAGGATTATATAAAACGCCCAGATAAACAGGTATGTAACGATTACGGCCAGAAGATACTTACCGCTGAGAATCTCCGTATTTAAAAATCCCATGGCGAGCGTCTCATAGATAAAAATGAACACTGCCGGCGGGATAATAAACACCTTCCAGTTCAGATCGTAATTCCGATCAACCAGTTTTGCCAGCATTTTGATAACCAGGAAATATAACAGAATGGTAGCGATAAGCAAAAGGGTGTAGACCACAAGGTCAAGAACCGCCGCAGCTGTTGGGTTATCGGGAAAAGCTTTCTCCGGAGAATCCTCCATCGTCAGAAACAGAATTACCCCGTACATCAGATAAAGGAAGGTTACAAGCATTCTGTTTTTTACTCCGAGCCATTTTCCTATCTTTAATGATGAGAGGAACAGCAGCGCAAGGTATACCAGGGCCGTCACAGAGAAAAACAAAACATTGAACAATGGATTCGGATTTTTTGTATCGGATATGCGAATAAAAAAGTCCGCCGAGCTGATATAGGATAACATGAACATTGAAAATACAACCAGCAAGTAACTGACGAACGGGTTCGAAAAGAGTATCGCAAAGAACAGGGAAACCCTGCTTCGGTTTCCCTTATAAAAGCATTTTCTTACGGAAAGATGGAAGAAAACAAAGTAGCAAATAAAAAAGGCGGCGGTAACTATAATAGACAAAGTATTAATCATCAGACTTATCAAATCCTCTCATACAGATTAAACAAATCAACTATCTACTCCTCATCCATGATCAGCCATTGATCCATTCCCGGGCCCGCATCCTCGTTCGGACGCACTTTGAACCCGAATTTCTCGTAAAAGGGCTCTTTCCCTTTGGCTGAGTTTAAGGTCAGCTTTACTTTGTATCCGGGTTTCATTCCCTCTCTCAGTTTCCGAATGCTTGCTTCAACCAGCTTACGGCCTATTCCCTGCCCCTGATACTTCGGATCCACAATAACATCGGACAGAAAAGCGATATATCCTCCGTCCCAGAGTAATCTGACAACTCCGATTGCTTTATCGTCGTCGCGCACGCAAAGGATCATGAAAGCTTTCTCGATACAGGCCCGGGCCTGTTCAAGCGGGAACTCAACCCAGCCGACCATCTTACGGAGTCCCATGTACTCTTCCGGCGTAATGTATTCACTGTATGTAATCACGTTTCCACGCTCCCAAAATAAGAATTCATTAACAACGAGCTTGTTACATTTTACGTTTCATTTCCTTCTTGGGCAAGAAGTATCGAATCTATGATTTCATCACCATTACCGGGAACCACAAACTTTTCAAACACCTTATCGGCCACTTCGGTTCTCATGCCTGTTCTTTCTTTGAAAATCTTAATTTTCGGGGTGGTACTGTTCTTGGGACAGTACAGGCTGACTTCTACGGGAACATATCGAAATCTCTTCTCGCTCATATTACGTCTGATGTCCGCTGCATAAAACGCGTCTTTTTTACTTCTGGAATAGACAAAAAAGCCCATTGAAGAAATCAGGGCCATAACGCCAAATGTGATCAGGAATCCCGGTGTGAAAGCGCGTGTATAAGCTATCAGGCAAAACGCGAAGAGCAGCGAAAAACCAATCCCTCCAAGCGCCAGCTTATTGCGTTCTTTCTTTATGCAGCTGTTACATATTCCGACCCTTTCAACAGTTTCATAGTTCTCAAATATAGTAGCTTTGGTCTGTTTGACAACTATATACTCTTTACTTTGAGATGATATCACTGATCTTACTACAACAAATCTGTAATCTTTCTCAGCATATTTTTTGCACCGTACACATTGACTCATATTGACCCCCTATTCACATAAATACAATTACTTAGATAACTCAATTAATTCTTCCTTTGAGTATTCCTTATATCTTCCGTCACCAAACATGGTGTTAGTTGTATCAGGCAATTTTTTCAAAAGTTTCTTTAAATCAATCTCTTTAGGAAACTCGATATAATTTCCATTTTCATCTTCATCTTTATGAACGCAAAAGATAAAGTCTCCATTTTCAAAATCAATATCAAATGTATCCGTCACATCAAGTGCATCCACATCAAAATACAGTTCTTGATTATCTATGAATTTTTCATAAATGAATTCAAATAGAGCTTCCTTGCTGATTTTAATCACTCTTATTCTGTTTTCATCAATCATGGTAACCCCTTTTCCTATTTGGTTATCTCCTCCTCAGTGTACAGATTTCCCAAACATATTATCCGATGGTATCTCCGGTAAAAAGATCCGGAACTCCTTGTTCCATTAACGATCTCCTTCTTTCACTATCAAGCGGATTATCGTGCAAAGCTCCGTCTGAATGGTATTTGCCGCTGTAAATCTCCTGGAAGAGGTTTCCGATGAAATCAAGCCATCTGTCAGCATATTTTTCTGCTCTTACCACCTTAAAGAAATCATATCCCCCGGCAGCATAAAAGACTTGCATTGCCTCATGCAGAAAACTATGCTCATTCAATTGGTATTCCTCCGGGATCTCATATCCAGCCTCATCCCATTCGCCGTAATTCAGTCTCTCAGGTATTTCTTCCATCTTATCACCTCCGGAAAATGCTACCCCAATGCGTAGTCTTCGTTTTCTATTAGCATCATGCATTTGTCTGTGATGTACTCTTTACTTACAAATTTCCTGCCCGCATACATGGGATTGAAAACAAAGTGTTCAACTTCCGTATAACGCACCAGTTTTTTGAGATATCGAACCAATGCGTTATAGATTTTTGTGACACAATCAGGGCGCTTAACAAAATCGCCTTTCTCGTCATAATACCCGGAAACGCAGAACAAGCGGCCCCTCTGTATTTCCTTCTTTGCTTCACGAACTATCGCCATTCCCGCTTCTATCAGGGTAACTCCGCTTGAAGAATATCCCTGATCAACATACTCTTTCTCTCCCGCTCTTTTGATTACATACTCTCCTGCTTCAGGGACATAGAAATAGTAACGAAAACAATCCTTTGAGATAATATCAACCGAATCCGATTCTGTAACAGTGCCCGCTTTCGCATTTTCTTTTATAATCTTACACCCATACTCCAAAGCTTTCCGGGCCAGCAGTATAAAAGTATCGTAATCAATGCAGTAATTAATCTGCTTTCCCAAGGTCTTATCTCCTAAGCTTCCGCACTATGCCGCCGATATTGAAATTATACTCGTCCTCTCTGGGATTCTTGAACCCGTTGAATTCGCTTACTTTTACCAGGTCAAACTGGTATCCGTAATTAACAGCTTCTTTATCCAATCTTCTGTCAATCATCTCTTTTCTGGCAAACCCTTTAATTGCAAGCAGGTATTTTCCGGACGGAAAATCCACCCGGATATCAGAAAAACTTTTATAGCCGTTAAGGGAAATATTCCATCTCTCCTCACGCGAATGATAACACTTGATGCCAAAAGGCCCTTCATATTCATGACCTTCTTCGGGATATTCAGCCTCATCGAATTTCAAAAAAGATCCAAGGCCTGAAACCCACATTCCGTCCGCAATCTCAAGGTTAAAGCCATCATACGCCAGGACCTGTTCCCACTGATCATCATACTCCTCCCCGAGATTCTTAACCTTGATGCAATAATCATCACTGTCGAGCTGCGGCAACGGGATCCAAACGCCTTCTTTTACAAGTTTCAAAAACGTTTTCTTATCCTTTTGAAACAGCGCCAGCAGTTTCTTCGATTTGATTTTTTCTCTTTTGAGAAACCCCGTAAAATTCCCCATTGACCAAATACAGATGCCATATTCGACTGCATGCACTTTTCTTTCCATAATCCCTCGACCTCCGCTATTGCCCTCTCTGTTGTTACATAATGCTTTTTTGCTTATCAGCTATATTATTATTGGAATCCGGCAATCACTCCACAACACTGACGATATTGCCCTGACTGTCCCGGATTTCCGTCTTCTCCACTTTGATAAACAGCGGCATGGAACGAAGAGGATATTTGCCCACATGGGGCTTGATTGCGACAAATTCCTCCAGTGCCTTTTCATTCAACTGTATAACGCCGAAATCATCGGATTCTTTTCCGAAGCCGCATTTTTCAGCCATGACAAATGCGATAGCCAGCTTTTCATCCTGCAGATAGAACTTTCTTCCCTTGGAAAGACGAGCCTTTACCATGGCGGTAATCTTGGAAACACTTCCCGCCCCCATCGTCAGGATTGCCAGTTTCATTCCGTTGTATTCGCCGACTTCCAAGTTCACGCCGCTTACATAGAATACCCCGGTGGATGAACCGTCCCGCTCGATCCCTTCGTCCAGTTCCTTTTTGAACTCCTCTATGTCGAGCAGGCTGTCTCTGCTTAAAACTGCAATCCCAAGAGGGTCATAGCGCCGGTACAGTGAGAGAAATTTAGCTCCTTCCCACTGCATCATCGAATCCATTTCGTCCATCGTCAAAGCGATAACCTGGATGAAATCAACCCGGCCATTCGGGGTGTTGATACTCCCAAAAAGCGGATCCCTGTCAAAGCCCAACGCGACCAGCTTTGTATTTTCCGACAGGGCAATCGGTCCGTTGATATCCATATGCTGGTTCGGTTCGAACACATTGCCGGTTTGGAAAACGTATCTGGCGAGATTTTGCAGGAAATTGATTGGCCACGCCGGCGGTTTCTCTTCCTTTCGCTCCAACCGGAACGTCAGTTCAAATCCAAACCCGCTAAGTTCCTCGTTTTTGCCTTCTTTCGTGTATAGATCGCTGAATCCACAGGTAACATAATGCCAATTCGGAATGCCTTCTTCACTTTTGAAGACTACGACATAATCCAACGGGTCTTTTCCTCCAAGCCGATAGGGAATCATTGTCCCGTAGAACTCCCCGTCCTGATTCGGATATACTTTAGCAAGCTGCGCCAGAATAGCCTGAAATCCCGGATCTTCCGTATTCTCTGCTGCGTTACCTTTTCCCGACATATCACTCTTTTCGTTCTTCTTTTTGAATCCGCTGAACAGTCCCATATACCTTCTCTCCTTTACTGCCGTAGCCAAGTTACCCAGACACTAATCCAGCCAGCACGCGAGCTGCTGAAGACCCTTAAGACATTCGTATCCTTCATCGGATGTGAAATGTGCCTCCACAAGCTCCAGTACCCGCAGTTGCTTCATCTCCTGAAAAACTCTGTAATCCGGCATGACAAGCTCGGTAATCCGAAGCACCTGCACTCCGGTGAAATGAAGAATATCCCGGTACAATTCGTAAAAAAGCCTCTCTGCCCGTCGGTCCGTGGCATCCATGCCCTCGGCCTGGGAAAGAGCAATCACCTCAAGGAAATCAAAGCCGGATACAATATGCGGTTTATAATTCTCCCATGCTGCCTGCGCCGCGTCGGAATGTGCCTCGTTATATTCTTCATCGTCAAATCCGAACATGGAAGGATTCAGCAGATTGTTCCGCCTTTCCTGATTCAAAAAGGCTTCAATGTTCTTCCCTCGCAGACAGTAAACCCACTCGTCACCGCCATCCGTATCCGCAAACGGTTCCGGCGGAACCTCCGTGGACAATTCAACTTCATAACCGTTATTAAACCGGTTGCTGCGACCGATTTTCACGTACTTAATCTTCTCCAATGCTTCCTGCGTCAGATCTTCCTCTGCAGGCCAATTCAGCGCCTTTTTCGCCACATCTTCCAACCATCTGTTCTCAAACTGCACACCCATTGTAAAGTCTCCTTTCCTGATTTAGATTGAATCCCCCAAGTTAATATCAAACGGTGCTATCAACAGCTTCTGCAATTCTCTATTGTATAGTTCAAAGAAGGTTTTGATGGCTTTGCCGTAGTTTTCCCCGTTATTCTGCTGCCTTCTGCTTCTTTCGCTTGACTGCCACGATGATTAAAAGGATGATAGGAAGCACCAGACATTCCACGCAGGCTGTCGCAAAGCATACCGCAATCCGCTTTGTCCGAAACGCATTCAATGCTTCGCTGTACGGCGTTGCGCAATCTATGTAACTTCGGCCGGAAAGGCCATACTTCTTATTGACTTTCTCCAATGCCTTTTGTGTTGTTGACAGATCTAACCGGTTTGCATTGGAAAGATCCAGCTTCACTTTCCCGGAATCCGGAATGTTGAAAACATCATCGGCAATCAAAACAGCCCACGGATTATCATCATCAATGGTACGCATGGCGCTGTTTCTTGTTTCTTCACTTACCTGATTCCCGGAGTACACGTAAAACTGCGTGCAGGTGTAGAAATTGCATAAAAACCAGTTCGGTCTCTTGTCTTTTACTGCCACAGGTTTGCCTTTCTCCATCCAGACATAGACTCCGGTCGGCTCCAATTCACGCATATCCACGGTAACCATATCCCCGGAATTCTCCTCAATAACCTTCTCCTTATCGAAAAGGATTCTCTCCCACGGAATCACGAAGAAGAACGGGACATTAAGAAGTATTACAAGCATCAGAATTGCTCTGCCGCGTCTGTTAACCATTGCATTTTCCCCTTTCAACACCCTATAACATTTTTCTTTCTCTTAACGACAAATCCCACGAGCAAGCCCAAACAAAAACCAGCTAAATGAACGACAAATGTTCCCAAACTCAGGAAATTGGATAATATCATATAGCAGAATAAATAACGAATCCCCGCTATTCCTTTATAATCATCCAACAATGCTCTATCCTTTATTAACCACGCAGCCATCATTCCGAGGAAGCAGAATATTGCCGGAGATGCGCCGTACATATATCCGTCATGAAATATCAGCAAAAACACTGTGCATGAAATGATTAGAGCCAAATGATATATGAGAGCAATACTTATTCTGCTCAGTACTTTTTCCAGATATAAGCATGTAAACCAGAGCGCAAAAACGTTCGCCGTCAAATGCCATATGGTCGGATGCCAATAGCCGTAAGTAATTAATCTGTGCAGTTGGAGGTCTTCAAAAACACACGCGTGCGACGCCCCCAGGGAGTTTATCATTCTTCCGCCGCCGGTCAGCATAATCATAAACAGATTATAATCCCGTGACAGGAATAAATTGATCAGAAAAACAGCCACAAGAATTATAATAACAACTGTAGCGAAAACATTGTTGCGAATCTTAATCATCCCTTTTATCCAAAGCCCCCGAAAAACTGCTTTCGAAGATTATACCACATTTTCATATCGTCTGTCACTCAAAACCTTCACGAGCGTACTCATTCTGCTTGAAGACAAAAAAAGCGGAAAGCTCGGATTTCTCCTGCTTTCCGCAATCTTCACTGTAAGCTGATGGCGGGAATTGAACCCGCGACCTCTTCCTTACCAAGGAAACGCTCTACCCCTGAGCCACATCAGCAATCACGAATGCTATAATACCACACGCGTTTT
>JAEEGI010010682.1_pt1 | contig 19922 bp, 10 predicted proteins | sample 8958751 | NCBI WGS metagenome assembly JAEEGI01 (sample SAMN16246545, study PRJNA631951) | gut metagenome | biome: gut microbiome; feature: rumen; material: KS-attached | host: Bos | place: Iran: Karaj | collected 2018-10 | reverse complement strand
AGAGGGCATGCAGACCATGCGCCAGCTCGGCCTGAACATGGCGTTCCTGATCAAGTCCATCCGTCTTGGACTTCAGCAGTTCGGTTCACCAAAAATCCAGGAAGAGTTAGTTGAAACGCATTACATTAGGTAGAATTTCATCAATTCTCTACTTCACAGTGTAAATTATATTAGCGAATACAAGTAACTTCCAAATGATATGAGCAGCCAGATCATCAGGACGATGAGTAACAGCAGGACGATGAGGACAATGGCTGATTGCAGAGCTCGCTGGTTCACTTGCTTGATGATGGCTTCGTCGCCATCTACGAATCCCTGAATCATCTGCATGTTCTGGATGTTGGCACGATGGAAGAAGTCGATGATGTCGCCAACGAAGAACGGTATCATGCCCATCAGCACATCACGGAGAGCATTGTTCAGCACGGCCAGCGTCAGCGGAATGCTCTTGATGACCCTCGCCGCGAAATAGACAAACGGCACGACGCTGAGCAAGGCGATGGCATCGCCCCAGCCAGGGATGATGCCGATGAGCGCATCGAGGTGATATCTATCCATGTAGCGCGTCAGACTGCTCATCGTCTGATAGGCTTTGTTGCCCATCAGCCGCTTGCGCCGTAATTCCCGTTTCTCGTCTTTGTTCATTCTCTTAGTGTTTCAGGGGTCATCATCTTCGTTGGGCAGGCACGCATTTAGCGCCATTCAGAGCGTCAGGATGCGGCTTCACTCTCGTTTAATCACAATCAGGCTGTCGGCCTTCATTCTGGCCTGCAGCCAGTCATGCAGTTTGGCTGTTTCTTCTTTAGGAACAGGCTTCTTGTCGTCATATTCTATGATAGCCGTCACATAATGGTGTGTGTCTGTGGAATCCCTGTTCACTTCGACGACTCTTTGCAGCGAAATCTTGCTGACCTGCGGGAAGAGTGCGGCCAGTTCCGGACGGATTTCGGCTGCCAGGGTCTCGTATCGCTTATATTCATCCAGCTGCTGGTTCAGAAGCGTGTTCTCCGCTGAGAGTTGCAAAAGCTGTCTGTGCTCAGCTTCCTGACTGGTGGTCAGCGAGGTCAGCTGATGACTCAGCGCAAGCACACTGTCGCTCTGCGTACCTTGGATGATGCGCAGGGTATAGTCGCCCAGTCCGTATTCCTTCATCCTGCGTTGGGCTTCTGCCTGTGTCTGGCTGCTTATCTCGCGACCTACGGCAACAACACTAAGCCTCAGACTGTCCTTGTCGACCGCATTTGAAATAATCTGTGTGCCGCGCTGTGTCAGCTCTGCCTTGACGAACTTATTCACATTGCTCTCGAAAATGCTCTGTTGCACGATGCGAAGGGTCATGAAGGCTGCCGGCAACATGGTTACGACGACGATAGACATCAGGATGCGTTGCCCTCTGACAGCCCTTTCGGTCAACTGATATTCATGCTTCTTGAAATGCATCAGCCGTACGCCGCAATAGGTGGCAAGGGCTATGAACACGGTATTGATGAAAAACAGATAGAAGGCCCCGAGAAAATAGAGCAGATGACCCGAAGCCAGTCCGAAGCCAGCGGTGCAGAGCGGCGGCATCAGGGCTGTAGCGATTGCAACGCCAGGGATGACGTTGCCCTTGCCCCGTGTACACAGGGCGATGATACCCGCTGCACCGCCGCAGAAGGCGATGAGCACATCGTAGAGCGTGGGCGACGTGCGTGCCAGCAACTCCGACTGTGCCTCGCCGAGTGGCGTCAAGAGAAAATAGACTGTGGCCGTGAGCACACTGATGAGGGTGGCTACGCCAAAGTTCTTGACGGCCCGCTTCAGCAAGTCGAAGTCGTTGGTGCCAACAGCCAGTCCCATACCCACGATGGGACCCATGAGTGGTGAGATGAGCATGGCGCCAATGATGACTGCCGTGGAGTTGACATTCAAGCCCAGCGAAGCAATGAAGATGGCGAAGATAAGCACCCAGAGGTTGGCTCCCTTGAAACTCACGCCACTGCTGATCTGCTCTACAATCTCGCGCTCATCTTCCTTGTCGGGCATCAGGTTGAAGTACAGACTGGCCTTCTCCAAAAAATCACTTACTGTCATACGTTTATCTGATTTGAGTCATAACAACTTTATCGTTTTTTCTATTTTTGCTCTGCCAGCATGTAAGAGCTGCCGCACAACCTGTGAGTGGGCTTCAGGTTGAAGGGGCGTGCAGAGAGCACGTTGCCGATTTTCTTGAGCGAGCATCCGGCGAGAGTCGCCTTGCCATAGCGTTTCTGCAGCAGCCCGAGGATTTCGCTGGTGGTGTACCACTGGCCGTTCTCGTCCTTCCCGGGCACTCGCAGCAGCTGACTGATCATCTCGGCCAGCGAGTCGATATGCTGGAAGCGGTCGTTCTCCTCGATGAGCGTGACAATCTCCTTGTCGTCCAGCCAGTAGCGCTGCCCGTCGGCCACCTCCTGCTTCAGCTGGGCGTAGAGCTGGCGGTGGTCCAGCGAGTCCTCGAAGTCGATGACCCCCGTCACCTCCGCGCAGACGAAGCGTCGCGAGCCGGTGGGGTCGCTGAGCGGCTTCACCTGGTTGGTGGTGCCGATGAACGAGGCATAGCGGCGGTACTGCTTGACGGCCTTGCCATAGGGCGGTCGGAACTTCACGTCGGCCGTCGACAGCAGGTATTTCAGCAGCACCTGCTGGCGCTGCGTGGTCTTGTCGAACTCGTCGATGTTGATCAGCGCAAACGAGGTGAGGCCGAGGTTCAGGTCCGTCTCGTTCTTGAAGGAGATGCGGTCGTTATAATAGTCGCGCAGCTCCGGCGGCAGGAGGATGCGGCAGAACGACGACTTGCCGCAGCCCTGCTCGCCGATGAGCAGCGGCACCAGGGCGTTGCCCGTCAGCGACTTCCGTCCCTGCCAATGGGCCACCATGCCCAGCAGCCAGGTGTGGAAGTAGTGCTCCCAGTGCGGCTGGCTCGTGGGCACGCGTGCTGCCAGCGCGGCTATGCGGTCCTGTCCGTCCCATCGCGGCAGATGGTCCAGCCAGTCGTTCACCGGGTCGTACTTCTCTATGCGCGGCGACTCGATGAACCGCTCTATGTCCTTGTCCCACGACTTCAGCCCCAGCTCCTTGGCGCGGATGGTCATCTCGTTGCGGGCCTCCTGCTCCAGGTCCACGAACTCCTGCCCGTAGCCGTTGAGCTCGCGGTATTGCGCCACGCCCGTCATCACGTTCTTCCTCATCTCGTAGTGCGTCTGCAGGAAGATGTCGGTCTTCATCATCAGCAGCGTGTCCTCGGGAACGCTCCGCATGGGTTTCAGCTTGTGGCTCTTCAGGTAGTTCTCCATGTTCTGCACTGCATACACATTCTCGAAGGTCTTCCTCACTAGCAGCGGGTCGGCATTCAGCACGGGGTGCTCCAGCGTCAGCCCCTCGGCAATACCCTGCGGGATGCCCTCTTCCAGACAGGCGCCGGCCACCTGCATGAGCAGCATGCCCAGGCGCTCCTCGTCGGGCAGCTCAAACCAGTTGCCCATCACGCTGGTCAGCACGAACTGGTAGTTCAGCAGCCAGGTCTGCTTCTGCGAGCGGCCCGGCATGAGCAGTCCCTCGTCCTTTCCGCTGCCGGCCGAGGGCTTCGGCAGCTCCTCGTCGTCCTCATGCAGGTCCACGTAGAAAGGCACCGCCTGCGGACGGTAGGTCAGGTCGGGGTCGGCACTCATGTAGACGATGCGGCTCAGGCGCGGCTCTGCGGCCTCGAGCGTGATGTCCAGCTGCGCGTTGTATGCCTTCCGCGCCGTGCGGTACAGCAGCAGGTGGAAGCGGCGCATGTCCTCCTCGCCGACGGGCAGCACCGGGCGCTTGCCGCTCGCCTTCAGCTGCGAGCCGTCCGCCCCGCCCTGCCCTGCCGTGAGGGTCTGCTCGGGAAAGAGCTCACCTCGACAGACAATCTTCACCGACCGCCCCGATGCCCCCAGGAAGGTGAGCAGCGTCTGCGGCATCCTTGCGGCAGCATTACGCAGGCCGATGGCCTCGTCGTAGTCCGCCAGGTTGTTAGCCTCCAGCACGACAAGCCCGTTATACCCCGTCAGGCGCGGCTCGCCCTTCAGGTTCTGCCATGTCGCGGCAAAGCAGAGCCTGGGCAGCTCCAGCCGGAACTGCAGGCTGAAGGCCGTCTGCATGCGGCCGTCGTCATCGCGTGTGGGACGGATGAGCGGGTATATCTGGCGCAGCTCGGCCACCTCGTCGCGGTACTGTCCTTCCCTGATGGCTTTCACCACCAGTTCCAGCTCGTTCTTTACGATAGTCTCTTTGTTTCCTTTAGTCTTAAATACAGCAATTTCCATGGTATCAAATTTTTCGGCAAAGATACTGCTTTCTCCTGGTTCCTGCAATAGTTTCAACACATTTTAACCGTCATTCCGTCATTTTTTCATCTATCTCCCTCGTTCTGTGCAGGTTAACTCTCTGGAAACCATCACTTTTCCGTCATTATCCGTCATCCTTCTATCAAAAATACTGTTAACGCCCGTCCAAACGGAGGCCGTATACGAATAAATGCGAACGCCTTTTTTGCAAAAGTCGTTCGCATTTTCCCAAATAGCGCCTCCGTTTCCCGAAACGGAGTCCCCTGACGGATTATGACAGATAATGACAGATAGCCACCCGTTCCGTCATGCTTTTTCTTCCTGGCCCACAGCCCGTTATCCCGCTTTCCTGACAGTTTGAACAAATAAAACCCGAAGCACTATCCAAACAGTTCCTCCATCGTCACCACCTTCTGGAACTTGCCCGAATACTCGTTCCGCTCCAGACCGTATGTAGTCACCAGTACCGAGATTACCGGCTTAGCATTATCCGTATAAACCATCGTTCTACTGATTCTCTCCTGCAGCTTCGTAGCATAGTCACGCCCCACCGTGAACTTCCCCTGCGAAAACTTCATCTCGCACAAACAAATCTTCCGGTCATCGCGGTCTATCATCAGGTCAATCTGCATCCCCCGCTCCGTTTCCGTGCCGGGTACAATCCACGACGACTCACGAGTTGTCACGTCACCGATGCCCAAGGCATTCTTAATCTGCCTGATATGCGCACGGCACACATCTTCAAAAGCATAGCCCGACCACGACAACATCGCCGGTGAGTTCCACAGGGACTGCCAGTATGTAGTAGCATCGCGGTTTTCCTTCACGTGCTTCAGATAGAACAGGCAGAACAAGTCCGTAAGCCGATACCTCATCATATCCTCACCAAACGGCATGTATGGTGTCACAAACGTACTCTTCTCCAGAGCCGAGAGCATCCTGGTCAGACCTCCACCCGTTGTGAAACCGCACTTCTGCGCAATCTCTTCCCGCGTATATCCCGACCGTCTCCCGGCCAGCAGCACCACAATCTTCTGCAACTCGCCTGGATGGGTAAACTGCGACGAGAACAGCCTGTCGAACTCATCTCGTAGCGGAGCCTGCCTGCCGTATAGCAAAGCATCGAAATTCTGAGGAACACTATACCCCCTCCTGAACTGGTCCAGATAGTAAGGAATCCCGCCAAATGCCATGTATGCCTGCACGATATCATACTCATCCATCGCATAACCACCATCCTGAAAAAACTCCCTGCACTCCTTCAACGTGAATGGCATCACCGGAAGAGGCAAGGTCACACGGCCGTACAACCCGCCCTTGTTGTTCACCAGTTTGTCCAGCACCCACGACGTGGCCGATCCACACGCCACCAGTTTCACATCCTTCCGGGCCAGCACCCAGTCGTTACAGAAATGCTCGAAAGCTGGCATGAAGTTCGACCGAGGCGTATCCAGCCACGGTAGCTCATCCAGAAACACCACCCGTTTCTCACCATCCTTTCGTTTCTCGTCAAGCAGTTCCTGCAACATATGGAAAGCCTCCGACCAATCCGCCGGAACAGGCTGCCTGGCTTCCAGCCCATATGAGCGCAGGGAATAGTGGAATTCCTTCAGCTGAATCTTCAGCAAATTGCGTTTGGGTTTCAGTTTCTCGTTCAATGGCGACACAGCAGTATGTTTGAAAGCATACGTATTCTGGAAAAACTCATTCACCAGGAACGTTTTTCCCACTCTCCGTCGTCCATATACCACGATAAACTGCGCTCTATCCTTCTCAACAGCCTCTTGCAGAAGCTCTTGTTCAATTTTACGTCCAACCATAATATGTCGCTATTTGGCCGCAAAGATACAAAAATTATTTCATTTGGCCAAATAGCGGCACTTTTTTCTTATTCAGACACCTCATTTTCATCAACACACCCTCACCACCGGCACCTTCTCCCCGCCAATCAGCTTCTCCGCCGTAGCAACGACCGTGAACGCGAACTCCTTCAGACATCACAATAACATCTGATATAATTAGGTAACTCAACTTTCTGAAGTATGAAAACGACCACAGATTGCACAGATTTAAAGGATTTTCTTTCGATTTTAGCGGCCAAGCCGCGATGCTGTTTGAATGACACAGATTCCATGCGGCGCAGCTAATCTGTGAAATCAAGATGAAATCAGTGAAATAGCGACAACCATGCGCAGCAAAAATCGGTGAAATCGGTGAAATCGGTGTAATCTGTGGTAAAATAGAACTAGTGAAACTTAAATAAAGAATATGGAGAAGAATAAAAACAGCCAGCTACATTCTGAACATCTCCCTGACAGGGAGGGAAAAGGGGGTGGGTCTGCTATGGACATTCCCTTACCTCCACGACCGTGGTACGTGAAGCACCTCAAGTACCTCGTAGGAGGAGCCGTGCTCGCCGGACTGATGGCTTACGCCGCCATCCTGCAGCTGGGGCCACGCACGCTGAAGGTGAAGATAGCCGACGAGCAGATAGCCGTCGTCACCGAGGGCGAGTTCCTGGAGTATATCGATGTGAACGGCGTGGTATGCCCGGCCACAAGCATGCGGGTGAACGCCATGGAGGGCGGCACGGTGGAGCGCATCTGCTGTCATAACGGCGATGTGCTGCAGCGAGGCGATACCATCCTCGTCCTGTCGAACCCGAAGGTGCTGGAGGACATGGTGGCCGAGCGGCAGAGCTACGACCTGCAGCAGATGCAGCACCGCCAGCAGCTCATCGAGATGCAGCAGAAAAGCATCACCCTGCGCAGCCAGGCCCTGCAGGCCAACTTCGAGCTGAAGAAGATGGCACAGGACTATGAGCTGGCCGAGGAAGAGGCCCGGATGGGGGTGAGAAGTCAGGCACAGCTGAAGGTGGCCAAGGAGGAATATGAATACAACCGCCGGCGCACGCTGCTGAACATCGAGAGCCTGCACCAGGACTCCGTGCTGAACGTCATCGGCCGCCAGCTCATCCAGCAGCAGATGGCGATGGAGGCACAGAAACTGGAGAACAGCAACCGCCGCCGTGACGCCCTCACCATCCTCGCCCCCTCCGACGGGCAGATAGGCAACCTCAATGCCATCATCGGCGGACAGGTGGCGGCAGGCGAGCAGGTGGGCGAGATTGGCGTGCTGACAGACTATAAGGTGACGGCCCGCCTCAACGAATACTACATCGACCGCATCCAGACCGGCCTGCCTGCCACCGCCATGCTGAAGGGGCGCAAGTATTCCTTTGAAGTGAGCCGCACCACGCCGCAGGTGCAGGACCATAGCTTTGAAATAAGCCTCACCCCAGCCTCCTCTGCTGAGGAGAGGGGAGCCTATTCTTCAGCCGCTGAATCATCCAGTGGCAAAAGCAATCACCTGTCGCCCTCACAGGGAGGGGAAGACGTCGGGTCGCTCCGCCTCGGCCAGACGCTGCAGCTGCAAATAGAGCTTGGCAAGCCCGAGCAGCGCCTCATCATTCCCCGTGGCAGTTTCTACGCCCAGACAAGCGGACAGTGGATCATGCTGGTCGACGAGACAGGCCACAGCGCACGGCGCGTACCCATCAGGCTGGGACGGCAGAACACCGGGCACTATGAAATTGTCAGCGGCCTCCACGCCGGCGACCGCATCCTCGTCAGCGGCTACGAAGCCTTCGGCGATGCCGAGGTGGTGAAGTGGTGAGAGAGGGCGTCGCCCCGTCAGCCCTTTTCATGCTCCCGTTCAAACTTCAGGTCTTTATACAGCTCGGGGCTGCCGCCGCTGCTCTCGGGGATGAAGTGGAGGCGCACGCCTCGGATGTGCTTCTTGGCGCTGAACTCCTCGGAGGCGTCCACCTTCTGGCTCTCAATCTCCAGCTTCATCAGCCCCCAGTTGTCCAGACGCACACGGTCGCCCTGCCGCAGATGGTCGCTGATGACACTGGCCAGACCCGTCATCACGGCAACGACAGTGCCGGGCGAGAGGCCGTTGCGGCTGGCCACCTCGCTGAGAATACGGCTGGTTTCCACAGTATCGCGGTGGCAGGCCACCGCCTTATATTTGCCGAAGGTAGGCAGCTTCGGCTTGGTCTCTTTCTTAACGATATACTTCATTTGTATAGGAATTTTTGAGTTTAAGGGTGACAGGGTGACAAAATGCCGATGACCACAGGGATTTCAGCCTGTGACCCTGGGTGACAAGGGTGACAGAAGGGTGTCAGGTTCTTAGGGCCACCTGATAGCAGCGGCGCTTTCCTCCCTCACCCTTCACGAAGCCTCCACGCGACAGGTAACCACCTAAGACAGTAGCATTTGACTGCGAGACGACGTTCACCTTCCGTATATCCCTGATATGAGTCAGAATCTCCGTCGGTGTCAGCAGCAGCACCTCGTCGCCTGCCTGAGGTTTGCGGAACAGGTCGTCGAACAGGGCCACAGCGTTGGGCATCTCGTAGTATTCGGCGTTCTGCTCCACGATGCGGTTTTCGCGCTCGCCAGTGAAGGCATAGTCCTCACCCGCCTCTATCTCGCTGACTATCTGCGCATAAAGCTGACGGTAGTCTATGGCCTTGTCGCCCTGCGTGTCGGTGTCTATCTTGTCGGTCACCTCCACCACCAGATAGCGGCGGCTGCCACTATCATCCTTCAGCGGCATGAGCGAGTTGGTGGTGGCACAGAAGGCGGCATAGCGCTGCTGCTGCTCGAAGACGGTGGTGAAGAGCTTACGCCCCTTCACGTCGGTACGCTGAATCAGGTGTTTCAGGTAGGCCGTCTGTGCCTTGGAAATCTGGTCGTACTCGTCGATGTTGATGAGCAGGAAACGGCTCAAGGCATGCAGCGCCTCCTTCTTGTTGGTGAAGTCGATGCGGTCGATGTAGAACGGCATCAGCTCGCGCGGCAGCAACAGCCGCATAAAGGTGGACTTGCGCGTGCCCTGCCCGCCCACGAACATCAGCACCATCTGCGCACCGTAGAGGGCATAGCGGCCGGAGCGCCACTGGCTCACCATCGAGCGCATCCACACGCGGAAGTCATCCTGCCAGTAGGGGCTTTTCGCCTTCACCCTGTCGGCCAGCTCACCCAGGCGGTCGCGGCCGTCCCATTGCGGCAGGGCGTCGAGCCATTCACGCACAGGGTCGTAGGTGTCGATACGCTCGGAGAAGAGGATGCGTTCCATGTCTTTAGGCCACACCTTGATACCCTCGCGGATGGCTGCCGTGTTGATGTCGTTCTGCACCTCCTGCGTCAGCGGCTTCCACCACAGCTCATAGCGGTGCTTCTCCTGCACCTCCACCTCGCCCGTCACCTTGTTGCGGCGGAACATATAGCGGCGGCGCAGGAAGTCCTCCAGTAGAATCTGGTGCATCATCGCCGGCTCCACAGGGTTCTGGCGCCCCAGCCGGTGACCGCTGTAGGCCGTGTTGAACGTGGTGCGCACCAGGACCTCCTTGTCGTAGCAGTCGAGCAGCCCCAGCGTCATCTTCGTGGCCAGCTCCTGGTCGATGCCTGCCTTACGGCACGCTGTGGCCAGCCGCACGAGGTGCTCGTCGAGCGGCTTCTCGCGGTCGAACGACAGCTGGCGGCACACGAAGTTGAATTTCACCCCGTCCATCTCACGCTTGGTGTATCCCGGCAGCACCTCGGCGTCGAGCGGCACGTCAGCAGGCCGGTCGGCCATCGCCATCGGGTCGTCGGGCAGCTCTTCCGTAGGCTGCTCCATCCGGATGGGCTTCACGTCGTAGTTCAGATACGCCTCGGGGTCGCAACTCAGGCAGAAGTGCTCCGTGCCGTCGTGGCTCACCGCCTCCGGCCTCACGCCGGTGGAGTTCAGGGCATACTCCGCCGCCCGCTTGAACGCATGCTGCTGGAACAGAGCCACTTGCCTCTCCTCCACGGGCAGCTTGCCGTCGTTCAGGCAGTAGGGTATCAGCACCTTCAGCGACTGGCCGCTCGACCCCACGAACGACATCAGCGTCTGCTCCCAGAGGTTCACCTTGCGGCGCAGCTGCTCCAGCGCCTGCACACCTTCCGGCACGCGAAACGACAGCAGCACCAGCCCCGTGTAGCCACCCTTCACATGCTGCGCCGGCCTCACCTTGGGCAGCCATCCCGCAGCAGCAGGACCGCAGGCCATACCCATCTCCGTGGACGCCTCGCCGAGACCCCGCACGGCCTTCACCCTGCTTTTATGTTTCTCCTCGCGCGTCCACTGCTCCACCTCCTTCAGTGTCACCCCTTTTGTCCGCCACTCAGAACGGTAGCGGTAGTCCATCATCATTTTCAAATCTTCAAACATAAGCTTATCGTGTGTTTATTCAACAATAGACCAGCAAAGACCGTGCCAGCCTTCCCCAAAAAGGAGGACGCCCCCACTTTCTGTAGAAATGCCCCCGCTTTTTCTCGCAAAACAGCCTTTAGGTGGGTAAAAACGCCCGCTATTTGGAAAAACACCCTGCCTCTACGAATGCCAGACGTTCCCTTTTCCTCAAATTCTCTAGAGAATTTACCCGTTTATTGTCACCCTCTTGTCATCCTTGTCACCATGGGTGATATACCGCAATCCCTTTGTGGCAGGACATTCTGACACCCTGTCACCCTTGAACGCAAAAAAAAGCATTTATAGCAAATTCCGACACGCCACAAACACGTCTGAGCGCCCCAACCTTTATTTGGGCAGCAAACATCTATATGTACAAAGGCCATCAAAAGAATAGGAATCCGCCAACAATCGAATCCTTTTTCACAACCACAAGGCTCCACCATTCAGGCTGCCGACGACCGGGGCACCGACGCACGGTCGGATTTCCACAGCCCCCCTCCCCTCGTGCAGTTCCCTTTTTCACGTCCACAAGGCTTGCGGAAGAATACTTTTGAAATTTCCGCCCGAATTATTTGGTCAGTTCAAAAAAACTCTTTATCTTTGCAAAGTCCTTTCCGAATGCTGAAAGCCCTTGGGTAATCTCATGAGGCGGGACACATACATACAAAAGGCGTTTTCTGGACGCTTTGGGTTTGACGGCCTAAGAATATCGCACATTCAAAACTATTGCTCAAGACCAAAGCAACGGGAACACCCCTTAGTGGTGTAGACCATTATGCCCATCAGCAATGGTGGCATAATTATACATCGGCATGGGGCTTTCAGCGTTGCTCGACTAGACCTAATAGGGCAATGTGAGAGTATTAGACTATAGTCCAAGCACAGAACTGGCTCCACGCTTTTTTGTGTGTGCTGGACCTAAAACAATAATAGCCGAAAAGGGAGCACATCGGCATAGATATAATTGGTATGAAACGAATATTATTATTACTTCTGGTACTACTCCCCATGACATTGCTTGCACAACGTGAGCGAAACTACATATATCTGCTTGACTGCACAAAGTCTATGATAGGCTTTAATGGTAGCCCAACCATCTGGGCACCGACCAAAATCTATTTAAAGAACGAACTCGAGAAACACACTCCCGGCACAGCCCTTCATGTTATTCCGTTTCAAGGGAATGTACTTCCCAGTATAAACTTTAATGCGGAAAACTTTAATGATAAGAAATGGAAAGAAATTGAAGAAAAAATAGACGGGTATGTTCTACGCATCACTGGTACTAACATCTGTGATGCTTGGGATGCCACAGACAGATATATCGACTTGCACAAAGATAACTACATCATATTGCTAACTGATGGCAAAGATACGAAAAACGGAATGGCGGCTGTTGCCAAGAAACTGAGCGAATGGTGCGGGAAATACTTAAATACATATGCATTCTATGTCCAATTAACAGAGGCAGCTATTGACCAAAACGTCGCGAAGGTTATCGACATTTGTAACAATGAATTTGTTGTTGATGCATCGAAAGGTATTCCTGTATTCGGCGGATTCGACAATGGGTTGATTATTTATGCTAACACGCTGAACCTTGACAGGACACATAATATTAATTTCTCCTCAGCAGGCAAATATACAGCCAAAGCAGTTTGTAATGACCCGTACTTTGATGTTAAACTCGTGAAAAATATGATTGATGGCGGAATTGTGCCAGTTCAAATTGTTGCGAAACAACCAATACCTCAGATTAACAAAGTTCTCCCTGAAATCTATAATTTTTCCTTCGACGTTCAATCTAATGATATAAACATCATCAATCCGACTGTGAAAGTGCATATGACAAATAAGCCAGAGCGCACTTTAGAAATATTGTCCGAGGAAACCGATATGGGTAAAGCTACTTGGTATGACAGTTTCTTGTTCTGGGGAGCAAGCGATCCTGATACACTCAGTGTTGATTTGAAGGCGGCTTTCAACGATGAGGCAAAAAAAGACAGCTCTACTATCGAGTTCCAAATCACTGACCCAGACGGAAGTAAGGACTTCCTGCTATTCTATAATGGTCTGCCACTGAACAACGACAAGATTACGATACGCAGCAATGATAACACATCGAGTATTCTTTCAATAGTTTTTAGTCCAACAGCAAAAGAGGGGAAACGTTATCTAGCTATAAAAGCAACAGCAAAACAGGATCTTGACAAAATTAATGATGAACCTGTCGAACATTATCAGATGTCATTGCGCTCCAAGTATGTGGTCAATTGGAATCCACTGAAGACAACATTGATGTGGTTGATAATTTCAGTTCTGACAGCATTGTTTATGTGGTTCTTACTTATTAAACGTTTTAAGTATCCAACTATTAATATTAGTACCATACAGATTAACGATCCCTACTTCAGCAGGGTGAATGTAAAAGGTAAGCGTAGAGTTGAATTCACTAATAAAACAAAAAAACAAAGTTTTATCAACAGAATATTTACTGGTGAGATACTCTATAAAAAGAATGAAATCTGGACTTCGCCTTTAGCATTTTGTGCAGGAACAAAGAAAAAGACTTTAAGAGTTGTGAGGACAAAGGATTATGTTTTTGATTCTTACACCTTTATGCTGAAAGCTCCTAACGATTATGTCGTAGAGAACATCAATGATAAGACAAAAATTAAAATATCAATCAATTAGCAAAACTTAAACAAAGATATTATGGCTACAAAAATTAAAAGATGCCTCTATGTAGGTCTTGGCGGTACAGGTATGAATGCCTTGCTGCACACAAAGAAGATGTTCGTTGAAACATACGGTGAAGTCCCCCCAATGATTGGCTTTCTCGGAGTAGATACTGATGGTGATGCTTATAAGAAAGAATTGCCAAGTAAATATGGACCTGTTTCGCTAGCCCCAAATGAGCAGACACCAATTCAGGTAGAAGATGCTCAAGCTGCTTATATTACTAGTAGACAACACTTTGGATGGGTTCATCCCGACAGTGTATTTGCACTTACCGCTATGACCAAAGGCGCAGGTCAGATTCGCAGCAACGGACGTTTTGCATTTACCTGCAATTACGAGAACCTTGATAACAAAGTTAAAGATGCTGTCCTCAGAATCACCGATGCAAACATCAAGACCAATCCCAAATACGATGCAGATTTTGTAGGTGACGTTGAAGTTCATATGGTTTTTTCTCTGAGCGGCGGTACAGGAGCTGGAACATTCCTCAACATGGCATATGTCATTCGTCATGCATTAGGGAAGTGCAAGGTTACAGGCTATGCTGTTCTTCCTGATGTGTTTGAGTCTATGTCGCAGTATGGTATGGATCGAGTGAAACCCAACACTTACGGCAGCATTCTAGATCTTGACTACTTCATGCACCTCAATGGCACAGAAGGATTGCTGTTTGATTATGTAACAGCCACCCAAGAAGTCAAGAGCAGGCCATTCTCTGCGTTTTTCTTCATTGACAACAAAAACAAAGGCGGTGACTCGTACAGCAATATTGATCAACTTGCCGAAATGATTTCACTCGCTCTTGTCACCTCATCTGGCGAACTTTCTGGATCAGTAGATTCTGTAACTGACAATGTTGAGAAGAGCATCATGAATGGCGATGGGATGGTTGGCAACAAACGTGCATGGGTCAGCGGAATGGGAGCTTGCGAGATTCTTTTCCGAGGCCAGGACATGTGCGAAATAAATGCCTTAAAGAATGCTCAGCGCATCATTCAACGCATGGTTAGCAGTTGCATTGATGCAAATATGATTGTAAACAACTGGATTGATTCTCCCGAGGTAAACATCCGTGAAAATGGTGGTCCCGAAAACGATAATGTCATCGACTTCCTTTTACCCAAAAATCCCAAATTCCCACTGGAAGACATTGATGATGACCAAGCAGCAGAGACATCGGTAAAAGCATTTGTTGAGGCTGCTCGTCCCAAAGACGAAGAAGTCAAGAATAAAATTTTGGAACTGAAGAAGCGTGTACTGTGCGAACTACACAATTTGGTGGTGAAGAACATCAACCAGGAGTGTGGTGTTGGACTTGCTAATGATGTTCTTGACGGGCTCCAGAGTCAAGTAGAGCTCTTCCTTGGTGAGATGAACGACGAGAAAGACAAATTGAACGAAGCTCAGCCTCGTATAGAAAATTCCATTAAGGTGGCTTGCGCAGATTTGAAAGAATATAGCGGTCACTTCTTTAAGAGTAAAAACAGAATAGAAGATCTCCGTCAGGTGGTTTGCGAAGCAGGTATGGCATTAGCAATAAATATCCGTGAATTGAAACGCAGAGACGGAGCTATTACCTTCTTCAGTGCTTTGATGCAAGCAATTGGTGACGAAAAGCTTAAGATTCGAGAAATTGAGAATAAGTTGAGAGCCGTTAATACTGCTATCACTAACAGAATTTCTGCTTTACAGAATAATATTAGTCGTTACAATACCGCATCGTTCCAAATAGACCTTGCCAAACTCGCTATCAATACGATCGGTATTAATGACGAGGAGATTCAGATTATTGATTTCCTTGGTAAACTGCCTTACTTGGAGAAATTCTACGATATAGACACCCAACCAGCTCAGGAAATAGAAAGGGCATTGTTAAACTACGCACTTACCTTGCCTACCGCAAAGAAATGGGCTAATACGACAATTGACGATGTGATGAAGAAAATGGATCAGGATAATCCTGAGGAATTGAATAGAATCCTTCGCATGGCTCTTGGAAAGGCTGCTCCGTTATTGAACATTAACACACGTGGCGAAGTTGGCTATCGGGTGGCTCACTTCACATACGTTGGTGTTCCAATGAATAGTACGATATTGAGCGATAACGGCAGATTGGAATGTCTTGCAGGCGGTGAGAAGATTAACTTTACCCGGCTGGGAATGAACGATCGCATTATTATATACAATCAAATAGGTGTTGTTCCCGCTTACTTCATCGGTTCTCTAGAGAGTTATCGTCAGAAGTACATCAATAGTACAATTTTCTCCCATTTCGACTTCAACTTATATAACAGGATGATGAAGGAGAACTTCTCGCTAGAGCCAGTCAAGGAAGATGGAGCTAAGGATATTGAATTGTGGGTACGTGGATTTGTTTTTGGTCTTATCAAGAACGAGAATGGCAAGTATTATGTAAAAAACAAGAAGAGTGGCAAGGCTCTATTTGACTATTGGGTAGAATTGGCCAATTATCGTGACGATGCGTTCAAGAACTTTGTCGCTGATATCTTTACACTTCGTCCTCAGTTCAAGGATTTCATCGTTAATTGGCACAAAGATCATGGTCAGGATGCTATCAAGCAACTACGTGCTGACGTAAAGGCCAACTATCGCGAAAAATACTCCCAGTTGTTCATGGACAACGACGAATTGCTATCAAAAGGCAACGAGCAGATTGCCGACCTGATGGAGAAAGAGCTGAGATTCATTGAGACGTTAGAATAAATAACTTGTTTATGCGGCCAGATTGCTTATGAGACATACCGCAACAATACTAATCGGACAAGACTTGAAGCAATTTGCTGCTCGTCTTGGCAAGTATATATTGAAGTATGGAGAGGCAGACGCTTCTTCATTCTTCACCTCAGTGACTTGGTCATTCGAGGATGGGAAAACAGAAATCAAGAAAGCTGTCAGAGACGGGAGCGACTCTTTTGACTTTGTCTCTACAATGATGGATATGTATAATACCAAACTGGATGAAATTGAGACGCTCACAGGAGCAGATAGAGCCTTGGACGTGCAGCATTTCTTCCAAAAACTACATCAGAGTACTGTCACTATCAACAATCCTGGCGACAGTAACAGTTTACTCCTATCTCTTATTGTACCCATATATGATGTCCAAGCATGTGAAGAGGCTATCCGTATTATTGGAGCTACAAGTAACATACAATCTCGATATACCATTATGGTAGTTGGACTGTGTGAGAATCTTGGCAGTATTATCTCTCCTGAGGAATTCCGCAATATCACAGCAGATGAGGAAGCAAAAAAGAAAGTTATTCAGAAGGATAATTTGAAGAAGTTTGCCGACTTGAAGTTAGAACAGAATACCCTGGAGCAGATTGTTGTCATGCAAAACACCAATAGTGATGGGTATGCTTTGAATCTTGATCAGGACTCATTCCTCCGTATATTGGGTGAACTCGCTTTAATATGCGTTGAGAAATACAACACCGTTTTCACCCAGGCAGGTATCTTTGATAGAAAACACTTGGCTACAGCTCTAGGACTATCAGTGATGAATCTAGACAAATATTATTTTGAGAACTATCTGCTGCGCCGTTCTTATCTGCGAATTATGGAGCGTGAAGACGTTACTGCTGAGGAAGTCGACCTTAACAAAGTGGCCATTATTGCCAATGAGTGTCTTACAAGACATAAGAACCTTTTCTCTGATTTCTATGAACAATCCATTACTCCGTTATGGAGAATAAACACTTCGCAAGAGACCATTATAGCTCAAACAGCGGAACCATTGAACAACAAGTTTAAGGAGGTTTTTGAAGACTTGACATCATACATTTTAGCCCCACAGTATTCTCTGCCAGAGAAACAGGGTATTCTGGCTATGGTGTTGGGCTATGATGATGCTTTCTTGAAAGGAAATCTTTTTGCAGACAAGCAGTTAACTATCGACAATTTTGATGAAGAAGTAGCAAATTATTTTATTGAGGCCAATAATGCATGCGTTTCCAAAATACCATCAGAAGACCCAAGTGAAGAGGATACCATCATCTATGGCCCACTTGGTGATTTGTGTGCTGATGAGGATGGTCACGTGTCTCTTCCTATAGAAAAATTACAAAAGCTTCGTAACGAAATACGTCAATCGACCAACTACATCCGAGAAAAGAGCAAGGAACTGGATGAAATCGGCGCAATGACTCAGAATGCTGAGGATAGTGGGAAACGTCTTACAGAGAAGGGCTTTGTAGTAGAAGGCAATGAATACCAATTTGACATCAAGCATGAGGAGTTAAAGTTTAATGAAACCTACAAAGCCAAGGATATAAAAGAAAAAAACGTCAACCTAAGGGAATACTTTACGAAGGTCAAGGATCAGGGGCAGATAGGTGCTTGTACCGTATATGCCATCTCTTCAATATACGAGTATATCATAAAACGTTACATTAATGAAGAAGCAGACCTTTCAGAAGCGTTTGTGTATTACAATGTGCGCCATCTAAACGGCAAAGAACTAGAAGATTCAGGTAGTAGTTTTCAAGATGTTATTGCTAGTATCGGTGAACAAGGTATTTGCACAGAAGCACTGCATCCGAATACATGCTTGCTGAGCGACGTTCCTTCTGACGATGCCTATCTTGATGGAGAAAAACGACGTATTACTAAAGCTCTTAATGTCAACATTACAGAGAATGATATCAAGTCGGCCATTCAAGAGGGCTATCCAGTTGCCATATCATTGAAAATATTCGACTCTTTCAACGCCACATCAGGATTTGTAAAACGTCCGACAGAAGAAGAAATTGAGTCGGCAGATTTTGGTTATCACGCAATGGTCATTGTAGGCTATTCAGATGACACCAAATTCTTCTTGGTAAGGAACTCTTGGGGAGAACATTTTGGTGACAAGGGATATTGCTATATACCATATTCTTATATTAGCGATCCAGAGTTGAACCGAATGGCCTGTATCGTTGCAGAATTTAGTTACCTAAATGATGTAAAGATTGCTGTGAGCGGTGGTAGTAAGGGAACCAAACAGACGGTGAAGTTCAACATGAATGATGCAGTCATTAAAACTCATGTCATCAAGAATCTTGTGGACGAGGAACAAGTTCACCTCAAGAAGATGCAAGAAGAGGATGCCAAGATAAGGATGGACTATGAGATGCTTATGCAGATGTTGGGTAGACAGTCTGTGCGCACAGAAATCATGGAAGAGCACATGGGAGTATTGGGCGAAAGAATCAAAGGTATAAAAAAGAAACGTGACAACATCAATGAAATTGAACGAGGTAATGCTCTTCACGAACACGATTCAAACACATGGAAAGCAAAACTATACATGATTGCTGCAGGCGTGATTCTTGCCATTACATGGGGTGCTATCTCTTCTTTCTATGATAACTTTACCGATTGGCTCCAAAATAAATGGTGTTATATTCTTTTGGGAGTATTTGGAGGTGTGGCTATCATTTTGATGTTCTATTGGTGGTGGGCTAACAGCCAGCGCCATAGGATGGAAAAAGAATACGAGGATATGACAGCGAAATTGTCTGAAAAGATGCATAGACTGCAAGATCAGGCCAATGAACAGAAAATGAGGATGCACGTGGCTGGAATGGTAATCGATAAACTACTGTCCCTAAAGGCATCTGTTGACAAGACTTATCAAGGCATGAAGGCCTTTATTGGAAATCTTGCCACATGGTATAAAGAAGAGCAGAAGGGACTTGATGCCATGGAGCCTATAGTAAAAGATCCGTTCATCCCGTTACTATCCAATGAACAGCTCAATAAATACTTTGAGGAGAATAAAGACGAGATAACCAATGGAATGCATCTATATGAGTACTTCAAGGAATTCCAACTTGATGATGAGCACATTATCGCCTACAAACGTAAACTGAAGCAGAATGTACTTGTTCATATTGGGGCTCTGCTAAATGAATTCACTGTGTTCCGTCATATTTTTGAGACTAGAGATTACCCATACCTCGACAAGGGATACGCTTCGGCAAAGAACCTGTTGCCTGTCCTTGACACCAAGGCAGGACCATTCTGCCAGATTCGGAGAACAGCGTTACTTAAGCCACAGGCTCGTTTCCTGTTTATTCATACGGATGCGGAAGAACGTAACGCATGGAATACGACCTACCCGCAGTATTTCAATACTACGCCAATATCTGAGAATATCCTATCAGTATACAAGATTGTTGGATTGAGAGTTCAAAACTTAACGATTGAAGAAGTAATATTAGACTGATAAAAGAAGCTTAGCAAAAGGAAGATTTATTACAAGACTCAGACCTGGAGGCATTAAAGAACGTAAGGTTGAAAGGGGGGGCTCTGTACTCGTTTTTGGTGGGCTAAGCTATTTAGGTGCCTCTGCCATAGTATCATCACTCAAAGGATATTCAACGCAGGAACGGTGTTCTCTATCAAATTAGTGATAGTAAGACGTTATGCGAGTGGTGTAAAGAAACACTTGGAGATGTAGAGGACGAGTATCAACAAACATGAAATGAGATGTGCTATATGCATACAATTAACTACGTTGACGCTAACGGTTGTAGTCAAGAACAT
>JAEEGI010010674.1_pt1 | contig 19929 bp, 21 predicted proteins | sample 8958751 | NCBI WGS metagenome assembly JAEEGI01 (sample SAMN16246545, study PRJNA631951) | gut metagenome | biome: gut microbiome; feature: rumen; material: KS-attached | host: Bos | place: Iran: Karaj | collected 2018-10 | reverse complement strand
ATAAGAAGATGCGGTGTCGCTGTAAGGTCGAGCATCTGTGCTTCGCCGGTAATGTCTTTTCCGAGTACGACAGGAATCTGCATTTTGGTGAAAGCCGGGAGGTCTTTTTCTATAAGCTCGCGGAAGCTTACCATTGCGCGCTCACGGTTTGGTATTTCAACGCCGACAGCCTGTTTACCAGGTATTGGGGCGACAATACGAACGCTCTGTGCAGCAAGGCGGAGTGCTATGTTGTCCTGCAAGGCGACGATTTTGTTAAGGCGAACACCGGGAGCGGGCAGAATTTCGAACATCGTGATAACAGGGCCTTTGCGGATGCCGGTTATCTCTGCTTCAATCTTGAACTCGCTGAGCGTTTCTTTAAGGACGCTTCCTGCCTGCCTAGTTTCATCATCAATTATCCAGTACGGATTGTTCTCGAAGCTGTTCAGAAGTCCTTCCGTCGGGATGTGATAGCTTGCAAACCGTGTGTTTTGATACGATGCTGACGGAGTGACAGAATTTTCAAGTTTTTCTTCCGGTTTGTCAGCTTCTTCCGTGACAGAATCATCGGCATCAGCCCCGGAATCAGCTGATGCCTCATCCGCGAAAGGGTCTAGAAAGAACGCCTCCTCTTCTGGACTGTAGAAGTCCTCTGCTGTTGCAGCGCCAACGGGAACGTCCGGTTCTATATCCTTTGCAAGGAGTTTGAGTTCCGGGGCATCGTCAGAATTAAAATCGAGCGTTATTACTTCTGGTTCAGGTTCTTTGCCAGCATCAAAATCGATTGTGATTATCTCTGGTTCAGGTTTGGCTGGTTCTTCAACAACTTCCGCGACAGGTTCTTCCTGTGCCACAGCAATTTGTGCGTCAGTAATCGGTGCGTCAGAAACGACCGTATCATCGGCTTTTTCTTCAGTGGCTTCAGTCCCTTCTGGAACTTCTGGAACTTCAGCAACTTCTGAAGCTTCTGGAACAAGTTCTTCCTGTTCTTCGATTGCTTCATCAACAATTTCGTTCTGGTCGTTGAATCCAGGCACGATAGAAGAAAGCTCGTTTACTTGTGCGTTTGAAATAGTTTCCGGCTGCTTGAAATTCGGTATTTCATCGGGAATATCCTCTGGAATTTCGTCGTTATAATCTGAAACATCCTGAGCTTCATAATGCTCTTCAACCGGTGTTTCTTTCCGTACAGGCTCAAAATTTTCTTCATCTGCGGTAATGTCAGAAATATCTATCTCTTTGATTGTTCCTTTTTTCGCAGATTTTTTATCTTTAATTGCTTGGGCGGTTTTAGTTTCAGTTTTATCGGCTCCGGCGGATTCTGTCGTGGCGGTTTCAACTGCCTCGGCTTTATCTGCTTCGGCAGCTTCTTTTTCGGAAGTAGTCTCATCCGTTTTTTTCAGTATTTCTTCTGGAATCGGGTTTCCTTCATCGTTTACCTCAAAAACAGGAACGTAGGCGGCTTTTTTGCCTTTTTTGGAGGAGAAAGCGTCTATTAAAAGGCCTGTAATCAAGTACTCAATAGAAACAAGGAGCGCGCTTATAAATACGACGGCCGTATACTTCATTACTTTCATCGGGAGAGTAACATCTGTAAGAATTATTTTGCTGGCATACTCAAGTCCGGCAATCGTAAAGAACGGGATAATAGATACAAGCAAATAAATACCGCGGGCTGTGCTCCAGTTCGGTAAAAAGAGCATTATCGCGCTGATAAAAAGAAAAATCGGAATTAAGAACGATGAGTAACCGTATACAGAAAACAGCATACGCCCAAAGTTATAAAGGGCAGAAAGAGGGAATGCCCTGAATGAGCCAAAATTCAAGAACTGTAAGAATATTGAAATCAGGATAATTGCCGCAGCAAAAAGAAAGAGAATTCCTGATGGTATAGTTAATTTTTCAGATTGTTTCATGCTTACAATATCGGCTTAAAAAAAACACACTTAAGGCAGATTAAGCTTTTACTAATACAAAAAAATGGAGTATAATGATTTTATAAATGAACTGCTTGTCTTTTATAAGAGGTGCTTATATGAAAAAAATAATATTTGTTTTCGCGCTCTTTTGTGCTTTATTTGTCTTTTTTGGATGTGCTTCCGACGAAACACCAGAAGAAGAACCAATAGAGGTTGTTGAGCCAGAAACTCCAGTTCCAGAAGAACAGCCAATACCGGAAGCTTCTATAACAGAGACTACGGAACCTGTAGTTGAAAATGAATCTACTGAGCCGGTCCAGGAAGAGCAAGCACCAGAAGAACCTGTTGTATTCACAACAGAATGGGTTGATCTTGTTGTGGACGATGAAGAAAACTGCGGATATTTCATAACTACCGATGAGCTTGGAAGCTTTTACAGCATAGAGGGTGAATTCAAAAAAGACGCCGGAAGCGAAAGCAGCTGTTTTGGTTTTGTTTTCGGATATTCAACGCAAGAAGATGGTATTGTCCCGGATTATTTCCGTTTCGCTATAAACGTAAAAGGCGAGTATTCAATTCATACATGGAATGCCGGTACATACAAGGATCTTCTTGATCCAGAGGCAGATACCGCATACTTGTATAAATCAGATGCACTTAAAACTGGTTACGGCGAAGTAAATACTCTTAAAATTGAAGTTGATGATGACAGCCTTTTCTCGTTCTATATAAACGGAACAAAAGTAGCTTCTGGTATAGAGCCGTTTGAAAACAGCTCTTGCGGTGTGATGGTTTTCTTCTCCATTGGAACTAAGCAAGAAGAAAACCTTGCTGAATCACCGGTAAAATTCTCTTATAGAATTATAGATTCAGCTGCTGCAGAGTAATGAACATAGTGCTTTTTCTGCGGGAGGAAATGGAAAAACCCCTCCCGCTGAAAGATGACCGTGCAAAACATATTTTAAAAGTTCTTCACAAACAAACTGGCGATTCTTTTGATGCCGGAATTATCAATGGGAAAGCTGGTCGGGCAGAAATAACGGCAATAACGGACGAAGGCATTTCTTTTCATTTCCTCCCGCAGTCAGACGGGAAGCCGCTGTACCCGATTACGCTGATAATTGGTTTTCCGCGTCCAATTCAACTTAAACGGCTTTTCCGCGATGTTGCAGGTCTTGGGGCTTCCCGTCTGTGCTTGTGCGGAACCGAGCTTGGCGAAAAATCATATATGGATTCAAATATTGTTGAGCGTGGGGCGGCTTATGCGGCCTTGCTCGACGGTTCCGCACAAGCAAAAAGCACCCACATCCCGGAACTTCAGCTTTTTCCGTCTGTAAAAGCATGTCTTTCGGAACTTTTTCCAGGCGCAGGCGAAGCGGGCGCAATTGCGGCGGGCACCGGCTCTTCAGCCGCGCTTCGTACAGCTGATACCGATATCCGTGTTATGCTGGACAACGTAAAGCCTGAATCAACACTTTTTGGCCATATGCAAAAAAGCATTCCGAAAAATTCTCCGACTTCTACAATCATGACTTATGCCGCCATTGGAAGCGAGCGCGGCTGGACAGACAATGAGCGTTCACTTTTTAAGGAAGCCGGTTTTGCTTGGTGTTCAATGGGAATTCGCGTTTTACGGACGGAAACAGCCGCAACCGTTGCAATGTCACTCATCCTGCAATCGATGGGACTACTGTAATTCTTTAAGGGGATCGACTTTATACAGTTTTGCAAGCTGGTTTCGCAAAGCGTTCATATCACGCTGGTACGGAGCAACAAACTTGACGTTTTCGCCCGTAACAGGATGAGCCAGTTCAATGCTGTACGCATGAAGGGCAAGTCGTGAAAGCAAGGGTTTTTCTTCGTATATGTCGCCATGCCAGGAACGTTTGATATCAGAAAGTTTCACAGGCTTTTGGTTGCCGCTGTAAAGCGGATCGCAAACAATAGAAATCCCCAAGTCTGCAAGATGGGCGCGGATTTGGTGCGTTCTGCCTGTTAGCGGGCGGGCTTCTATCCACGAGAAAGGACCACATGTTCCTAAAAATTTGAATTCGGTGCATGAAGGTTTTCCAAGCCGCTTGTTTACGATTGTGCGGTGGTGTGCGTCACCGTCGGGTAAAAGCTTTGCTTCTGAAACGTAAGTGTCCCAGGAAGGACGACCGTGAACAAGAGCATGATACACTTTTTTTACAAGCCGTCTTTCAAAAGCAATTGAAAGATTCCTGTGTGCTTCAGCGTTGCGGGCATATATAACGATGCCGGAAGTATCTTTATCAATACGATGAACGGCCATAAGGCTTCCGAATTCCGGTTCAGCAAGCACATCCAGGCGCGGTGCGTCTTTGTCGTAACGGTCAGATGCAGTGAGAACCCCGGAGTTTTTGTTAAAAACAACAATATCGTTGTCGGAATAGATAACTGAATACGGTTTAGCCTGTTTCATACGTTGTTATTATACCAAGCGATACATCTGATGTAAACGGCACGCTATTTACAGAAACTCTTTTAGACAAAGCAAATCCGTGCAAAGCTTGTAAAGAAGCGGTTTTATCTCTGCTGTGGGCTGAACTTTATCCGGTACCATAACGGCATACATTCCTGCCGCGGCAGTGCTACGAACGCCGTTCAAACTGTCTTCAATTCCGGCGCACTCTTCCGGAGGAACCCCAAGTTTTTTGCAAGCCGTTAAATATATTTCTGGGTCTGGTTTGCTCTTAAAAACCATGTCGCCTGTCACAAGCACATCGAAAAAATCAAGGAGGCCTGCGTTTTTAAGCTGCCTTTTTACTGTGTCGCCTTTGGTGGACGATGCGAGCGCAAGCGGATATCCTTTTTGTTTTAAATACGCAAGAATTTCAGCGGCTCCTTTTTTTAGGGGAATTCCTTCTGTAACTTCGAGTTCATGGAAAAGCTCACCAGTACGGTGTAAAAAGGCAGCACCTGTAAAGCCCGGAAGAGTGCCAAAACGACGGTTCAGTTCTTCTTCAATATGACGGCTGTTACTGCCGCGGCAGGCCTCCAACGCTTCTGTAATCATATCGCGTGAAATACCCATCTCTGAAGCAGCTTCAAACCAGTTTCTGTCACTCATCGATTCTGTATCAAGCAGAACACCGTCCATATCAAAAACAACGGCTGTAATCATTGGCATTTTGCATTACCTCTACTTATCGCTTTTGCGCTGTTCTCGCCGTCCATTGCAGAAGAAACAATACCTCCCGCATAACCAGACCCTTCGCCAGCCGGGAAAAGTCCCTTAATAATCGGGCTTTCGAGCGTTTTTGTGTCGCGTATTATACGCACAGGAGTTGATGTGCGGGTTTCCGGCGCGATAAGCAAAGCATCACCACAAATAAAACCTTTCATGTGCTTATCAAAGGCGAGGAAGCCTTCTTTAAGCCGCGCCGAAACGTGATTTGGCAATACTTCGTCCAAGTTTACGGACGCGACACCCGGCGTATACGAAGATTTAGGCAGCGCGGAAGAACGCTTGCCTGCAAGGAAATCCACGAGTAGCTGCGCAGGTGCGGTTTGCGGATTCGGCGTGAGCGGCGCCGGTGAATTTGCGGCAGTCACTGTTGAAGGCTCGGTTTTTGCGCTCGTTGACGCCGCTGTGGCACAAGTTTTTGCCGCCTGTTCTATTGCCGTTCTAAAATGAAGACCGGCTAGCGGATCTCCTGTAAACTCGCCCCATTCGGCGTAATCTTCCGGGCGGCATTCGACGACAATTGCGGCGTTAGACCAGTATGCGTTGCGGCTGGAGGGCGACATTCCGTTAACAACTATGCCGTCTGGTGACGATGCTGAAGGAACGACAAGCCCGCCCGGGCACATGCAGAAAGAATATACGCCGCGTTCCTGCACCTGCGCCGTCAGCCTGTATTCTGCGGCGGGCAAAACTTTTCCGCGTTCTTTGCCGTGGTATTGAATCTTATCAATTATTTCGCGCGGATGTTCTACACGAACGCCCACCGCAAAAGTTTTTGGTTCAAGAGCCCGTTTATCAACAGAAGCAATCATCTCGTATATGTCCGGCGCAGAATGACCGCTCGCTAGAATCAGTTTTTCGCCGTTTATGACGTGTTCCGCACCGGTACGAGTGTCTACAACTTTAATGCCGCAAATTGCCGGAGTGCCATGTGGAGTATCATGCGCTTCGGCACAAACTGCAATACAGCGTGTGTTGAATAAAACTTCACCGCCGTAGTTGATAATCGTTTTCTTGATATTGTCTATAATCTGTGGAAGTTTATCGGTGCCTATGTGCGGATGTGCGTCCGTAAGGATTTTGGGATCTGCGCCATGAAAAACGAGTATTTGCAAAATCCGCGTGATGTTGCCGCGCTTTCCAGAACGTGAAAAAAGCTTTCCGTCAGAGAATGTACCAGCCCCGCCTTCGCCAAAGCAGTAGTTTGAATCGCTGTTAAGAACGCCGGTGCGGCTTATGTCCGCAATGTCGCGTTTTCGCTGCGAAGTTTCTGGTCCGCGCTCAATAATGACGGGTTTTATTCCGCTTTCAAGAAGCGTGAGCGCGGCAAAAAGCCCGGCGGGTCCAGCCCCGATAATAAGGACGCGTTCTGCGCTGTTATCGCATTTTTTCCAACATGGAACAAATACGTTTTCTGTGTCGTTTTCAGGTGTATCACCGCCAGTATAGACATCGTAACGCAGAAAAAGCTTAACATCCCTTTTACGGGCATCTATCGATTTTTTTCTGAATACGAATGCTGAGATGTCTTTTTCTGTAAGGCTTACCCCAGTTTTTCGCAATTCTTTTAGGGCTTTGTTCCGTAACAGAGATTCGTTCTTTTCTTCTTCGGGTGTGCAGTTAAAACTGACTGTGTATTTCATGTGTGCTAAATTGAGATTAAAGAAAACTGATATCGTCCGAACATATTTTCTTTTATGCCAAAGAAGTTTATATCGAACTTTTCAGATATGCCGGGATACGAAACGACCGCAAAAGACGGACACGAGCCGTTTCTTGGCCTTGTGACGCTGCCGGGGTTCAACACAAGTGTATTATCCTGCATCCCTTTGTACGGGCAATGGGTATGCCCATAAAAAACAAGGGTTGCTTTTGATGTCGAAGCGACAGAAACAAGATGTTCAGTGCCGAAATCGACCCCGAACAAATGACCGTGCGTAGCGAATATCGTTCTTCCGGCAGCTTTGAACAAATTATAATCTGGAACGTCAAATCTCATGGTTCCTGTATAATATTCATTGTAATCACCATTCCCGCGTACGAGCGCGACAACTGGAGGAAGCATATTGCGCATTTTTTCGTCTGAAGAAGCTTCCGTAAAGAACTTCGCGACATCACGAACCCCGTCACCGCAATAGATGAGCGCGTCTGAATCAGCTCCGAACTGGTTCATTATCTCACAAAAAAGAGAGTAGTTGTCGCAATGTATGTCCGAAAGCACGAGCAATGTGGCTTTTTTCGCGGAAGCGAGCTTTTCAATGTCCTGGGCAGAGCCGATAAGACCAGAGCGAATCTGCATCAATCTGTTCATTTATAAATCCCCAGAACGTAGTGATTAAGCGCGGGCAGGCTTGATTCCGGCTCAATGAAACGGTTAAGAGTGCAGTTGCTGAATACTTCCGCGTATGCTTTTAAAAGATATTCTGCTGCATCGGCGGGGCTGTACGGATTGTTCACGGCATCGGCCGTCTTTTTTATGTAATGGATAACAGGCGTAAGAATATCGCCAATGTTTCCGCCATATTTCTTTGCACCGTTCACAAGATCGTCCATCAGCATTGAATCCTGGTCTGAAGCTTCTCCATCTACGTATTCTTTATAATCAAGTACAAAGAAAGAGCCGCATTCTGTTCCCAATATCTCGTCGGTATTGTATGTTACAGGGAAAATTGACCACACAGGGTACGAAATACCGCTTTCCATAAGGTCCATAAGTGCGTAGTATGTTCTGTCCGGTGCGCTCAAAAGCACAAGACCGATTATGTTTTTGTCCTTGAGTGTGTCTGTTAGGAACGAAACTTTTATTCGTTTTCCGTTCAGGTATTCGTCTGGGAAAAAATATGTTTCAATAAGACCACCATCTTCGGCAAGCCCGAATTCTTCCGCAAGGTATTCTTTTACAGGAAGGCTTGTTTCCTCTGTTTCATAACCTGCTCCAAGAATTACGGCTATGTGAGGGTAATCGCCCGGCAGCCATTTCGGAACAAGAGCATCCGGCCGCTGAACAAGGATGTCCGGATCCGGTTCGTCCACAATAGGCGCACGTTCCTGTTTTTTGCAGCCCGAAAAAACGGTTACAATTGCAAAAAGAGCGAACAATGCGAGCAGAGTGTGCTTTTGGCGGACTGTATTATCATTCCACATACGTATTTTCTCCATGACCTGGCAGAACTTTTGTGCCGTGCGGAAGCTTTTTCAAACGTGAAACGCTTTCCATAAGCTCGGAATAATTGCCACCGCGTAAATCGAATCTTCCAATTCCCCCGCCTGCAAAAATTGTGTCACCGGAAAAAAGTGTTTTTTCGCTTTCATTGTACAGACAGATTGAACCGGGGCTGTGACCCGGCGTGTGCAGTATGCTCCATTCGGGTGCGAACGGAAGCACATCACCGTCTTTTAACAGCAAAGTTGCCGCCGGAAGAGAGCCTTCTTGTTCAAAATAATTTCGAACATATGGTGTAAGCGCAAGCGCGGAAAAATCTGATAAATGTAATTTTGCGGCATCTGCACCAAGGTAACAAGCATCATCCTTGTGAATTGCGATTGGTGCGTTTGGGAAAAGGTTATGTAAATAAGGAAGTGCGCTTATATGATCAAAATGTCCGTGTGTGAACACGAATCCATCACAGCGTTTCAGCTGACTGTGATATCTATCCACATCAACTTTGTGCCCACCAGCATCAATGACAAAAACGCAGTCCGGTTCATCTGCTTCCTGCGCGGAAATAGATGAATACCGGCTTACGATGTACGTGTTGGTGCCCATGTAGGCTGTTGTGAAACACTGTATGGAATACATGCACCTACCTGTCAGACAAGAAATTCTCCAGAACTACCCGTTGCTTCTGTTGCTTCAACAGGGGTTGGGTCTACAGAGTTGCTTTCTGGGGTATATTCACTCTTTGATGTATCATATTCATCAGAGCCTTCTGTCTTCTTTTTTGAAAAACTGACAGTAAGTTTGCGACCTCTGTATTCAAACCCGTTAAGAGCATTGATTACAGTGTCGCAGTCCTCTGTATAAAACTGAACGAAAGAATAGTTGTCAAGGACGCGGATTTCGCCGATGCGGTTTCTTTCCAAACCTGTGTTGTGTGTAATAAGCCCGATTAAATCGCGTGGGAACACATGGCGGTTCCGTCCTGTACTGATAAAAAGTGTGGATGCAAGGCTTTCATCAATGATGTTACGTGTAGAAGGCTGTGCATCAAAATCAGTTTTTTTCTCGTTGTTGAACCGACTGTTTTCGTGCCGATATTCTTTTCCGTAACGCTTGTAAGAATCACGGCGGAATCCGCCTTCAGCATTCTTTGCAAGATAAGCCGCTACATAATTACGAAGTGCAAACGGCACATTCTTTTTGAACAACTTTCTGTACTTGTTAAGTTCTACTGGATCTTCTTCGCTCCGAACTTTTTCGACCGCATTTTGCAGTATCTCTATAAAACGTTCCTCTGTCACTGCAATTCTCCTGTTTTCATAAATTTGCGATAAAGCCTGTTCCCATCTGTTCAAAGCCACAATTTCGGAGCATAGAAGCTGCATATCCTGAAACGATAATATTAGCGACTATGACCCAGTGGATGCCACGTAGCCTAAGCTTTTCAAGGCACTGTAACGTCAGTTCACGGCCAACGCCTAAACCCCTGTAACGGGGAGTGACAAAAATCATGGAAAGCACTGCTGTATGTGGTGCACTTTCCAAAACGGATGAGGCAGAAATGCATCCGGCAAAATCACCGCCTGCTGTCTCGGCAATCAGACTATACTCATCACAATCTTCAGAATAATCTCTTTGACGCTGTAAAAATTCAGCAACAACACGACCTACTTCTCCTTCATAAGATTTTTCTACCTCATGAAGAAGTGAATCGGCACTCATGAAAACATTCTCAAAATCGTGTTCTCCGTGTATTTCTCTGAAAATGAAATCATCCCTAAGAATGTCCGTGTTCTCTTCCGGCTCGCTTCCAAGAGCTTCCAGTCCCCAAGATTCACACAGCACATTGTACCATTCAACTATAACGCGGTTCATCCGGTTTTCTTTGAACGCATACCAGAGTCTTTCAACTTCAGGATATTCCCGAAGAACTTTTTTGAAATTACGAAATACGCCGCGACCGGAAAAAAGTACACCCCTGAGCGATTCGCGTGCAAGCGGGTTTCTAAGCAAAGCGACAAAACGCTCCATAAGATGAAACCCGTCCATAGAACCCCATTCAGGAATCTTGTAGTAACGGTCGTTGTCTATTTCCACTTCAGAAAATGGAATTGTCTTCAGTTCAACTGAATCAAATACGTATGACTTACCCTGATCTTCCATTGAGAAAATAATCTGATTACGAACTTCATCCGTTAAATCAAATTTCATACGAGGAAAAGTATATCATATTTTGAAGATTGAATAAATATGAACAATGCGGAGACTTTATTTTTTTGACGGAAATTTATAGTGAATGGGGCGGAGTCCCGCCCCACGCCTCATCTAAAGAATCGGCTCCCCCACCCAACGGGTAGGGAGCGACCCCACGCGTTGCCAGCGTAGCGTTTCAATGCGCGGGGAAACAACAGTCCGGTGGACTATTGTTAGCGAGTTTCGCGGAGAGCTGTGCTCGTAGCGCACTGCAGCCCCGTAACGCCCCGCGGTTTTGGTTTAGTTAGCGGCTCCTGTGCGCACGAGGCGGAAACCGTAGCGTGCACTGCGGTAGAATTCGTACTCAACAAGGCGAGAAGGAATATCGCAGCAAGAAGCGTCTATACCCCAGCTTCCTCCGCGCAGCGCACGGCACGAGTCGGCAGGAACGCCAGAAATCGGGTCAACTTCAAATGTGCTGTTGTCGTCTGTAGTCTTGCAACTGTCCCAGCACCATTCCCACACGTTACCGCACATGTCGAACAAAGAAAGCGAATTAGGCTCTTTTAAGCCGACTTCGTGCGTTCCGTAGCCGGCTCCGGCGGCGGGTTCCTTGTTTGAAGTTACGCCACCATTGCAAATGTTGTATTTATACCAGCCTACGCTGTCCAAATCTTTGTTTGTAGCTTCGCGGACTTTAGAGTCTTTTCCGCTGAATGAATAGTTCCATTCTGCCGCCGCCGGGTTTCCGCCTCGTGCGGCAACTTCCCATTCGCTTTCTGTTGGCAGGCGGAAACCATTCCGTGTAAAGTCACAGGAGGCATCTGACCAAGCTGTGTTATATTCGGTAGGAATATCCTCATATACAAGAGCATTCCAGTCATCGATTCCGCTTACATAATAGCAAGGTTCGTAACCTAAAAGCAGACTAAGTTTGTTACAGAAAGCGATTGCATCGTACCAAGAAACTTTTTCGCACGGCTTGAGCTTTGTTATTTCGCCTGCCGCAGTTACGTAAAGATTGCTTGAATCAACACATTTACTTGGGTTAATTCCCATTACAGCTTCAAAAAGTTCTTGTGTAACAGGGTATTTTCCCATTGAGTATGCAGAAATCAAAGATTTCTTTTTGTTAAGTTCTATAGAAGTTGCTTTAGCAAGAACTGTTGTTACTCCAGTCTTTTGGAAAATACAATCAGAATTAGCTGCTATGTTGCCGTCTGAACTCCAAATAAACGAAACGAGCGTATTCTGAGCAGTTTGGGTAACTGGTTCAACAACTGGCTCCGGCTCTGTAACGACTTGTTTTACAGGCTCTGGCTTTGGAGCTGGCGACGGTGTGGGCGTTGGTTTTGCGACAGGTGTTTCTACTGGTTTTACAGGGGTAGGGCTTACAGGTGTTGAAGAAACCTGCTTACCTTCACTGGCGTTACCTGTCTTATCTACTGCCATTAACGTAAATGTGTATTTCACACCGTTTTTAAGGTCAGAAATATACTGTTTGCCAATTCCACCCGGAGCGCCGCGAACGACAGCCGTTCCGTCAATGCCGTATGTGATTACGACTTTAGTAAAATCTTCATCGGTCGGGTTTGTCCAGCTCAGCATAACAGAGCCGTCGCCAGACGAAGCGATAAGGTCTTTTACGTCAGCAGGGGCTTCTGTATCGGCTACAGGGACTGGAGCAGGAGGCTCTTCGTTCTGCACGGCGGGCGTTTCAACAGCCGTCTCGCTTTCAGCAGACTTGAAGGTAATAACCTCCTCTGGTTCCGCTTCTTTCTTTGAGCAAGCAGAGAACAACGACAATAAAATCATTATCAAAACTATTGAAAACCACTTCTGTTTCATTGTAGCTACTCCTTTCCCGCCGTGACGGAAACTTACTTTAAATCTTTTCTTGTCTTGATGATTTTTCCGACAAGTCCGTATTCTTTAGCTTCATCGGCATTGAGCCAATAGTCGCGGTCTGTATCTTTTGCAACCTGCTCAACATCTTTTCCAGTTTCTTCAGCAATCAGTTTGTTAAGCCCTGCGCGTGTTTTTTCTATTTCGCGTGCATTAATTTCAAGTTCGGTCGCCGTACCTTTCCACTCACAAAGCGGCTGGTGGATAAGATACTGGCTGTGCTGAAGCGCAAGGCGTCTTTCTTTTGGGGCTGCAAGATAAATGAGTGCGCCGGCACTGGCTACGAGTCCCATTCCGATTGTGTAAACCGGTGCTTTAACAAAGCGGATCATGTCGAAAATTGCATAGCCGGAATTAACGTCTCCTCCGGGAGAGTCAATGTATACGTAAATCGGTTCGTCAGAATCTGCCTCAAGGATAAGCAACTGGCGTACGATTTTCTCTGCAAGAGCTTTGTTTACTTCGCCGCTCAAAAGAATCTGGCGGGTTTTAAGAAATTTCATAGAAAGAGCGTCAGCATTCTGTGCTTCTTCTTTATTCTCATCATCTTTGTCTTCAAATCTGTTCATAAAATCACCTTATTATATAAATATATGTCAAAAATTACTGTCGTTCAAGCTTTTTCGCTTCGTTCCAAAGATTATCTTCTAGCTCTGTCCATTCGCCTTTTTTGAACTGGCGGCCGAGTTCTGCCATTTTCGCCTCTACATAGCCAAAACGGTTTCTGAACTTTGCATTCGCGCGCTCCATAGCCATTACTGGGTCAACCCCCAGATGGCGCGCAAGGTTCACAAGACAGAAAAGGACATCGCCAAATTCTTCTTCAACTTCGGCGGCGGCTTTTCCGTTTTCGTCTTTGTTTGGATTTTTCTTGCAGGCTTCAATAAGCTCCGTCTTTTCTTCATCGAACTTTTCCCAAAGTCCTTTCAGGTCATCGTCTTTCCAATCGAATCCTTGCTTTGAAGCTTTTTTACCAAGCTTGTATGCCTGCATAAGCGGCGGCAATCCTTTTGAAACTTCATCCAGAACGCTTTTGCCCGCGCGTCCTTCGACACCGCGTTTTATAGCATCCCACTGTGTAAGAACTTGATCGGCTGTTTTTGCGCCGCCTTCAAGCGCGTTCTGCTTTCCTTCAGATTCCGGCCATACATGCGGATGCCGCCTGATAATCTTGTCAGAAACTTCATTGAGCGACCTTGCAAGCTTAAAGTCGCCGTTCTGCTCGTACATATATGCAATCATAGTTGCGTTCAGGAAAACGTCACCCATTTCTTCGCAAACGTGATCAGGCTTTTTTTCGTTTATTGCATCAACGGCCTCAAACGCTTCTTCCACAAGGTCGCTCCGCATTGTTTCAGGGGTCTGCGCTCTGTCCCACGGGCATCCGCCAGGCGCGCGCAAGGTTTTCACTATGTCGTAAAGCCTGCCGAAAGCTTTTTCGGCTTCGGCGCGTTCAGCAGGGTCGCAAACTGATGGATTCAGTCCTGCCGGAATCTGTTCGTTTGTTTCGTTATTGTTCATCGTGTTCCTCACTTTAGTGTGTTCGTGATTCGCGCAGAGTTTGCGCCACATTTCGCCCGTGCGAGCTAGGTGCGGTCACTTTGCGAGCGTGTTTAGTTTGCGGGCGGCGCGAGGTTTTTCTTTCTCCATGCGTCCAACTGGGATTCAGGTCCCTTCATAAAAATCGTGTCGAGCAATTCTGCAACTTGCGGAAAAATCTGTGAAAGGATGATGCGCTCATCAGCTGTAAAATCAGAAAGCACGTACCCTGCAATGTCCTTGTGTTCCGGTCTGCCGATTCCAAAGCGAAGCCGCCAAAAATCGGCTGTTCCGAGCATTTCTTTTGTGGAGCGAAGGCCGTTGTGACCGCCGAGTCCGCCTGACCATTTTAGGCTGACGGTGCCGCAAGGAAGCTCAAGCTCATCGTGTACAACAAGAATCGATTCCGGCTTGATTTTATAGAACGCCGCCAACGCTTGTATGCTTTCGCCAGAAAGATTCATAAATGTATCTGGTTTAAGGAAATACACTTGCTCTTTCTCGCCGTAGCGGTCAAACTCGTGGACAGCATAGTGTCCTTTGAATTTCTCGTGCCACACAAGGCTTCCCGCGTACGGAAGAGAGTCGCAGAAAAGCCATGCCGAATTGTGGCGGTTGTTTTTATATTTGTCGCCGACATTTCCAAGAAAAGCGACAAGAGAGATTTTTTGCATAACAGTATTTTACCCGAAATATCTGAATTATTTTTTGCCAAGTTCTGCAGAACGTTCTGTTGCTGCAACTGCTGCCTGTATTACGGCATGGCGGAAACCATACTCTTCAAGAGCGGCTACACCCGCAATCGTTGTACCGCCCGGCGAGCATACATCGTCTTTAAGCGCAGCAGGATGCTTGCCGGTCTCAAGAACCATCGCCGCCGCACCTTTAAGTGTTTGTGCAGCATATACATACGCCTGTTTTCGGGGCATTCCAAGTTTTACGGCGGCATCAGCAAGGGCTTCTATAAAGACAAATCCGTAAGCCGGGCCAGAGCCGGAAACGCCTGTAACACAGTCCATCAAGTTTTCTGGAACGCACTCAACGGAGCCTGCTTTTGAAAGAAGCTCCTTAACGGCTGCAACTTCGTCATCGGAAACGTCGCTTTCGTGAGTCAGAGCTATCATCGCTTCGCCAACAAGAGCCGGGATATTCGGCATAAGCCGGACGAAACGTGCTTTTGTAAGCGCGGCTTTCTTCAGTTTTTCAAGCTTTACGCCGGCTGCAATTGAAATGAAAAGGGGCATTTCGTTCTGCGGAACAACAGCTGTAATATCCGCAAGCACAGAATCCACATACGCCGGCTTTACGGCAAGCAGCAAATAGTCGGCTTTTGTTGCGACATCGCAGCCGTTTTTAGCGGTGTTTGCACCAAGCTCTTTTGCAAGAGAATCACGTTTTGCGGTGTCTGTGTCGTAGAGATATATGTTTGATGCATCAACGATTTTTGCAACGGCGCGGATAAGCGCACCGCCCATAACACCACAACCGATGCATCCAATATTACATTTTTTCATATTAACTCCTATTCTGCGACAAAAAGAGTGCCTGAATACTTGCCTTCCGCAAGTCCTTCAAGTGCTTTTTCGCGTCCGCCGTCAGCAAGAATCATTGGGATTCCGTAAGCCACAACGCGCTCTGCCGCCTCCAGCTTTGTTCCCATTCCGCCCGTACCGAATGCATTCGTTGAACCGATGGAAATTTCTGAATAAAGTTGCTTTATATCGTCTACAACGTCAATGCGCTTTGCATCAGGATTGTCTTTTGGGTTCTTTGTGTAAACGCCGTCAATGTCGCTGAAAAGCACAAGAACATCAGCGTTCCACAAAATAGCAGTAAGGGCAGAAAGATTGTCGTTGTCGCCTATGCGGATTTCATCAAACGCAACGGAGTCGTTCTCGTTGATAATCGGAACAACGCCTTCGTCAACAAGCGTAAAAAGAGTGTTGCGCATGTTAAGCGTGCGGTGGTCGTCCTCAAAGTCTTCTTTTGTAAGAAGAAGCTGACCTATATGAATGCCGAAATCCGCGAACGAACAGCGCCACTTATCCATCAGCTCAACCTGCCCGATGGAGCAAAGCGCCTGTCTGTAATGGATGTCGCGCTTGCGTGACCATCTGTCTATTGTGGAAACGCCCGCAACCTGCGCCCCGGAAGAAACAAGCACAATCTGCTTGCCCTGCTTTATCAAGCTGGCGCACTGTTCAGCAAAACTTTTCATAAAATCGATGTTTATGGTGCCGTCTTTTTTTGCGAGCGTGTTCGAGCCTATCTTTATGACAATTTTCCGAGCTTCGGAAAGAGTTTCTGTTACTGTCACCGTATTTGTCCTTCGCCTTCAATTATGTATTTTGTAGTAGTCAATGCGGCAAGTCCCATAGGCCCGCGGACGTGAAGTTTCTGTGTGCTTATGCCAAGTTCCGCGCCGTAGCCGAAAACCTGACCGTCAGTAAAGCGTGTCGAAGCGTTCACGTAAACGCAGGCTGCATCTACGTTCGTCTTGAAATACGCCGCATTTTTTATATCTGTCGTCAAAATTGACTCGGAATGTTTTGTGTTATGCGCATTTATGTGGGCTACGGCTTCTGCAACCGAATCGATCACTTTTATTGCCAGAATGTTATCAAGGAATTCTGTGTAAAAATCTTTTTCGCCGGCGGCGACAACCTTTTCGGCAAGCTTTTTCGCATTCTTTGCGCCCGTCGCGCCAGCCCCGCCCGCATTCGCCGCTTTCTGCATAATCGGCAACGCCCGCTCATCACAGCGGAACTGAGCGCGTCCGGCAAACCTTTCGCTCAACTTCGGCAAGAACGACTCTGCAACTGCGCTGTGCACAAGAAGTACCTCAATCGCGTTGCACACGCCCGGACGCTGCAACTTTGCGTTCTCGGCGATAATCGCCGCCCTGTCCAAATCAGCCGACTCATCCACAAAAAGATGGCATATTCCGCTTCCAGTCTCAATAACAGGTACGGATGCTTTCTCTACGACCATTTTTATCAATTCTGCGCCACCGCGAGGCAGTGCTACATCGATATATCCGCGTGCATTAAGAATCTCGTCAACTTCTTCACGCTTACCGGAAGAAGCAAGCTCCACCGCACCCGGAACACCTGCGCCGCAGTCTGCGACAGAACGGAGCCCGGCTTTTATAGCGGAGACAATCTCCATATTCGTTTCAAGAGCTGTTGAACTGCCGCGAAGAAGAATAGCATTTCCGCTTTTGTACGCAATGGCAAAAGCATCAACCGTCACATTCGGGCGCGATTCGTAAATAATGGCGGCAACCCCGATCGGAACGCGAACTTGCTTTATCACAAGCCCGTTCTCGTTCGTCCATCCGGATACAACCTGTCCTATAGGGTCTGTCTGCGCGATAATCTCGTCAATGCCGGAAAGAATGCCTTCCATACGTGTTTCATCGAGTCGCAGCCTGTCCACAAGGCTATCTTTCATGCCTTTGTCTTTTGCGCGCATGACATCATGGTCATTCGCAGCAATTATAGAAGCAGTCCGGGCGCGTATCGACTCTTTTACCGTAGCAAGAGCCTTGTTTTTCTGACCGGGAGAAAGCTGTGCAAGTTTTTCTGAACTTTCACGAAGAGATGTAAAAACTTTCTGTAATTTCATAATACCGCCTTTTTCAACGTTTTACGTTTTGCCGCCGAAGCCGGAGCGGTATTATTTTGCTAGATATGAACCGTTTCGGTTACGAACGGCACCTTTCGGTTATACCGAAAAAATATGCCTTAGTAATTTGATAAGAAAATCATGCTCAGAAGCAGATACACTTTAGCAACAGCTTCTGCAGCCGGCCTTTCGGACGGAAGACTTTCCACATACCACCAGAAAATACCGAAACCTGGATCAATACGGAATGCATATTCAAGGAACTCCCCGCTGTTTGTCTGTGTGCCGAACATAAGATACACAACGTCGCGAAGCAACTGCACAAGAACATTGTAGGAAGCGCCATAATTATCGTTTTCGAATTCTTTGCAAAGCCCTTCAAGCTTATAAAGTACCTGATCCTTAAGAGCCTGGTCGTCTTTTTCAACCCAGGTTTTTTGAACAAGAAGGTTCAGATTGCTGTTAAAACTGCTGATAAGTTTTTTCTCCGCTGCAGTAACTTCCGAAGCTTCAAGAACAGTTCTAAAAGAACTGTCAGCCCCGAACTGCTCTGCAATTACCATTGCTTCATCAGCAGGGATTTTATCCTGTCCGTCTGCAAAAATAGCTTTCATTGCTTTGATTACGGAACTATCTACAAACTGAGAAACAATATTATTTTCAGGCTTTGAATTCTGCATACTTATAAATAAACTTTTTTCGCCTTTCCGTCAAGGTGAGAGGACAGACGGGGGACGAATCCCCCTGCGCTCCCAAGTCCTCGCGCCCCGCACACAGTTCGGCGCGCTCCGGTCTTGTCCGCGACCCCCTCTGCGGGGCACTTTGTCCGTTTTCGGCCCCGCAACGCCCCAACCATCCGCCCTGAAAATCCTAGCCAAAACATTGACATTTAGCCAATTTGATGCGACACTATAATTGACACCTGAATCGGAGGCCCAAAATGTGCAGAGCAACTATATACGATGCAAGAAATAACTTTTCCGCCTTGGTAAAACTTGCCGAAGGCGGCGAACCGGTCGAGCTTACCCGCCACGACAAACCGGTTGCGGTCATCATCAGCTGGAAAGACTATGAGGAAGTTAAAAAACCTAAGAAAAACTTCATCGCTTGGCTAGAAAATTTCCGTAAAGAAAATGCAGATGTTTTCGAAGATCCAACTTTCAACGGTCTTGAAATTCCAAAAGACGGATATCCAGATGAAGAATATAACAGAAAAATTGCCAAAATGTGGGAGGAAGAATGAAACCTATTTATTTGCTTGATACCAACTTAATTTCAGAGTTCACAAAACGTAAGCCGAACAAATCTGTCATGGAAAAAATTATCGAACATGACGGACTTTGTGCAATTTGCTCAACTGTGTGGCAGGAATCTATTTTTGGATTAACCGCAATGCCAGAAGGCAGACGTAAAAAAATGATGGAAGATTATCTTCTGGAAATACGAAAATCTTTCGAAATTATTCCTTATGACAGCTTCGCGGCACAAATCTGCAGTGAAATCCGAGCCAAATGCAAAGAAGCTGGAGCACCAGCTCCGTTTTTCGACAGCCAAATTGCCGCCACCGCCATCGCTAACAACATGATTCTCATAACACACAACACAGAAGACTACGTCGCTCTGCAAGAAAACAGCATGCTCCGAATCGAAGACTGGTGGGAGTAGTGGTTAACCGTGTATAAGATTCTGTAAATCAATTATCTTTTTCAAAACTTTCAGCAATTACAACGAGTAGTTTTTCTTTTTCAGGAGAGAGCTGTTCGCATTTTTGAATGATTTCATTGTGTTTACGATAAAGGCGGAGTTGTTCTGTTTCTTCATCTTTGTTTTTGTTTACTGAAGAATTTGAACCGGTTACTAGATATTCAACACTAACACCTAAAGTAGCAGCGATTTTTACAGCGGTATCAGCAGAAGGGCAAGAACCACGTTTTATTCCCAAATTAAAACTCGTAAGACTGAATTCGCATTTATTGGCAAGATAAGTCCTATTTTTCCCGAGATAATCTAGCTCAGCATCAACACGTTTCCAAAAATCACTCATACGTCACATTTTTTTGAAAAAATGTTTACTTTTCCATTAAATCTTTACAAAAGGAAAGTGTTTTGTGATATATTTACAATAGTAAAGTTTGTAAACTTGACTGTATTTTTGTATACCTTTGGAGAACTGATATGCCAGGAAATTCTAATCTGACTGATTCAAGAGCTGCAAAAGCTGATGAATTCTATACTCCACTTTCTATGATCGAAAATGAATTAAAACATTACAGGGAACATTTCAAGGGCAAAACCGTACTTTGCAATTGTGACGACCCAAGAGTAAGTAATTTTTTCAGATATTTTGTTATGTATTTTGATGTTCTAGAACTAAAAAAAGTAATTGCAACTTGTTA
>JAEEGI010010673.1_pt1 | contig 19931 bp, 18 predicted proteins | sample 8958751 | NCBI WGS metagenome assembly JAEEGI01 (sample SAMN16246545, study PRJNA631951) | gut metagenome | biome: gut microbiome; feature: rumen; material: KS-attached | host: Bos | place: Iran: Karaj | collected 2018-10 | reverse complement strand
AAATCAACCAATACAGGCTTGTCAGACTGTAATACTTCCTGCTCAAAGTTTCCTTCGTTCAAAATAATAGCTGCCATATCGTATCTCCTTTATAAATAAAAAAGTTTCTGTTTCTTTTTGACACTCTTATCCTAACACGGTTTAAAATTGTTGTCAATTAGATTTTATACAATTAATTCATTTTTATCTGATGCGATATATTTTGCCAGGGTTCTCTGCATCTACAAGGGTTCCGTATCCTACGGTCCGTCCGTCACCGGCCACCCAGATGACTGCAGACTGTGTCGGATCTTCCTTGGAGACAACAGAGTAAGCGTACACTTCAATCAGTCCCGTATCCCAGGACTCGCCTACATAATCGCCTACACGAACGTCAAACATTCCTTCCGGCGCATTCAGCGGATCCTTGGCAGTAATATCGTAATCCTTCTCGGAGAATTCCCGTTCTACCACCTTCGTTCCGTCCTCTTCACTCTCGATGGAGACTTCTTCCCAAGGCAGTCCGGCGATTGGCAAACGGTATCCGGTAATCAGCAGTACGGCCACTGCAAGGATTACCACACCAAACAGGACTAAGAGAATCCGCGCCCAAATCGGAAGCTTCTTACGCTCCTTCTCCGGGTCGCCCCACAAGTCCACGTCCAGCTTCGGAGGAGCAATCTCCGATTCTGCCTTCTTCGCAGGCGTCACTTCCGGCACTTCCTCGAAGAATTCCTCTTCTATAGGAGTTTCCTCTTCCGGAATCTCTTCTATCGGAGTCTCTTCGTTTGGAGTCACCTCTACAGATACATCCTCCACCGGCGCTTCTTCCGGTGCTTCCTCCGGTTCCTCCGCCGGAGCGCTGTCACGATTGACGGATCGATCGATGACCGCCATACAATCCCGACAGAAGATTCCGTCCTCCGCCTCCTTCTGCATGCATAGCATACAAGTGCAACTTGCAGCACTATCCTCCGCCAGTGCTTCGATTCGCTGCTGGAATGCAGCACCTCGCGGTGATAAAAACGGCTTGCGGCTATGAAGAAATGCCACTACCTTCCGGGCTTCTTCCGGATTCTTCAAATCAAACTGTCGGCTGATCTCTGTGGCCAACAGAATATCGTTTTGAAGTTTTTTCTTGTCTTCCTGATTCATTGACTAGCCTTCCTATAAGTATACGACCTTACCGTCCACGATACCGTAGGACATCCACTCTCCCCACTGGCACTTCGCTGTTCCGGCGGTAAGATTCGTTATCTTCGTTTCCACATCCCGCTGATGGTCTTCCACCACGCAGTGAATGGTAACCCCAACATCATACTGGGTATCTAACACCATAATCTCCTGTTCTCTTAGGAGATATTCTATTTTACCATAACCGTTGTAATCTGTAGTAATGGATAACTTCGTTCCGGAGGTCTTCTCGATTAAGGTGCAGGCCTTCACACCCTCTGCCGTCGCGCTCGAATACGCCCGAACCAATCCTCCGGTTCCAAGGAGTACGCCGCCAAAATATCGGGTCACAACCGCCACCACGTTGTGGAGGTTCGCCCCTTCCAACACATCCATCATGGGGCGCCCTGCCGTTCCGGAGGGTTCGCCGTCATCCGAGAAACGCTTCACTTCATCCATAGCTCCTACGATATATGCCGAACAGTTATGTCTGGCACTATAATGTTCCTTCTTCTTCTGTTGGATAAAAGCAAGGGCCTCTTCCTCCGAATGCACCGTGGCAAAAGACGCGATAAACCGTGACTTCTTCTCTACGATTTCCGCTTCGGCCGGCGTATAGATTTCCCATTGTTTTTCCTGTGGTGTCGGCATTTGTCTCCCTTTCGCGCTTCTTTTTCTTTCTTTATTATATAGGAACAATTTGCTATAATAAAGGTAATTTTGCTTGGCAAAGGAGACTATATGAATTACGGAAAAAAGAGTCTTAAGAAAAACAAAACCAGGCTATCCAGCAAGAAGGCCGCGGCCAAGAAGAAATTTGCCCTGACTTTTTTCAAGTCCATTCTGGTATTGATTCTTGTGATCGTTGCGATTGTTGCGCTAGCCTTTGTATGGTACGCCAAAAATCTCATCTCTGAGTTACCGGACGTTTCTACCATAGATATTTCACCGAGTGGTTTTTCCACCACCATCTATGACAAAGACGGTAATGAGATTGAGTCCCTAGCGTCCTCCGGTGCGAACCGCCAGTACGTTGAGATTGCCGATATTCCGGTGGATTTGCAGCATGCTTTTGTTGCCATCGAGGATGAGCGATTCTACGAGCATAACGGTATCGACATTCGCGGTATTTTCCGTGCGGGTGTCAACGCCATTGTCACCGGCGATCTCTCTCAGGGTGCCAGTACCATCACCCAGCAGTTGTTAAAGAACAATTTCTTTACCAGCTGGACCGACGAAGAGACCAAGATAGACAAGATTAATCGTAAAATTCAGGAACAGTATCTGGCCATTCAGTTAGAGAAGATTACCACCAAGGAGACCATCCTGGAGAATTACCTGAATACCATTAACCTGGGCCAGAACACCCTGGGTGTAGAGGCAGCCAGCGAGCGTTACTTCAATAAGGACGTTTCCCAGTTAGACCTCTCCGAGTCCGCAGTTATTGCTGCGATTACTCAGAACCCTTCCCGCTATAATCCGATTAGCAACCCGGAAGAGAATGCGAAGCGCCGCAAGCGTGTGCTGAACAAGATGTTGGATCAGGGTTACATTACCCAGGCACAGTACGATGATGCCATGGATGATGATGTGTACGACCGCATCCAGGTGGTAAACAGTCAGATTACCACTACTTCTACTTCCTATTTTGTCGATGCACTGACCGACCAGGTCATCGACGATTTGATTGAGCAGAAGGGTTACACCGAGACGGAAGCTTATCAGAAGCTTTACAGCGGCGGATTAAAGATTTACTCCACACAGGATCCGGCCATCCAGACCATCCTGGACGAGGAGATTAGTAATGAAGAGAACTACAGCAAGCAGCTGTATTCCTTCTCCTATCGACTGACCGTTACCAAGGCGGACGGTTCCACCGCCAACTACAGTGACCAGACCATGCTGTCTTACTACCAGGCGGAGAACAAGAAGTTCTCCATTAACTACGAGAGCCAGGAAGCAGCTGCGGAAGCCATCGAAGCCTACAAGGCCGAGATTATGGAACCGGGCGATACCATCGCAGAAGGCGGCGAGTCCGTTGTCTACACCTTACAGCCGCAGGCAGCTATGACCATCATGGACCAGTCCAACGGACATGTGGTAGCTCTTGCCGGTGGACGTGGTGACAAGACCGGTAGCAAGACCTTGAACCGCGCAACAGGTATTACCCGTCAGGCAGGTTCTACCTTCAAGATTATTGCAGCTTACGCTCCGGCATTAGACGCCGGCGGCATGACCCTTGCCAGTGTTCAGGATGATGCTCCGATGACTTACGCCAACGGTACACCTCTGAACAACTACGACAAACATTACCGTGGATGGACCAACATCCGTACCGGTATTCAGTGGTCCATCAACGTTATGGCCGTTAAGACCTTGACCGAGATTGGAACCGGACTTGGTTATGAATATGTTCAGGACTTCGGTATCTCTACCTTAGTCAGCGGTGATAATGTACAGGCCCTCGCCTTGGGCGGTATCACCAATGGTGTTACCAACTTAGAGTTGTGCGGCGCTTATGCTACCATCGCCAACAGCGGTTACTACAACAAGCCGGTCTTCTATACAACCGTTCTTGATAATAAGGGAAATACGGTTCTTGATAATACCGAGAACCAGCCGAAGCAGGTCATCAAAGAGACTACCGCTTGGCTGTTAATCAATGCCATGCACGACGTTGTTACTGCCGGTACCGGTACCGCAACCAACCTGTCCGGTCAGTATGTATCCGGTAAGACCGGTACAACCACCGGTAACCGTGATGCGGTATTTGCAGGATTTACTCCTTACTATACCGGTGTCATCTGGGGTGGTTATGACGACAACGCCATCCAGGGTAACACCTCTTACGCCAACAAGATTTGGCATCAGGTTATGGCCCGTGTTCATGATGGTTTGGAGTACAAGGACTTCACCAAGCCGGAAGGCATCGTACAGGTTGCAGTCTGCTCCAAGTCCGGCAAGCTTCCATTGGAAGGCATTTGCGACCAGGACCCACGCGGCAACATGGTTTACACCGAGTACTTCGCAGAAGGCACACAGCCAACAGAGACCTGTGATCACCATACTCGCATTAATATCTGTAATGATTCCGGCCTTCCTGCCAGCGGCGGATGTCCGTCCACTTCACAGGTTCGCATCATTGGTGGTGAGCCTGGTTCCGACGATGAGCCATACATCATTACTACCGATATGCTGGCTAACAGCTGTCCTTACCATGGCGGCGGCGGCGCGTATGTCTTCACCGAACCGGTTCCGCAGCCTAGCGTTGAAACGGATCCGACGAAGCCGTTTACACAGCCGGAAGCGCCGGCGGAGTAAGATACCGGGCATCGCCCAATGAGCATACTCCCGCGTGGTCGCTCTCGCTATCGGTTCAGGCGTAACAGTACATACAAAAAACGGGTAATAATCCATTATTGGATTATCACCCGTTTTTTTAATACTGACGCCTTCACAGACACGCTACAGAGTATGCTTCCTTGCGCAATGCCCTAGTACCATACCGATAGCTACTCTACGTGTACTGCGCCGGTGTTACGTACGTTCATCGGATACACATTATCCTTACCAAAGTACTTAGACATGTATTCTACATATGCATCCAAGTCAGAAGTACGTACCATGGTCTGGATAACACCTGCAAATCCACCGCCATGTACACGGCAGCAGCCTGCGCCAACTTCCTTCAGGAAGTGCTCGGTAAGAACCAAGCCAAGTCCAATCTTCTGTACCTTCCAGTCGGTTAATGGATAGCAGTTCTGCAAGAACTTATAAGAGGAATTACCGGATGCTGTAAGCAACGCTAAGATATCTTCAATCTTATCTCCACGGATAGCATCTGCCATGGCCTCGACACGCTCATTCTCCTCTAAGAAGTGGAATGCACGTAGGACTGCACGGTCATTCTGAACCTTCTCAATGACTTCCGGAAGTCGATCTAACAGCTCATCCATTGTAATCTCGCAGAGACGTTCCTTACCGAATACCGCAGCCACCTCACGCATCTCTCGCGGAATTGCACTATAGTCCTCAGACAAGTCTGCATGGCTTCCACCGGTATTTGTAATGACCATGCTATAACCATGCTTTGCTAAGTCGAAGTTAATCTGGTCATACTGAATCTCACCAGCAAAATCCAATTCAATTGCTCCACCAACGGCACATGCCATCTGGTCCATAAGACCGGATGCCTTATTCCACCAGTTATTCTCGGAATACTGACCAATACGAGCATAATCGCTGTATGGAATCTTGCCGTCATTATAGAAGTAATTCAATACAGAGCAGATCAACATCTCGAAGGATGCAGATGAACTAATTCCTGCTGCTCCAATAACGGTTGTCGAAGCATAAAGATTGAATCCACCAACCTGATATCCGAACTTCTTCATCGCCTCAACCATACCAGCAATCAGGGAGATGGTTCCTGCTTCCTTCGGAATGGAATCAATCTTGTCTAACTCGATGGTGATTGGACGATAGCCTTCGCTGATCACATTGATCACATTGTTATCGGTTGCTGCTGCAGCGCCAATGGTATCAAGGGTGATGCTTGCAGCAATGACCTTGCCGCCGTTGTGATCTGTGTGATTTCCAACAATCTCGGTACGACCCGGTGCAGTAAAGAAGTCCATCTCTGTAGAATGGAACTCCTTCTCGAAATTCTCTGCTAAGGAAGCATAACGAGCTCCACTTACTGTGGACTCCCCGTAAATCTTCGCTAGCGTTGCGTTACTTGGAATATTCATGGTATTTCTCCTTCATAAACGAATCAATTGATAATTCTAGTATAGGAGATTCATAGAAAAAGTACATTGAAGATGTTGCTCTAAATCAGTAAAATATTGTGCAAAGGAGAAATCTCATGCAGATTATTACCGATGATTTACAAAAAGAAAAGAAAGAACATGGCGGATTCGGGTTTCCTATATTAGTAAGCCTCGAACAGCTATCGAATTATGATACCGCATCCTTCCTGTGGCACTGGCACCCGGAGATAGAGCTCACATACGTGGTATCCGGCGAGATGCTCTACTCTATCAATGACAAGACATACCATCTGAAGGCCGGTGATGTTCTCTTTGGGAACCAGAGTACCCTCCACGAAGGTCACCAGTGGGAAGAAAGCGATTGTGAATATATTGCGGTCACCTTCCTCCCGAAGCTCATCTACGGCTTCGAAGGAAGTCTAATTCAAGAAAAGTATGTTACCCCCATTACGGAGCGAAGTGGTGTAGCATCTCTGCATCTGGACGGAAGCGAAGACTGGCATCAAGAGGTAAAAGAGCATCTGCTTACTACCATTCATAACTATGAATCCCACTCCGAAGGCTTTGAATGGATCGTAATCCAACATATGATGCAGATATGGCAGTTGTTATTCCAACATATATCGTTGAACGAAAAAGTCGGACTGCAGCAGCGTCGCAACTTCGAACAAATACGATTGATGATTTCTTACGTCGAAGAACATTACACTGACCATATCACCTTGGACGAAGTTGCAGCAGCCGCACACTTAAGCCGCAGCGAATGCTCCCGGGTATTCAAGAAAGTCATGGGCACATCCCTCTTCTCCTTCATCCAGAATTACCGCATCGAGAAGAGCTGTGCGTTGTTATCCAATACAGATGCCTCCATTGCGACTATTGCAGAACAAACCGGGTTCTCTGACGGTAACTACTACACTAAGTGCTTTCAGAAGGTCATGGGTTGTTCCCCAAGTACATATCGAAAGAAATAGTGCTTTCCGCATTAGCTATCATTATAAGCCACATTATTTTAATTTGCTGAAGCATATTTCTTTAATCCATTATTCCACAGAGTATATGTTATTGCACTCGCTATTATCAGAAATACCAAATAGTATACTTCTCCAACTTTAGAACCATTATCCGTTATTAACTCAATAGGAGTATTAATAGCCATAAAAAAAGGTAAAATATATGATAATAACCATACAAGTATACTTGGATATATTCCCCTTGGTCTAGATGCCAGCTCGAATAAGTACTCAGGAATTCCCGAAATTTTACTTGATTTTTCCACCCAAAAGGACAGCATTACAATATTATGATTAACTAAGAAAAGCATCCAAATGCCCAAAATTATTCCTACGATATAACCGATAACTCTTATTCCTGATACCTCATACCCCTGCACAAAAAAGGATAAGAACCCTACCGAAACAATTAACCCAACTCCACTAGCAATATCCATACGTTGAAAAGCATAATATAAAAAGGAATTTACAGGCCGAATAAGCGCATAGTCGAGTTCTCCCTCTATAATTGCATCCTCAAGCCTTTCATGCGAGGCTACAAACAGCAATTGATATCCCATTTGAATAATGTTTGCCGTTGTAATAAGTATCATATAGTCATTTCTTGCCATTCCCATAATACTATCTGTAAATTGATAATATACGACTCCAGCTAACAATTCTATGCCATAAAACATTAATCCAAATAACACTGTCAAAGTTGCTGTCATTCGGTAAATCACAAACTCTCTCACGCTCAGTTTTAATAATTCCCTAAAAACTCGAATTCTCATTATGCTCCTGCTCCTTCATATAGCTTAAGCGACTTTTTCAACAGCAGATTATATACCCAATAAAGAATCACAATCCCAACCAGCATACCAACAATCATTATTTCAATTTCTGCTTTCTCAATTCGCCCCATCACCACTTGCGTCAATGTACTTCCTACCAAGCCAAACGGATTATACTTAACTATAGCACCTACACGCCATGGCAAAAATTCTAACGGAAACAATGTACCAGCAAGAAGCATGTATAATCCTCGCATTATTGGTTTTAATGGCCACATTTGAATCATTTTAAAGCCAAGCAAACCAATAAGTGAAAGAACCAATACCCATAACATATAGCTCACTATAAAATACAATAGTTTCAGGAAGAAAAGATTCTCATTACTATTTCGATATACATCAAAAAAAAGTATCAACGAAGAAAAAATAATCATGCTTATTGCACTTGCGCCTATGCTCTCAAACAAGTTTTCATATAATATATTAATTGGTCGATATAAATAAGGAGTTAATCGACCGGTTTTAACAAGATGCCCCATTTTAAAACATAAATCAAACGAAAAAATCAAGCTTGTAGCATTTGTTAGTAGCAAATATAGCACCAATTCTCGATAACTATATCCTTGCATATAGTATACTTCCGTACCCTTATAAATCGCCCGCCACAAAAACGCTGAAATCATCGTACGAAAAATTGCAACAGCGATTCCAAAGATAAAATCTGATCTATAGACCATCGTTACCATAAATCGGTTTCTTGCAACATACCAGTATTTTCCCATTCTGCAGCACCTCAACCAAAAATACTCTCTAATATTTCATCTAATTCCATTTTATCTTCCCCAATGCTAATTACATTTGATAATGAAATACTCTTTAACATCGCACTTTCTGCATCAACATATACTTTGTATTTATTGTCACTTATCCTTGTCATTCCAACCCCTATCGCGTCTAATTCTGGTTTTGTTCCATCTGTCTCAATCACATATGAACGTTCTGATTTATAGTTTTCCTTCAGCTGATTCAGAGTACCATCCGAAACGATTTTCCCTTCTTTAATTAGGATTACTCGTTGTGCAAGATTCTCGATATCTTGTATATAATGGCTAGTAAAAATAATAGTTGTCTTTTTCGTTTGATTTAAGGTATTTAAAAAATCATAAACAAATCTTTGGCTTACGATATCCATCCCCAACGTTGGTTCGTCCAAAAACAAAATATCCGGATTATGTATTAATGAGCAGATCAATTCACATTTGACGCGTTCACCAAGCGATAACTTTCTAACCGGTATTCTGAGCTTATCACTGACATTCAACTTTTCTGCCAAATCATTGACGCGCTCATCAAACACTTTTCTTGGTATTTCATATATTTCACGCAACAAGTAGAGCGTATCCATCGCAGGCAAATCCCAGCTTAGTTGGCTTTTTTGGCCTAATACTACTCCGATTTTCTTCAAGAAGCCATATTCCCTATCATAAGGAACAGATCCATTGCAATACACTTCTCCTGCCTCCGGTTTCAATATACCTATTAGCATTTTTATCAATGTTGTTTTTCCCGCTCCATTTGGACCAAGCAACCCAACCAGCTCTCCCTTGTTGATGCATAATGTTACATTGTCAACAGCCCTTTTTTTCTTCACTTCTCTAAAGAAAAAATCTTTTATGCTTCCAGCTAACCCTTCCGCCTTTTCAAAGTAATTGTACTCATACAAAACTTCTTTACAGATAATAACTTCTTCTTTCATTTCATTCTCCAACTTCCTTAGGTATCACAGGTATCCCATCACCTACCAGGTAAAATTTGTCTGTAAACTTTGGCATAATAACTTGCACACAATATATCTTCGTATATGAAAAAAGGCATTTATTATATATTTCTATGCCAGCCTTTTGTATTATTCGTTTTTCAGCTTTTAGAACTTCTTGAAATGTCTTAATTTGATTCATTTCCGCCTTTGGAAAATCTATATTTTCATATTGCTTATATTCCAAGAAAAGAATCCTTTTGTATAATGGCCATTTTTCAAAAGCCTTGATTGCTATAGCATCCTCAACATCCGTTTCATCGCACTGGAGGTGGAAACATTGCAAGCACTCTAGCAAGGCGCGTTCGCAAGCATATTCTTCTGATATAGATGCGCCCGAACCTTTAAGCGGAATATTGCCTTCCCTTTTTGCGTATACCAAATAACATGCAACTCCTTCCACAGCACTATCGACGCGTACAATTGTTATCTCTGCATTCATTTCGGATTTCATTGTCATGTAAATCGTTTTAAGGCGTTCCGGCAAACTATTAATTGTTATAACCCTTGCCCTCTTTGCTTCAAGAAAACAATTTCTATAGTGAACAGATAAGGAAGTCCTTTCTATTATTTCATTTATCGCATGAAGCTCAGCTTCATCTTTTGTCAAACCTATTGCACAACCACTGTTTGTCATATACTTGTATAATGGATATAAGTCGGCATTCTTCCAATTATTCTCGCTATATACATTCCATAAGATTGTTGGATACAAAAAATCCGCACCATTACTCCCAACAAATCTGTTAACAGCTATGGGGGTTTCACCATCCACTTCCTTTGCTAAATACTTTAGCGGATACTCCAGCCCTCTTTTTTCATACCCCAAATTGCAAATCTTCTCATAAAAATCTTCTCTGCCAGAATGTCTGTATATGTAATGTTCTAAGCCTTCGAACAGCGCACTAGCCAATGACTGTTTCCCAATGCCCTTCCCGTTTCCCTGTATTATTCCATCATCTATTTCAACTGTATATGTTGACAAGTCTCCTTTTGCTTTTATTTCAGATACAGTGTAGCTTAGATTTAAAAACTGATAACAGGTAATCGCACATTCTATTGCCTCTTCAACATCCATTGTTCTTTCTAAATTCTTCATTTTTCCAATTCCAAGAAGGTGCACCTTCTTGGACTCCATTCCTATATTAATTTACACTCATAATGTAATCCAATTCTTCAGTTGAAGACGGCAAGATAGTGTCCTTTGCTAATTCAGCCATTCTCTCCATCTCAATCGCCATCTGCTCAGAATCATCCGTGCGCTCAATATAGCGGATATTGATTTCTGTACGCTTATTTCCCATACTCTTTATCCCTCCCTTCATTTAAAGAATGCATTCAAGCCTCGAATACGGTTATCCTATCGCTAAAGGCAGATAAAAAGAATGACGTTATTGGAAATTTTTCCAATAACGTCATTCTTTTCCCGATGATGCTTTGCTTTAATAGATGCGTAAGGAGGAAGATAAATGAAAACAAAGCAATTTATCCTTTTATGCTGCCTGATTATAGGCATTTCATATGGCACGCATGGAGCAGCACCTATTGATGAAACTCACACGGATAGCATCCCCTCAATCGGTAGCATCTGTGTAAAATAACTCAACACAGTTTTATCTTCGTAAAACGATGCGATTGGCAAGAGGATGTTTGCATATTCTGCAACATCCTCTTGTCCCCCTCCACGCACTATATTATATATATGCTCAAGCAGCACATTTGCCAAAAAGAAAGGCTCTTTAAGCTTTACTATGGCGTTTAAAATTGCAGAAGACATTTCATATGCCGCTTGATAATCTTCAACATCTGAACGAGCGCGACAAAGATTCAAAAGTACACCTATATGTTCAAGAATATGAGTATCCTCTGCTACTGGAACCCCAAAATCTGTATACACTTTTTCCAAAAATTCTCTAGCCTCTGCATACTTTTCCTGTTGTTCCATAATTGCAGCAATTGTATTAATAAAAACAATATCCGGCATTGAGTACTTGTATATTTTTTTGCCTATCAATTTCCAACTAATAGTTCTTTCAAATTCTTCTCTTACCTCCCCCAGAATTGTTTCAAGTAATATTTTATCTTTTATCAAACGTCGACGAATAACATATTTATACGCCTCATAAAAGCGTCTATTAATTTCCCGATCCTCAACTATGTCAGCAAACAAATCTAATTCTTCAGCCGCATTCTTCAAATTGTTTTCATTTACATTCTCAACAATTCTCTTGGCTAGTTTTACCTTTTCTATATCCGACGTTTCAATGTCCATTATAATGTATCTATCATCTAAGCCAATCCTACATGTTATTGCCTTATAATTCACCCATTTAGGTTTAACCTTTCCCATTTCTATTCTTGAATAATTCTCAACTTCCATAATGCCATCAGATATCTCAAATTGCGTTTTTCCAGCAGCAAGACGCCCACCCTTAATGTATTCCTGTTGATATTCCATTCCAGAATCCTGCCAACATGGACTCCAAAATCTATAATTGGTACTTAAGCCTTGCTTTCTATATAAGAGTTCCAATGCGGATACTACATCATAATAGCAATTTTGATTAATCCTCCGAAAAACATCCAATGCGTGATATAACGTTTTCTTTCTCTTTAACCATTCTATCACTCGTTGCTCAACCACATCCCCCATTGTTCCAAGATTGCAATCACTGGCCACGCAAAATGCGAGCATCAACAAATTCCCCATATTCTTATTGCAATCCATTCTTTTCATAATATGCGATAATACTTTTTCTAGCCTTTCATCTACATTATCGCCTTGGAAAATATGTATTTGCAGCACAAGCAGATATAAAAATAATTCAAATGATCCCACCATTGTACCATCAAAATTGTCTGCTGCAATGTCCTCATTTGTGCATCGCAAACTCCTCACGAAACAATTACATGCTTCGCGTAAATCATTCCTTCTACAACAATTTACGCCTATAACAAAGTAATGATACTGTTCTCGCAATATTGCATTGAAAGAATCACATTCTGGTTCTTCGCCTACTAATCTCTCCAGATTACTATCATCCTCTACAGATGTTGTGATGATAATGTTTCTACGCCAATTCATATATGCAATTTCTTCCGCTGATAGATACGAACAAAACAATCTCATAGAGATGTCAAGCCTATCCATAATTGCCTGCAACGTTAAGTAATCCGGCCTTCTACTCCCCTGTTCAATACGGGTTGCTGTGGCTGGTGAGCAAATACCATTATATAATTTCTTCTTTGAAATCTTCTTTTGCATCCGCTCATGCCTTATTAAATCTATAATTGTTACTTCCATTTTCCACCCTTCACAAGTCTGATACTTATAATCATAAAAGAGCCTCCGCTTATGCGGAGGCTCACAACTCTATCACTTACACTTCGAAGATCATATCGCCATAAGAAGGCATCGGCCACATTTCCTTGTCAACCAGCATCTCCAAGGTATCCACGGGCTTACGAAGATCCGCCATCGCAGTAGCCACATGGTCACGGTAGAACTTCGCACGCTCAGCACCGTTCGCCATGGTCACGCCCTTTTTCTGGGCATCCTCTAACTTCGCTAACTGAATACGGGTCTCGCTCAAGAGATCAGAAACCTCAAGAAGCATCTCGGTCTGTGTGCTAACGTCCGCATCACAAGCAGCCTTCACCTGGTTAATCGAGGTAGCCAGGGCTGTGGTGTAGCGAATGGTAGCCGGAATGATTAACTTGCGAACAATGTCAATCATGGTCTTAGCTTCAATGTTCAGCTTCTTGGAATAAATCTCGTACTCAATCTCTGCACGGGACTCCAGCTCAGTACGGCTGAATACGTTGAACTTCTCGAATAAAGCGACAGACTTCTCTGTGGTCAACGCCGGAATTGCATCCACCATGTTGGTGATGTTGGCAAGTCCACGCTTCTCGGCTTCAGCAGCCCACTCCGGAGAGTAACCGTTGCCGTTGAAGACGATACGCTGATGCTCATTCAGAAGCTTCTTAATCAAATCATGAACAGCAGAATCGAAATCCTCTGCCTTCTCTAACTCATCACATGCATCGGAGAATGCCTCTGCAACGATGGTGTTCAATACGATGTTCGGCTCACCGACAGAATCCTCGGAACCAACCATACGGAACTCGAACTTGTTACCGGTAAATGCAAACGGTGAAGTACGGTTACGGTCCGTCGCGTCCTTCAGGAAATCCGGTAAAGTCTTAACGCCGGTCTCAAGCTTCTTACCCTTGATACTGTGGGTCGCTTCACCGGTGCTGATTAACTGGTTCAAAACATCCTGTAACTGCTCGCCCAAGTATACAGAGATAACGGATGGCGGCGCCTCGTCTCCACCAAGACGATGATCGTTACCAACATCAGCAGCAGACTCACGAAGAAGATCTGCATGCTCATCTACTGCTCGTAAGATACAAGCAAGAACCAGTAAGAACTGGATGTTATCGTGTGGGGTATTACCCGGCTCTAAAAGGTTAATTCCGTCATCGGTAACCAAAGACCAGTTGTCATGCTTACCGGATCCGTTCACACCCTTGAATGGCTTCTCATGGAGTAAGCACTGTAAGCCGTGACGATAAGCCACCTTCTTCAGAGTCTCCATAATCAACTGGTTGTGATCGACTGCTACGTTAGCCTCAGCATAGATTGGTGCCAACTCATGCTGTGCCGGAGCAACTTCGTTATGCTGGGTCTTGGCAGATACGCCAAGCTTCCATAACTCCGTATTTACGTCCTTCATAAATGCAGCAATACGTTCACGAATTGCACCGAAGTAGTGATCGTCCATCTCCTGACCCTTCGGAGGCATTGCTCCGATTAAGGTACGTCCGGTATATACCAAATCCTTACGTGCCAGGAAGTTCTTACGATCAATGATGAAATACTCCTGCTCTACACCAACGGATGGTGTCACACGATGAGAAGTGGTGTTGCCGAATAAACGAACCAGGCGAAGGGACTGCTTGTTAATTGCTTCCATAGAACGAAGCAATGGGGTCTTCTGGTCTAATGCTTCACCGGTAAAAGAGCAGAATGCCGTTGGAATGCACAGTGTTGCACCTGCAGCATCCTGTCGAACGAATGCAGGAGAGGTACAATCCCAGGCTGTATATCCTCTTGCCTCGAAGGTTGCACGCAATCCACCACTCGGAAACGAAGATGCGTCAGGCTCTCCCTTAATGAGTTCCTTACCGGAAAAGCTCATCAAGACCTTACCATTGGACATTGGTGCTGTAATGAAAGAATCATGCTTCTCAGCAGTCACACCGGTCAACGGCTGGAACCAATGGGTGTAATGGGTTGCACCCTTCTCAATGGCCCATTCCTTCATCTCATGAGCAACCACATCCGCAGTCTCAAGGTCCAACTCCCGACCCTCGCGAATGGTCTCTTTTAACTTCTGGTAGGTCTTCTTCGGGAGACGCTCACGCATCGTCGCATCGTTAAATACGTTCTCACCAAAAATATCGGCTACATTGTAGTATTCGTTCTTAATCTCTTCCAACGTTGTTTCCTCTCTCTTTTACAATAAAAGGGTGTTCCAAATAAAATATGGAACACCCTTCAAGTATTACTCTTAGGCCTTTCCAACAGAACCGAAAAGTTCCATCTTCTCCTTAACCTTAGCCTTGATAGCCTCGGTACCAGGAGCAAGAAGCTTTCTAGGATCGAATCCCTTGCCCTGCTGATCCTTGCCAGCCTCGATATATTCACGAGTAGCAGCAGCGAAAGATAACTGGCACTCAGTGTTAACGTTGATCTTGGAAACTCCAAGGTCAATAGCCTTCTTAATCATGTCATCCGGAATACCGGTACCACCATGAAGTACCAATGGCATAACGCCGGTCTTCTGCTGGATAGCATCCAATACGTCGAACTGAAGTCCTGCCCAGTTCTCCGGATATACACCGTGGATGTTACCGATACCAGCTGCAAGCATATCAACGCCAAGATCAGCTACGCGCTTGCACTCATCAGGATCAGCACACTCACCCATACCTACAACGCCGTCTTCCTCGCCGCCGATGGAACCAACCTCAGCCTCGATGGAAATTCCGTTGTCATGAGCTAACTTAACTAACTCAGTAGTCTTCTCAACGTTCTCGTCAATTGCATAATGAGAACCGTCGAACATGATAGAAGTAAAACCTGCCTCGATACACTTCTTAGATCCTTCGTATGTACCATGATCTAAGTGAAGTGCTACAGGAACAGTAATTCCAAGCTCTTCATCCATTGCCTTAACCATAGCAGCAACGGTCTTGAAACCTGTCATGTACTTACCAGCACCCTCAGATACACCAAGAATAACCGGAGAGTTGCACTCCTGTGCGGTCAAAAGAACAGCCTTTGTCCACTCTAAGTTGTTGATGTTGAACTGACCAACTGCGTAATGTCCAGCTTTAGCCTTGTCCAGCATCTCTTTTGCAGATACTAACATTAACATATCCTCCTTATTTTCTTAACCCCCACGAGGGGTCACATTCGCACTACGCCTGTATTATATAATAAACAGGTCTATGGATTCAACAAAAAGTCCCTATTCTACCATAATTTCCACAGCTTCGTGCATGTTCTTCACATTCACTACTTCGTGGGCTCCTCCGAACTCACCGTCCAAGGTCCACGGCACCTGCTCTGCAGCGGTGAACTTCAGCTCACCGGTCTGGAAAGAATAGACGAACTCCGACTCCTTGGAATTACCCAAGAGGAAGTTCACAATATCTGTTAAATCAATTGGTGTCTTCGGTGTGCGAATCAAAGTCACCTCAAACACGCCGTCCTGTAAGTCGATAGCTCCCGGGATAATTCCCTTCATACCACCAACGGACTTGGTATTGGTAATCATGCCGTAGATGAATTCATCATAGAGCATGTTGCCGTCGTATTCTACTTGCATGCGGAAGGATGGAATATCCGCAAGCTGTTTGACTGCCTCCAACAAATAAGCTACATGTCCCAATGCATTCTTCAGATCCTGACTGGTTGCATAGGACACTTCCGTAAAAATACCGAAGGCTGCCACGTAGACAAAATTGTCTTTATTAAAACGCCCGATATCCACTGGATATGGGCGTCCGTTGACTGCAATCTCCGCAGCTCTTCGCATATCTTTATCGATTCCTAAGGAATTACCGAAATCATTGGTACTTCCGGCCGGAATGTAGCCAATCGGAACGCGCTGCTGCAAGGACATCATACCGGTTACCACTTCATCAAGGGTACCGTCGCCGCCACTGCAGACGATCCGATCATATCGGGAGGCTTCTTCTTGCACCTTACGGGTTGCATCCGCCGGTGCCTGGGTAGGATAAATCGTAACTTCGAATCCTGCCTTCACCATAGTATCCACAATATCCGCAAGGTAATTGCGAATCAATCCCTTACCGGAATGTGGATTATAAATGAAAAGAAGCTTCTTTCCCATTGTATTCTCCATTCTATTTGGACAAGAAATCCTCCAAAGCGCTAACTGCTGTCTGCTCGTCGTCACCCTCAGCATCGATGGTAACGGTAGCGCCGGAAGCCAATACCAAGCTCATCATACCCATGATGCTCTTAGCATTTACCTTCTTGGTATCCATCTCAAAATAAACTCTACTGTTGAACTGATTTGCAAGCTGAACCAGATGTGCGATTGGTGTTGCCTCCATAGAGTCGGACATACGAATAACAACATCTTTTCTCATGATAAATCCTCCTGAAACCTTTCTTCTCTGAGCCGGTCTGCAATCTCGCTGATTCTACGCAGACGATGATTCACTCCAGATTTTCCCACCGGCGGATCGAGAAGATTCCCTAAATCCTTCAACGGAGTATCCGGATTCTCCAGGCGCACCCGAGCAATCTCCTGCAAGTTGGAAGAGAGGGTATCAAGTCCCACTGCTTCATCAATGAATCGGATATCCTCCAACTGTCGCACAGCGGCATTCACCGTCTTACTAATGTTGGCAGTCTCACAATTCACCTTGCGGTTCACTGCGTTGCGCATGTCCTTCATCACTCGGACATTCTCGAAATCCAGCACTCCACGATTGGCTCCCATCAAGCCCAGAACCGTAGAAATCTGTTCGCCTTCCTTGATGTAGACCACATAATGATTCTTGCGTTCTACAATCTTGGCATCCAGCTCGAAGACATTCAGTACGTCCATCAGCTGTTCTGCCAGAGGCGCGTTGTCGCAGACAATCTCAAAATGATATGCCTTGTTGGGATCACTCATAGAGCCTGCCGCCAAAAAAGCACCCCGGATAAAACTCCGCTTACAACATTGCTGTTGTAACAGCAGTCCGTCCACCGGCGTGGTGGCATTCTCCATCTTCAGCATGGTCCGCATTCCTTCGGCATCCTCTTCGATAATACCTGCGTCATACCTTGTTATAGTATCCAATTTTTTTAGCAAAGTAAAGCATTTTCGCTGTATATTCGGGTTCTCGGTCTCCAAAGAAAACCGCAATTTTCCGTCTTTTTTGTGAAAGTTACCTAAAAAAGCCACATATGCGGCTAATTCCGCAATCTGGCAATGGCGGCTTTTCGGAAGTTCTTCCACCAGCTCTGCTTTGATATCTCCGGAAAAAGACATGTTACTTTCCTCGTTTGGCGTCCTTGTCGATATCACGATGCTCGACACGAATTCCGTAAGCGGCGGAATCCTTCAGACGATTGTATAACTCATTAGCCATGGTTACGGAGCGATGCTTACCGCCGGTACATCCGAAACAGATCACCAACTGGTTCTTGCCTTCGTCAATGTAGCGTGGAATCAGGAAGCGAATCATCTCTTCCAGCTTGTCCGCGAACTCCGGACCGTCGTCGTTCTGCATAACGAAGTTCTGGATGGCTTCATCATTACCGGTCAGGGGACGAAGCTCCGCAATATAGTAAGGATTCGGAAGGAAACGCACATCGAATACCAGGTCCGCATCCTGCGGAATTCCATACTTGAATCCGAAGGACATCACCGTCACAAACAGATTCTTGTAGTCGTCCTGATCAATAAAAATCTTCTGCAATTCTGCACGAAGTTCTCTGGTCAGAAGATGACTGGTATCTACAATATAATCTGCACGGTCACGAAGAAACTGTACACGCTCCCGTTCTTCCGCAATGCCGGTATAGATACTGGTGGCTCCGGACAGGGGATGGGTACGACGTGTCTCCTTGTAGCGCTTTACCAGCACCACATCCTCTGCATCCAAAAACAGAATCTCGAACTTCATGCCGTCTGCTTCCAATTCCGGAAGCACCTGGCGTAACAAGTCCATGGATGCGCCGCCCCGGACATCAATACCTACTGCAACCGGTTCCTCGTCACCGTTCTCATGATTCAATTCTACGAAGCTCTTTAGAAGTTCCACCGGAAGGTTGTCTACGCAACGGTATCCGAAATCTTCTAAGATTTTAAATGCGGTATGCTTGCCGGCACCGGACATTCCGGTCAGAATCAAAAGTTTCATTCAAACTCTCCTACAAATCGAACTTCCGGCACCAATTCCACGCCGGAGTTCTCCCGTACTCTCTTGGTTACTTCTTCCATTAAGCTGCGAATCTCTGCCGCAGTTGCGCCGCCGAGATTCACTACAAATCCGCAATGCTTCTCAGACACCTGGGCATGGCCCATGGTAAATCCCCGAAGCCCTGCATCTTCAATCAACTTGCCCGCAAAGTATCCTTCCGGACGCTTGAAGGTACTTCCTGCACTCGGGAAGTTCAAAGGCTGCTTCTCCACTCGCTTGGCTGCAAGTTCCGACATCTGTGCCTGGATTGCTTCCTTATCGCCCTTCTCTAAGCGAATCCGCGCTTCCAATACCACACTGCCCGGCATATCCATAATGGCACTGTGACGATAGGATAAATCTAACTCTGTAGCAGGAACAGTTACAATCTCACCGCCTGGGGTTAGGTAGGTAACATCTACCAAAATATCCTTCATCTCGCCGCCGTAAGCGCCGGCGTTCATTACCACAGCGCCGCCTAAGCTTCCCGGAATACCGGCCGCGAACTCCATACCGGTTAAGGACGCATCTCTGGCTGCAGCAGCCACCTTGGATAGCAACGCTCCGGCTCCGGCCGTAATTACATCGCCTTCCACCGTTACATCACTCATACCCTTACCAATGCAGAGTACCACGCCACGAATGCCCTTGTCTCCTACCAAAAGATTGCTTCCGTTACCAATAACGGTTACCGGAATTCCATCCTTGCGGCAGTAGTCGATAATCGCCGGCACTTCCTCCTTGGCAGGTTCCGCAAATACATCTGCTTCGCCGCCGACACGAAAGGTGGTATGACGCGCCATAGGCTCCTTTGTAACAAAGGAGCCTGTGGTCATAAGTGTTTTTAAGTTATCGATTTGTGCAATCGTTACTTCCATATTAAGCCTTCTTCAAAAATGCAATGTAG
>JAEEGI010010667.1_pt1 | contig 19940 bp, 17 predicted proteins | sample 8958751 | NCBI WGS metagenome assembly JAEEGI01 (sample SAMN16246545, study PRJNA631951) | gut metagenome | biome: gut microbiome; feature: rumen; material: KS-attached | host: Bos | place: Iran: Karaj | collected 2018-10 | reverse complement strand
CAGGAGCTGTCTGGATGACAACATGTTTCTTGGGATCGTCAATGGCGGCCCAGACGGCTTCGGTGTAGTCCTTGGCCTGGAGAGCGCCGGTCGGGCAGCGGTTGATACACTGGCCGCAGTTGATGCAGACGACTTCGCTCAACGGTTTGTCGAAGTAGGTGCCAATGGAGGAATTGATGCCACGGCCCATGGTATGCAGGGCCTTAACGCTCTGGAACTCGGCGCAGGTCCGGACGCAGCGGCGGCACTGGATACATTTGTTCATGTCGCGGACGACGGAGAAGCCGATGTCGTCCTTTTCGCACTCCGGTTCTTCAACATGGCCGAAGCGATAGCCGTCGACGCCATATTCCTGGGCCAGGCTGCGCAGTTCGCAGTTGCCGTTGCGGCCGCAGGAGTAGCATTCGCCGTAGTGTTCGGACAGCATCAGTTCCAGGATGTGACGGCGTGCCTTGCGGACTCTGGGAGTATGGGTGTGCACCGTAATCGGATCGGTAATGGGGAAGGCGCAGGCCGCCTGCAGCTGCCATTTCTTTTCCACTTCCACCACGCAGACGCGGCAGACGCCGGCGATGCACAGATCGTCATGGTAGCACAGGGTCGGGATGCGGATGCCAAGCTTCTTGGCCGCTTCCAGAATGGTGGTTCCCGATGGAACCTGAATTTCTTTTCCATCAATATTCACCGAAATCAATTCGGCATTAACAGATTGTTCTGTCATGGTTGGTCTCCTCGCAGTATCGGATTGCAAAGTGGCAGCCGGGGCGGCGGCGGGCTTTTCCTCGCCGCTGCTTCGCCCGAACAACCAGTTGCACAATTTCATCCATTTTGAAGTAGTCATGATGATTCTGCCTTTCGTGGATACGATATCCCGTTGGGCTTAAACGTCTTCACGACGCGTAACCGCCTGAAAGTCTCCCTCTAGAATGCCTGTCCACTGAAAAGTTCCCGGCGGAAATATTTGACGATATCCAGGAACGCCGTCGGGCTGGACTGACCCAGTCCGCATTTGGACGCGATCTGCATGGTCTCCGCGAGCTTGCACAGCTCGTTGAGGTACTTGGAGGTGCATTCTCCCTCCTGCAGCATCCGTACGCCTTCCAGCAGCTTGCTGTTGCCAATGCGGCAGGGCACGCACTGACCGCAGGACTCGTCCGCGAAGAACTCCATGAAGTTTTCAAGGACATCAAGCATGCTTCTCTGCGGGCCGATAACCATGATGGAACCACCGGTTGCCACATCCTCATAGGCGATGGCGCGGCTGAAGTTGGAAGCCGGAACGCAGTGGCCGGACGCACCGCCGATCTGCACGGCCTTGGCGCCTTCGCCGCCGACTTCTTTCAGCAGCTGCTCCACCGTAATGCCGAACGGAAATTCATAGACGCCGGGGCGTTCCACATCGCCGGAAACGCTGAACAGCTTGAGGCCGGCGGATTTTTCCGTGCCCAGGCCCTTGAACCAGTCGGCGCCTTTCACCAGGATCGAGGCGATCCAGGCAAAGGTTTCAACGTTGTTGACGACGGTCGGTTTGCCAAGGTAGCCGCAGGTGGCCGGGAACGGCGGACGGTTGCGGGCTTCGCCGCGATGGCCTTCCAGAGCTTCCAGCAGGGCGGTCTCTTCGCCGCAGACATAGGCGCCGGAACCCATGTGGACATGGATGTCAAACGAGAAACCTTCTTTACCGGCGACGTTCTGTCCCAGAAGGCCCGCTGCGCGCTCCTCTTCCAGCTCTTTTTCCAGCTGTTTGCGCAGGAAGGTATATTCGCCGCGCAGATAGATGATGCCTTCGTCGGCGCCAATCGCGTAACCGGCCAGGGCCATGCCCTCGAAGACCAGTTTCGCCCAGTTGGAGAAGATCACACGGTCCTTGAAGGTACCGGGTTCACCTTCGTCGGCGTTGCAGACGACATATTTTTTGTCGCCCTTGGCTGCGGCGGTGAAGCTCCACTTCATGCCGGTGGGGAAACCGGCGCCGCCACGTCCGCGAATGTTCGAATCACGCACAACTTTGATCAGTTCTTCGGGAGTGAGCTGTACGCCCTTCTTCAGTCCTTCGCCAAAGGGTATCTGCGAAAAAGTAATTTGATTGCGAATCGATTCTTTGATTATGGCCATGATTCCTCCTCGTTGCGACCGGACGTCACGCCGGGCATCTTAAACTGTCGAGAATTTCTCCAACTTTCTCCGGGGTTACCTGGGTGTACAGATCCTCGTTCACCAGCAGCGCCGGTCCCTGATCGCAAACACCCATGCAATTTGCCCACTCCAACGTGAAAAGACCGTCTTTGGTGGTTTCGCCGAAGGTAATGCCCAGATCGTTTTCCAGCTGACGGGCAACGTCATCCTTGCCTGCCATGTCGCAGCTCAGCGTGCGGCACAGGCGGATGACGTAGCGTCCCCGGGGCTGTACGCCCAGGAATGCATAAAATGTAGCGACGCCGTAGACTTCCGTCGGCTCAATCTTCAGCTCTTCAGCCACGGCCTGCATGGCGAAATCCGAGATTTGCCCGCACTTGTCCCGGATATCCTGCAGGATGGGAATAAGGGCGTTCCGCTGACGGCCATGCTTTTCCGCCAGATCCTTGATGAGATCGATGGTCTTCTTGTGCTGAATGATCAACATCACATTTCTCCTTTTTTCCTTGAGTTATCAGAGAGCCTTGGAAACTCTCCGGCGAAAAAAATAATCTTCCCCGCGCGGGAAGAGACGACAAACGATGGGACACAACAGCCTGTTCAGGATAAATCGGGCGAAACTCTCGAAGGCGAGCAAAGCTGTTCTTTTTAATGCTATCATGACGATGAAAATAATTCAAGATGACGATAAGAACGATTCGGGGGATAATTCTCATTCTTTTGATAATAATATGAGAATTATGAGAATAATCTTGAAAGGGGCCCCAATCCAATTCCATTTAAAACCAAATGCAGAAGGCACAGTGTATTTTTCAAGGCATCCCAAGATGAAAACATTATAGTAAATGCTTTTGCCTTTTGTCAGATCAGGATAACGCCGTCTTTTTTTGCAGGGGGCCCGTCATATCTGGCTTCTGTAATCCTTTGCATCAATTTTATATTTTGTAAGCTTACGGTAAAGGGTGCTGAGCGGTATTTTCAACATTTTTGCCGCTTCTTTCACGTTTCCTCCTGCTTTTTTTATCGCCAAAAGAATACGGTTGTATTCTTTTATTTCGCTATGAAAAAATTTTTCGTCATCCTCGGTGATTTTTTCCATAAAAACGGTTTTGTGCTTGGCGGAATAATAATCATTGATGATATCGAGAGGAAGATTGGAAAGCCTGATAACCGATTTCCCTGTGACGTTTACGGCGCTTTCGATGACGCTTTCCAACTGACGCATATTCCCCTGCCATGGATAGTTCATCAGCGCTTCCGAGCTCTCTTTGTCGAAGGATACCGCTTTCTTTGAAGGGCTGTACTGTTCTGCATATTTTTTTGAAAGGATCATGATATCTTCCGGACGCTCACGAAGAGGAGGGATCGTTATGTTGAAAGAACTGAGCATATAGTAAAGGTCGCTGCGGAATGCCTTTTTTTCAACAAGGGAAAGCAAATTTGTTGTTGAAGAACCGATGATGCGAATGCTGGCCGTCTTGGGATATTTTCCTGCAGCGCGTATAAACTGTTTCGTTTTGAGAAAATTGAGAAAGCGTATCTGGGTTTCAAGCGGCATGCTTCCGATGTCGCTGAGAAAAAGTGTCCCTCCGTTTGCAAGTTCTATTTTTCCGGGCTTGCCTTTTTCTTTTCCAAAAACGCAGGGATCGCTTTCGTATCCCCAAAGTTCATCGTCAAGCTTCGTCTTGGGAACGGTGCCGCAGTTCACAGTAATAAATGGCCCGTTTTTCCTGGAACTTTCGTTGTGAATCGCCTGCGCGAGCATTTCTTTTCCGGTTCCCGGTTCTCCCGTTATGAGTATGGGATTTTCAAATCCGGCGGCGACCATTCCAAGTTTTTTGACGTTGTTGAGCGCGGTTGAATTTCCCGGTATGGAATCAAAAGTATAGGACGCGAAAAAACCTGCCATCTGATTTGTAAGGCAATGGATAGAAAATTGGGAATCCAGTTTTATCAGCGTGGCTTTAAAATTTTGCAGAGAATCGTTCTGAAGCAGTATGTTTATGCAAAGATCCAGCGAAATGCCATTTTTGTTCAGGAATGTGCATTCGTAGTTGGAAACAGGTTTGTCAAAATGTTCAAGGATATTGGGCAGTGATCCGGGGGCAGCGATGTCGCGGATATTTTGGTTGATCACGTCGGTTTTGTTCAGCTTTAACAGTTCAACTGCCGCGTTGTTGGCATGAATTATTTTATTGTTGGAATCGATAAGCAAAATGCCGCTGGTGCTGTTGTCGGAAATAAAATTGAGCATGTTGTTGACCTTTGTAAGCTCAAATTCCTTTTCAATTCCGCTTACCGCGGCCGAGAGCATGCCCATGATCAGCGGATCGTAGCATTCAAGCGGACCCGTTATGTTGATGCAGCCGATTAACTCGTGCGTCGCCGGGCCATAAATTGGAGCGCCATAGCAGGCAACATTGTTGAAAAGGGCATGAAAATGCTCGGGACCGCGGATCATCACCGGCTTTTTCAGCACAAGGCAGGTTCCGATCCCGTTTGTGCCCATTGCTTCCTCGGAGTACAGCTTTCCGTTTGTAAAGCCTTTTGTCGCCGTCATTTCATTCAGGACATCGCCTTCGTTTATGACTTTGAGCTGGCAGCCGTCACGATCCGCAAGCATAAACTGGTGGTTTGTTCCCGACAGGCATTCATAGAATTTTACAAGATAGGGATAGGCTATTTTTACAAGGAGCGCATTTTTCTCCAGCTTGGCGTTCAGCTCCTCCGCGGAGACATAGGGAAGCGTTTTGCTGAAAGGATCCAGCATGTTGCGGCAGCGCCGCCATGAATCGACAATTTCCTGGCGCATGCCCTCGATGCTTTCGGGAATTTCCGCTCCGGAGGCAACATATTTTTCCCAGGCCGTTTTTACAGTCTTGGAGTCGAACAAAGCGGTTTCTCCTCTCGTTAGTTCAAATTTTTACCAATATTATCACCGGTTGTGAGAATAGTTCAAGAAATAATTCCTACATTTTGATAATAATAATGAGAATTATGAGAATATTCTTGAAAATGGCCTCCGATTTATATTACGTCATTCCCATAATGAAGACAGGCGATATTTTTTGTTTGCCGAAGGAAGCGCGTACTTGTTGCTGGAACAGTAACCAACCCAATTGAAAGGAGTTTTTCGCATGGAACAGAAAACGATGAAAGCCCTTGTCTACCACGGCCCCGAGAAAATTAGCCTGGATGATGTTCCTGTACCCCAGATTATCAAGGATGATGATGTCATTGTTCGTGTTACCACTTCCACCATCTGCGGAACCGATATTCATATCTGGCATGGCGGTATGCCCGAAGTTGAAGCGCCCAGGATCATCGGGCACGAATTCTGCGGTGAAATCGTTGAAGCGGGTCCTGCAGTACGGAACGTGAAGGTTGGCGATCGCTGCGCCATTTCCTGCGTAACCCAGTGCGGGGAATGCTTCTATTGCAAACGGGGAACCTATTCTCACTGCGATACGGGCAGCTGGATTTTTGGCTACATGATCGACGGCTGCCAGGCTGAATATGTCAGGGTTCCTCATGCGAATCTTGGCTGCCATATCATTCCTGAAGGGCTTACCGATGAGGATGTTCTCTTTGTTGGCGATATCCTTTCCACCGGTTACTTCGGCGCGGAAAATGGCAAAATTGAACCGGGTGATACCGTTGTCGTTTCCGGCTGCGGCCCTGTCGGCATGTGCGCAATGGCTACCGCAAAACTGTGGGGCCCCAGAAAGGTGATCGCCATTGACCTCAACCAGTCCAGGCTTGATTTCGCAGTGGCGAACGGCTATGCGGATATGGGCCTTAACCCTGCAAATTGCAATGTTGGGGATGAAGTCCGCAAAATGACCGAAGGCCGTGGCGCTGATGTTGCCATCGAAGCGGTCGGCGCGAAACCTACCTTTGACATTGCAATCGACTGCGTACGTCCTGGCGGCCATGTTTCCGTGATCGGCGTGTTTGAAAAACCCGTCGAGCTTGCGATGAACAAACTCTGGATCAAAAATATCAATATCAGCATGGGCCTTGTGAACGCCAACCGCATTCCCGAGCTCATCGGCCTTATCAAGGACGGCAAGATCAATATGAAACCGCTTCAGACGCATCGTGCACCGCTGAATGACATTCTGAAGGGATACGATGTTTTCGGCGGTAAAAAAGACAACTGCATCAAGTGGGTTGTTACACCCTATGAGAAATAATCTCTGATCTCTGAAAATATCCCGGAGCAAAAACGGCGCAGAGATTTTTTCTCTGCGCCGCTTCTGTTTGGGGAAAGGCGTCGGGTTTTGCGGGCCCAACGCGCCTGCAGCATCACGATTGGCTCCGGTGCGGAAAGCGGCGCCGGGGAAATTCGGCGTGGGAATTTCCTGCGCCAACAACAAATGAAAGGAGAAACATTATGATCCGACTCAACTGCTTCTATCAGGCCAGGGAAGGCCGTCTCGCGGACGCGCTTGCTGCCGCGAAGGAACTCACCGCCGCCTCGCTCAAACAGGACGGCTGCATCGCCTACGATGTGTTCGAGAGCGCGACCCGCCCCGGCGTGCTGCTCATCTGCGAGACCTGGCGCGACGATGCCGCCCTCGCTGCCCACTCCGCGTCCGAGCCCTTCGTAAAGTGCGTTGCCGCCCTGAACGATGCGGGTGAGATAAAAATTGAACAGTTCGCCATGCCATGACGGTTTCCTGTGCACTCCGGAACAGGGCCGCGCGGCGTTTTGGGGCCACCGTCTGAATTCATGGCCAAAGTGAAAAAAAGGGGACTGTCCGTTGCTCAGGGACAGTCCTTCCGTTTTTATTCCCGTGGCTGTTCCGGAAGCTGTTTCAGGCATTCGACGCAGTGCCTGGTTTCGATGCCCTCCTTGGCCTGGCAGTGCTTGATGAAGTTCGCCAGCCAGTCCCCCTGGGTCCGTGGGCATTCCTGAATGAAGTTGATGAAGAGGACCAGCCGTTCCAGCGAGACCGGGTCGATGACATGCTCCATGCGGCAGGCGGTAATTTCCGCGGTATCATTGTCGATTTGCAGAATGTCGTGCAGAAAGCATTTCAGGGTTTCATGCCGCCGGCGAATTTCCAGCGCGAGGCTCTCGCCCTGCGGCGTGAGCGTGATGTAGCTGTACGGAGAGTAGTTGATCAGTCCTTTTTCTCCCAATACCCGCAGGGCCCCGGTCACGGAGCCCGGTTTGATGTCCAGCTTTTCGGCAATGTCCTTCGTACGGGCAACCTTGCAGGTCCGTTCCAGATCAAGAATGGCTTCCAGATAATCTTCCAGACTTTCGGAAAGCTCCATGTGATTTTTCATAAGTCAAGTGCCTCCGTCTTCGGTCGTTCCGCTCCATCGGGACAAGACCGGTATTCCCGATCACCCTGTCTGTTTTTGCCGCAATAGGCGAAAATTCATGTTTTCCCTTTTGATGCGGACATGCCCGGTGTTTTGTAGCCGGATATCATGCCGCCCTTTTTGCCCTGTGAGGTAGTGGAGGTTTTCTTTCGGGGCTTTTACGGAGCTTAATATACTTTGCCGTTTCTTGCAATTTCATGATGGCATGAGAAAAGCTGCTCCACCTTGCCAACTGTTCCCGGCATAAAAATGGAACGCGAGACTAAATTCCAGGGGATCTCTCCGGTTTTCTATGAACGTGCCCTGCCAAACAATCGTCCGATAAACCGGAACATCCCCTTGACACCCCGCCAGATTTTGGGAAGCAGCCAGATCATCAACAGGATGAAAATCAGGAGCAGGCCCAGGAACAGCCAGGGATGGTTCAGTGCAAGGAAAATGCCGCCCACCGTCAGCGCGTCTTCGGAAACGGAGGCTGTCCAGTTGGAAAAGGGTTCCGGGGAGGTGTTGATGAGTACCCGGGTCCCCGCCTTGGTGGCGTGGGAGCCTGCGGCAATTCCGCCGCCGACTACCGCCGCCGCCAGCGAAACTGCCGGATCGACCGAGCCAGCCATGCCCGCCGCAAGGACCGCTCCCGCCGGAATCCGGATAAAGGTGTGGAGCGCGTCCCAGCCGCTGTCCACACCCGGAATCTTGTCGGCGATAAACTCCACCAGGTACATGAAACCCGAAGCTGCCAGTACAAGCGGATGGGAAAGCATCTGCAAATGTTCCGGCAGGGCGATGGAACCGGTGGCGCCCAGCAATCCGATAACCAGCAGGGCGGCGTACAGGTTGATGCCGCTGGCCCAGGCGACGCCCAGAGTTGCGGAAAGCGTCTGCACGATATGGGTGAAATTCTCCATGGGTCTCTCCTCCCCGGCATATTTTCGCCACGTTTTTCGGATGGTTGTTGAAGAAAAAGCAGTGCTTTTCGGGCGCATTGGCGGTAAAACAGCCAGGAACCCGATTGTCGCCCCTGGTACAACAAGGATATTGGATATTATATTTCCAAGTCAGGAGTGTTTCCATGTTTATTGATGTGCATACCCATGCGTTTCACCCCAAGATTGCCGACAAGGTCGTGCATCAGCTGGAAAATCATTACCGGATTCCTCCGGTGGGAAACGGCACTCTGGAGGATCTGCTGCCGCGGCTCACACGCGCCGGCATAAATCGCGCGCTGCTGCACTGCGCGGCGACCAAACCGGAACAGGTCATTCCCGCCAACAACTGGGCGATTCATATCCGGGAAAACTACCCGATGCTGGAACCCTTTGGCACCTTTCATCCCGGTTTCGGGCAGTGGGAACAGGAACTGGAGCGGCTTGAAAAGGCAGGGGTCATCGGCATCAAGCTGCATCCGGATTTTCAGGGCTTCGCGCTGGACGATCCACGGCTGGATCCGATTCTGGAGGCGATAGGCGACAGATTTTTGCTGATGGTGCATGTGGGCGACCGTCTGCCGCCGGAGGAGAATTTTTCCAGTCCGCAGAAGATGGCGGCCCAGCTCGAACGATTCCCCAGGTTGCGGGTCATCGCCGCGCATTTCGGCGGTTTTCAGCACTGGCAGTATGTGGTGGAGCATCTTGCCGGGCGCAATGTCTATTTCGATACGTCGAGTTCCCTGTACGACATTTCCGATCAGCTGCTGTTCGACATCTTCAACCATCATCCGCGTGAGCGGATTCTGTTCGGCAGCGACTACCCGCTTTTCGATCCGGCCGATGAGATGGAAGTGCTCCAGCGGCGCCTGCGCCTTTCCGATGCCGAACTGGAAGAGATCCTCGAAAACGGCGCCCGGCTGCTGCCGGGCCGGGAAAAAGGAAGCACCGGCAGCGTCCTCTGAACGGTCGGCGCCTACTTCATGCCGTCCTGTTCTTGCGCCTGCTCCAGCATCTCCTGAAACTGTGCCTCGTTCAGCACGGTAAGGCCGAGGGCCTGCGCCTTGTCCAGCTTGCTGCCGGCATCACTGCCCGCCACCACGTAGCTGGTCTTCTTGCTGACCGTGCCGGCGGCGCGGCCGCCGTGGAGGCGCACCAGGTTTTCCGCCTCCGGACGGGTCAGGCGGGTCAGCGTTCCGGTAAAGACAAAGGTTTTGCCGGAAAAGGCGCTTCCGGTCTCGCCGCTTTCCGGATCGGGCAGGACGTTCAGCTGTTTCAGCCGCTCCATCAGTTCACGGTTGTGCGGCGCCTGAAAGAAGGCGGTCACGCTCTCCGCCACTTCCGGCCCCACCTCGTGGATTGCCTGCAGTTCATCGCTGCTGGCCAGGGCAAGCGCTTCGAGCGAGCGGTAGTGCTCTGCCAGCACCCGCGCCAGATGTGCCCCCACATGGCGGATGCCCAGGGCATTCAGTACCTTGGGCAGCGGGCGCTTTTTGCTGGCCTCGATGGCGTTCAGCAGCTTGTCCGCAAGCGTCTCGCCCATCCGTTCCAGTTGAAGCAGCGTTTCTCGTTGCAGGGTGTAGAGATCGGCCACGCTGGCGACCAGTTTCTGACCGAGCAGCTGATCGATGGTGCGCCCGCCCAGTCCCTCGATATCCATGGCGTCGCGTGCGACGAAGTGCCGCAGGGCCTCCCGCAGACGTGCCGGGCAGTCCATCCCCTGGCAGCGCGGCACCACCTCGTCCTTCAGGCGGACGGCCGGGCTGCCGCAGACCGGGCAGCTTGCGGGGAGCGGTATGGGAGCCTCGGAGCCGTTGCGCAGTTCGGGAAGGGCGGCGACCACGTAGGGAATGACATCGCCTGCGCGTTCGACAATGACCTGATCGCCGGTGCGGATATCCTTGCGCGCGATCTCGTCCCAGTTGTGAAGGCTGGCGTTGGAGACCGTCACGCCGCTCAAACGCACCGGTTCCAGTTCCGCCACCGGTGTGATGGCGCCCGTGCGCCCTACCTGCAGGCGCACCGAGCGGATCCGGGTTTGCGCCCGGCGCGGCGGAAATTTCCAGGCGATGGCCCAGCGCGGCGCGTGGGTGGTGGCGCCCAGCGTTTCCTGCCAGTCAAGCCGGTCCACCTTGATTACCACGCCGTCAATCTCGAAGGGGAACTGATCGCGCTTTTCCTGGACTTCCCGGTAGAAGGCAACAACTTCTTCCACCCCGCGGGCCTTGCGGCAGTACTCCAGATTGACCTTGAAGCCCCAGGCGCGCAGCGTTTCCAGCATCTGCGAATGGCGTTGAAAGCGCCCCTGCGCCCCTGCGCCCATGCCGTAGCAGGCCATGGTCAGCGGGCGGCGGGCCGTGATCGCGGAGTCCAGCTGACGCAGGCTGCCGGCCGCGGCGTTGCGGGGGTTGGCGAAGACCTGCTCGCCCTCTTCCATGCGCTGGGCATTGAGCGCGCGGAATTCCTCAAGGTTCATGTAGACTTCTCCGCGCGCTTCCAGAAGATCCGGCGCATCGTCGTGCAGGAGCAGCGGAATGGCGCGCACCGTGCGCAGGTTGTCGGTAATGGTTTCTCCGGTGCTGCCGTCGCCGCGGGTAGCGCCCAGCGTCAGGCGCCGGTTTTCGTAACGCAGCGAGACGGCCAGCCCGTCCAGCTTCAGTTCGCAGAAGTAGTCGATGGCGTCCGTCACTTTCAGAGCACGCCGCACGCGCGCGTCAAAGTCGCGCAGATCCCCTTCGGTAAAGGCATTGTCCAGGGACAGCATGGGAATGGCATGAGGTGCGGGCGCAAAACGGGCAAGCGGCGGGGCGCCCACGCGCCGGGTCGGGGAATCGGGCGTGGCCAGCTCCGGAAAACGTTTCTCCAGATCCTGCAGTTCCCGGAACAGCCGATCGTAGTCGGCGTCGCCGATTTCCGGAGAATCCAGCACGTGATAGAGATAGTTGTGATGGTGAATGAGGCGGCACAGCTCCTGATGACGGGCCGCGGCGTTTTCCTGAGTGGACATGGCAGCCTTCCTTTGCGAAATTTTTACAGGAAATGTAGCGGGGAAAGTGGGCGGAATGCAAAGGTTTTGTTTTGCGGGTTTTGCGCTTTCATCCATTGCATCCTTTGGGTTATATAAACAGGGACAACAAATATTTATCTCACCGGATCTTTTGCTCATGACCTTTGATCAGACTCCCATGGAAATTGCCGGCCTGCTGCTGCTGCTGGCTGCCTCGGCCTTTTTTTCCAGTTCCGAAACCGCGTTGCTGGCCCTGAACCGGATCCGCCTGACCTATCTGGCCAGCAGGAACCGGCCTGGCGCAAAGGAACTGGAAAAGCTGCTCAATCCGCCGGATGACCTGATTGCTGCCATTCTGGTGGGCAACAATCTGGTCAACATCGCGGCCTCGGTGTTTGCCACCACCTTTTTCATGCGGATCTTTGGCCGCTACGGCAATTTGCTGACCATCGTCATCCTGACTCCGGCGCTGTTGATCTTCTCCGAAATAATCCCCAAGGTCTTTGCGGCCAGCCATCCGGAAGCCATTGCTTTCCGGGTGCTGCGTCCCCTGCAGAGCATCATGCTGGTCATGAAACCGGTTTTATGGGCCATTGGCGGGCTCAACCGGCTTTTGACCCGGTTTCTCGGGAAATCCGAGGAAACAGCGTTGATTTCCGAGGAGGAGATCCGCACCATGATCGCGGTCGGTGAAAAGAGCGGCGTGGTGGCCAAGGAAAAGCGGAAGATGCTGCACGGGATCTTCGAACTTTCCAAGACCTATGCCCGGGATGTCATGGTGCCGCGGATAGAGGTGAAAGGCATCGAAGTCAACACGCCCTATGAGGAAGTGCTGCAGTTCGTGCGTGATGAGGAGCATTCCCGCTATCCGGTGTTCGAGGAGTCGCTGGACAATATCTGCGGCGTGGTCCACGCGATGGACATTTTCCAGTTCGTCGGCAAGCCCGAGCAGTTCTCGCTCCGCAAGATTGTGCGGAAGCCCTATTTTGTGCCGGAATCCAAGCCTATAGAGGCCATGCTGGAATCTTTCCGTGAACGGCGCCTGCTGATGGCAGTGGTGATCGACGAGTACGGCGGCATGGAGGGAATCGTCACACTGGAAGACATTTTTGAGGAGATTGTCGGCGAGATTCACGACGAGCACGATTTGGTGGACGAGGAGGTGCCGGTGCGCGAACTGGAGCCGGGGCGTTTTCTGGTGGACGGTGCCACTCCCATCCATGCGATCAACCGCAAATTTGGCCTGAATCTGTCGGAACGTCACGCCAACACCATGGCCGGTTTCATTATGGAGCTGATTGGTTCCATTCCTCATGAAGGCGATCAGTGCCAGTTTGAAAACATTGTGTTTCGGGTGGCCAAGCTTTCCGACCGGCGCATCGAAGAGATCGAGATGACGCTTCCGGTTTGCCCTTCCCATGAGGCGTTTTGCGCCCCTCTTGAAAAGGATTGAGCGTGCCCCCGGCTTCCCCACAGAGTGCAGGACAGGTGCAGCGGACCTTTACGCCGGATGTTGTCCATGAGCTGCGCTCGGAAATTGCCGCGGCAAACGGCAACGAGGTGTTTTTTGTCGGCACGTTGAACGAAAGGGCGCAGGTTGCACAGGTAAGTGTCGCGGCCCGCGGTTCGCATAATGCTGTCCCGGCGGTTGCCGCCCGTTGCGAGGCGGGGGGCGTCGTTATTCACAACCATCCCTCGGGAGATCTGCGGCCTTCATCGCCGGATATCAGTATTGCCGCGCAGTTGGCGACCTTGAGCGTGGCCTTCTATATTGTGGACAACTCTGTGAACAATGTGTACAGAGTTGTGGAACCACTGCCGCAAAACAAGATTATTCCTCTGGATTTGGAAACAATCGGCCGGTGTTTCGCTCCGGATGGCCGCTTTGCGGCCGCGCTTTCCGGTTATGAGGAACGTCCGGAGCAGTTGCGCATGGCGCTGACGGTTGCGGAGGCTTTCAATCGGGATCGGTTGGCCCTGGTGGAAGCCGGCACCGGCACCGGCAAGAGCCTGGCCTATTTGCTGCCGGCCGTGCTCTGGAGCACCTCCAACCGGGAACGGGTCATTGTCTCGACCAATACCATCAATTTGCAGGAACAGCTGATTTCCAAGGATATTCCCCTGCTGCGTCATGCCAGCGGCGTCGGGTTCCGTGCCGCGCTTCTCAAGGGGCGCTCCAACTATCTGTGCCGGCGGCGTCTGGAGGATGCGCGGCAGGAGCCGGACCTGCTGGAGAATGCGCAGAAAACGGAATTGGAGCGGATTGCCGAATGGAGCCTGGAAACACGGGATGGTTCACGGGCTTCGATGCCGTTTGCGCCGTCGGAAACGGTTTGGGAGGAAGTTTGCTGTGAACTGGATCAGTGCCTCCATGTGCTCTGTCCCTTTTTCGGCGACTGCTTTCTGCAGCGGGCGCGGCGGCTGGCCGCGCAGGCGGATCTGCTGGTGGTCAACCATGCGCTGCTGCTGGCCGATCTGGCCATCCGCGCGCAGAGCGGCAACTATTCGGCTACCGCGCTGCTTCCGGCCAGCACCCGCCTGATTCTGGACGAGGCGCATCATCTGGAAGACGGGGCGACCCGTTTCTTCTCCAGTGAGGTGACCCGTTTTGGGTTTGTGCGGCTGCTCAACCGTTTGCGCCATCCCCGCAAGGTTGACGCGGGTTTTCTGCCGCGGCTGCTGAACAGCCTTTCCATGCTGATTCCGTCGTCGGAGAACGCGCTCTACGTTGATTTTTTCGAAACGGTTCAAAAACTGGCGAAGGGAGGCGACAGGCTGCGGGAAAAGGCGATTTCAACGCTGGAAGACGTGGCTTTCCAGGTGCGCGAATTTATGCAGCAGCCTCAGGGAGATCTGCGCCTTCGCGTGACGGGTGCCTTTGCCGTTTCCGGTGTTTGGGAGGCGATCCGCGAAAAGGTGCTGGAACTGGAAAGCGATACCTGCGCGCTTGCAAAGGGCTTGCGCGGCCTGATTGATCGTTGCGGGGATCTGGAAGGGGAGAAACTGGCGGCGGTGCTGGTGGATGTGTCGGCCGCGGCGGGAAGGTTGGAAAGGCTGGCGGCTTCCCTGCGGCTGTTTGTGGACTGCGACGAAGAACACTGCGTCTGGATGGAGGTGACGCAGGGGCGCATCGGGCGTGCATCGGGCGTCATCTGCCGGCTCTGCGTCGCGCCGCTGACCGTTGCGCCTCTGCTGCGCGAACATCTGTTCGGGCATCACAAAACGGTGGTGCTGACCAGCGCGACGCTGGCGGTGCGCAAGTCGTTCGGCTATTTCCGGGCGCGGGTGGGGCTTGCGGAGGAAAATGCCCGGCTGGGCGAATTGCAGCTGGCTTCACCCTTCGATTTTCCCAACCAGGCGCTGGTTGCCCTGCCCAACGATTTGCCCGACCCCAACAGCGACACGTTCCCGGCCGCCGCACGTGATCTGTGCGAGCGGGCAATACTGGCCGCGGACGGCCGCACCTTCGTGCTTTTTACTGCCTATACGCTGCTTAAGAGGGTCTTTGCCGAAGCCGCACCATCCTTAAGGGCGCGCGGCTATCGTTGCCTGTGCCAGGGAGACGACAGCCGGCACCGGTTGCTGCAAACCTTTGTGAGCGATCCCACCAGCGTGCTGTTTGCCACCGATTCCTTCTGGGAGGGCGTGGATGTGCCGGGACGGGCGCTGGAACAGATCATCATCGTCAAACTGCCGTTTCGGGTTCCCACCGAGCCGATTCAGCAGGCGCGCGTCGAGGCCCTGCAGCGTGAGGGGGGCGATCCTTTCCGCGAGTATACCGTGCCGCAGGCGGTGATCCGGTTCAAGCAGGGCTTCGGGCGGCTGATCCGCAGCCGCTCCGATCGCGGCGTGGTACTGATTCTCGACAGCCGCGTGGTCAACAAGTACTACGGCGCACTGTTTCTGGATTCCCTGCCCGAAACGCGCCGTGCCGAGGGCGATACGCAGGCGGTGCTTTCCGCCATGCGGCAGTTTTTTGGGGAAGGCTAAGGGGGAAAAGTCACTGCCGGGACAACCTTGAAGGCGATGCTTCTCGCCTGGCTGCCCCGGCAGTGGTTGGACGTGAAGAGGATTTTGGGAGATACGGATGCGCCGTCAGCCCAGAATTCTTGCCCTGGTCTGGTTCATATTGGCCTGCATGCTGTTCATGAAATCCAGCGCCTTGGAGATCACGTCGCGCAGCTGCTCGTTGTGTTGTTTGAGCAGCTCCTGTACGGTGCGGAGGCGCTCCTGATCGGCCTCGATCTTCTTGGCTTCGGCCTGGCGCATGGCCTGGGCGTAGTCTCCGCCGGCGTTGATGACGCCGGCTACGCCGCTTCCGATCCCGCTGTTGGCCTGGGCAAAGGCCGCCCGCGTCGCGTCCCCCATTTGGCCGGCCTTGCCCGCGCCCAGCGAGATGGCCATGCTGCCCGCGGAAGTGGCGATGGTCACCGTATTGGCGGCAATGGCGCACCAGAACTTCTGCATGGCGCCTTTCTCCAGCTTCTTGGCCTCGTCCTCTATCTTCTGGGCGATGTTGTTGCCCTCCTCCTGGATGCGGTCACGGTTTTGGCGGTACGATTCGGCGGAATCCTGGATCAGGAGGGCCGCCATCAGCGCGCAGGGACTGGCGCTGGCCAGGCCGCTCCACTCCTTCAGCCCCGCGCTGATGTTGCTGGCGTTCGCCGGGGCCAGTTCGGGCAGATCGTTCTGAACCTGCCGTACCGCTTCCGTAAAATTCTTGCCCGCATCTATTGCCTGCAGGAGCGCATTGTCCACCGTAGCGCTGCTCACGTTCTGCCGCTGGGCTTCCTGAATCAGCTGGCTGTAGAGCGCGGCATCATACCCGGCGCTTTGTTCAATACGGGTGCTCATGATGTTCTCCTTCCGTATGCTTTTGGGATCAGGCCATGGCCGGGGATTGACCGGTCATCAGGGCGATATTGGTTTCCACGCTGCCGTCAACGATTTCCGCAACCTGCTCCAGGATCTTCTCAATGCGTTCGATAGTGCGTTTGAGATGCTCCGTCGTCAAATCGTTGGACAGGGCGAGCCGTTCCAGAATGGCGTTCATCCGCTTCTGATCGGCCTGAAGCGTGGCGATGTCCTTCTCGTTGAAGGCGTTGGCGATGCCGGTCGCCCCCTGGGACACGCCGGCGGCGGCGCCCGCGATGGCGGAGGCCTTGGCGATTGTGCCTGCCACCTTCTGTACTTTGTTCAGCGTATCCCCGGCTGCTTCGGCTGCCTTGGCCGCGGCGTTGACCGCCTTGGAGGCCGCGACGGCGCCGCCGGCCATGAGCGCGATGGAGGCCGCGATATCCACGCCGAACTTGATCCATTGGGCGGTTTCCTCACTGGCGCCGCAGGCCTCGGCGATCTTGCCGGCAATGAAGCCCGGCCCGAAGCCCACCTTGCCGTCCGTCGCCTCCTGGGTGATGCTGTCCGCCGTCAGCAGCAGGGCGGCCGCGCCGAGAATGATCGGCGCCGCCGCGCCGCCGGAAGCGGCGATGGTGGCTACTGCTCCGACCACCGCCACCGCCATGGCAACATACTTGAACACCTTCAGCAGGCCGCTCAGAAAGCTGGACTCCTTGGCCTTTTCCAGCTCCTCCTGCAATTTCTTGATCTTTTCGTCGTTGGCCGCCTTGCGTGCCTCCGCGTTGGCCTTCAGAGTGGCGGTGCCCGCCTTGGTCTCGGTCTTGCGCTCCTCGCTGCCGATGGCGTCCATCAGCGTTTCCAGCGACAGTCCCCCGAGGGTCAGCGTTCGAAGCTCTTTCAGCGCCTCCTGGCTGACCTTTGGATCGGGAGACTCCAGTTCCGGCAACTGATTGTTGAGTTGTGCCAGCAGGTTCCTGATGGTTTCCATCGCGCCGGGAATGGTCACGCCGGATGGCGTTCCCCGCCCATTCACCGCGTTGAGTGCTTCCAGCGTCAATGGAAACGCGGAATTGACGGTGCCGTTATTCTGAACAGTGGTGCTCATGCTCTGGCCTCCTTCTGCGCCTCCTTGAGGGAGGCCAGCAGTCCGCGGATCTTTTCATGGCAGGCCTTGTGGGCGGGATTGTTCTCCTTGCCCAGCGTGAGCGCGGTTTCCAGCGAAACACGAGCGCCCTCGGCGTCGCCCTTCTTCAGGCAGCAGATGCCGCCGTGATAGAAGGGCGCCGGATCCTGCATGGCTCCGGCTACGCCCGCCATACCGTACACGTCGATAGCCTTGTCGTAGTTGCCGCAGGCCTGCAGGCAGCCGCCCAGGCCCATCCAGTAACGGGGATCGTCCGGATCGTAGATGCACAGCCCCCGGAACATGACGGCCGCATCCTGAAAGTTGCCCGCGGAGTACAGGTTGTAACCGTAGGCATAACCAGCCTCCAGCGTCTCTTTGGAGATGCCCAGCACGTCGGCGATGCGCGCGCCGCCGGCGATCGCCTGCCACATGGCGTCTACCGCCGCCTCGGCCTGGGGCTCTCCCGATTCCTTCATCATCTCCACCATCAGTTTTCGCAGTTCCGGATCCTGTTTCAATGCTTCGGCCATAGCGGTTTCTCCTTGCAAAAATTAAATTTGTTGATGTCGTGTGAACCCCTGCCCTGAGAGGGGACCGTTCCAGCTTACTGCCCGCGTGCCAGGGACTGCAGGGTCTGGTTGCCGTTGCTGATCTGGGTGTTGGCACCCTGCAGGTAGGAGTTGTACTGGCCCATGTAGTCCTGCACATAGACCATTTTCTGCTGGGTGTCGGAACCGACTTCGTCCAGACGGCCTTCCAGCGCGGTGATGGCCACCTTCCATTCATCTGAGGTGTGCGTCATGATATCGCCGGTTTTGTCGTAGGCCAGCCCGTATTTGTCCATGTAGTTTTTGCATTCCTGGGTCATCGCGGTGGCCTTGTTCCCGGATTTGGCATCGGCCTGTGCCTGACGGCATTCGTTGAGGTACTTCGAAATCAGTTTGCGCTCGTCCTGGGATTTCGTGATTTCGTCCATCTTGTCCATGGCACTCTGCTTGGCGGCTTCGGCCAGCTCTATCTGAAGTTTGGCGAACATGAACTGCAGACTGGTGGTGCCGTATACTCCCAAATCTCCGCTGGAAAGGGCGGAAACGCTGTTTGAACTATTGACGCTGTTGACTGACATAGGCTTCAAATTCCTTCTTTTTTGCGTATTTGCATGGTTGTTGGATATGTGCCTGCACGAATGGACCGTTTTACGCCCGCACAACGCCCTTCCGCTTGCTGCCGCCGGAAGAACCCGTTGTGTTTTCGCTTTGGGTAGCCTGGGCCGCGCCCTGACGTTTGGCTTCCGCCTGGGCTTCCTTGATTTGTTCGGCAAGTTCCGGCGGGATATTGTTCAAGTCGCCTTTCATCTGCGCGATGCCATGCTTTTCCATGGTCTGCAGGCCGCCGTCCAGTGCCTTGCGCAGCGACTGTTCCAGGCTCTCCAGTCTTGACATCTGTTCTTCCATGGCAGCGATGGCCTGATCCTGTTTTTTGAACTGTTCGTCCGAGAATTTCATGGTGCGTTTCCTTTCCTGGGTTTTGGTTGTTGTTTATCCCGTGCCCGTTCCCTGAAAAAGCATAGAACGTGCCAAGCCTTGTCTGAAGCGGTTTTGGGCGAAGTTTGCCCGCCGGCCTGCTCAACGCTTCGGAGGAGTTGGCAACTTTGTTGACAGATCTGTTGGCAGTTTTGCGGGCTACTTACCCCCATTCTCCTTTCTAATATGAAACTATAATATAATCAAAAGTATAAATGGGAAGCCATGCTTTTTTTGGGCATGATGATTGAAGTGAGGGAATTATGATGTCCGGGAGAAAAATACTGCATTTAAAAGGAGAAAACGGTTATGGAACAGCGGGATTTTGCGCAAGTGGTGCTTGCGGAGTGTGCGGAATTGCTGGGAGCGGGGGATTTGACGCTGGATGAAACCGGCTACTGCGCGCTTGTGTCGGAACGGGAGGATGTGCTGCATATCAAGCTGGACGGCGCCCAGAATGCCCTGATTTTCATGGCCGCGCTGAGCGACAACGAGCTGGATGCCGACAATGCGTTTTTACTTGCGGGCCTGCTGCGAGCCAACTTTTTCTGGGAGCGGACCGGCGGAGCGACGCTGGCCATGGAGCCGGATGGAAACGCCCTGCTGATCGAACAGCCCTTTTTCCTGGAAGGCAGCACCGGCAGGGAGCTGCACGACTTTGTCCTGCGCTTTGCCGATCTGCTGGAGATCTGGCGCAGAGAATACAACGAGCTGAAGGAACAGTCCCTTGAGGAAAGCCAGCCTTTCGTCGTCACGGAAGACTAGGACGCAGCGCACAACCTGACGAAAGGCCCGGAACGCCGGGCTCAAAGGAGGCAAGAGCATGACATCGTTGGATATTGGCAGGATGGCGCAGACGCTGGACGCGCAGGCACTGGGCCGTTTGCAGTGGACGGAGAACGCGGGACAGGCGCCGCCGTCCCTGACCATGGATACCCGCAAACCCGGCTGGTTCGCCTTCAGCGCGAAGGCCGCCATCCGGGAACAGAACAAACAGACGGCCCTGCATATCCGCGACGCCTTGCGGGAAT
>JAEEGI010010666.1_pt1 | contig 19941 bp, 19 predicted proteins | sample 8958751 | NCBI WGS metagenome assembly JAEEGI01 (sample SAMN16246545, study PRJNA631951) | gut metagenome | biome: gut microbiome; feature: rumen; material: KS-attached | host: Bos | place: Iran: Karaj | collected 2018-10 | reverse complement strand
GCATTATATTCATAACCGCCACCGGGTTTATCTGTTCCGCAGGAAGTTAACAGACATAAAAGTACCAGTAAAATAACTGTTTTTCTTAATGTTTTAAAAATACTGAGCTGTTTCATGCTTATCTCCTTTTAATTCCAGAACGGACTGCCGAAGACGACCGATGCGCTGCCTTCATATGTTTCATCTGCCTGATTACCCAGAGTCCTGTCTGCCGTATAATACAGCATAACTATTACCTTGACAGGTTTCCCGTCTTCGTCACGACGCCTTCTATCCCATTACCCAGTTCGATACTCGTATTGGATATGTCGCTGGGACCTATATGAAAGATACTGTGAAGCCGTTCGTTCTTCTTATCCAGATACCAGACGATACCTGCCTGTGCATCCAGTGTTTTTACGATCGATTGCAGTGACAGTGAAAGAGCCTCATCAAGATCAGCCACATTGAGCAGCTGTTCCATGATCTCGTAAGTCGCTTTGACATACCTTTTATCTTTTTCCATACGCGTCCCCTCAGACGTTTTTCTGCTAATCATTATTATATCTTTTTGAACCTGTCTGTTCGAGATAAATATACAATATCTTTCTTTTCTGCAAACAAGATGAACACCAGACAATAAAAAAGTCATCTCCGAAGATGACTTAGTGCTTGGAACCGAACCTCTCCAGAAGACGCTTCATGGCCTCTTCTTCGGAGATCTCTTCTTCGACCTTTGCCGGTCTTTCCTTATGATACGGACGGTTCGCCGCTTTCTTGCGCGAACGGAACTCTTTCTTGTCGGCATCGCGCTTAGCCAGGACATCCAGCGGAAGCAAGGAAAGCTGAACACGCTGCTTGACCTCATCGACATCATAGACATAGACCTTGACGATATCGGAAACAGAAACGACCTCGCTTGGATGATTGACTCTCTTGGTCGACATGCGCGAGATGTGGACAAGTCCGTCGTCATGCAGACCGATATCGACAAAAGCACCGAAATCGACCACGTTCCTGACAGTACCGGAAAGCTCATCGCCCTTCTTGAGATCCTTGAGTTCCAGGACATTGGATTTCAGGATCGCGCCATCAAACTGATCGCGGTAATCGCGAAGAGGTGCCCTGATGCAGTCCTTGATGTCATTCAAGGTATACTCATCGATGCCGAGTTCTGCGATCTTTTCATCGTTGAACGTGATATTGCTATCGCCAAGCTTGCTGATACCGGAAACTTCCATGATCTTCTTTGCCGCCTCGTAGGATTCCGGGTGGATATTGGTCGCATCGAGCGCTTCATCGCCATCGATGATGCGCAGGAAACCCGCGCACTGTTCAAAGGCTTTCGCACCGAGCTTCTTGACCTTCAAAAGCTGCTTGCGATCCGTAAACTTGCCGTTCTCATTGCGGTAATTGACGATCTCAGCGGCAATGCCCTTGTTCAGACCGGAGATGTGTTCCAGAAGTTCCTTGGAAGCTGTATTGGCATCTGCGCCGACGCGGTTGACGACTTTCATGATCGCTTCATCCAGTCTCTCGTTGAGGGCTTTTTCCGGAAGGTCATGCTGATACTGGCCGACACCGATGGATTTCGGATCGATCTTGATCAGCTCAGCCAGCGGATCCAGGAGCCTTCTGCCGATCGAAACAGCCGATCTCTCCTCTACAGCCAGATCCGGGAATTCCGCTCTGGCCTCTTCCTGTGCGGACCATACGGAAGCACCGGCTTCGGAAACGATCGCATAAGCGACATCCAGTTTATTCTCATTGATCAGTTCAGCGACCATCTTCTCTGATTCGCGGGAAGCCGTACCGTTTCCGATCGCGACGATCTTGACATCGTACTTTCTGATCATATTCAGCAGTTTGGCCTTGCTGGCAGGGATATTGCCATCTTTGCGGAAAGGATAGATCTTGTCTACGCAAAGCATTTTTCCCGTCTCATCCAGGACAGCCAGCTTGCAGCCGTTGTAGAAACCGGGATCAAAGCCCAGTACGACTCTGCCCTTCAAAGGAGCCTGTGACAGGAGTTTTTCCAGATTCAGAGAGAATACTTCGATGGAAGTCTCATGCGCTTTCTGGGAAAGATCGCTCCTGATCTCGTTCTCAATGGAAGGCATCAGCAGACGCTCGATGCCGTCATCGATCGCAGAGATGATCGCCTCTTCCAGATCCGTCTTCTTTCCCTTCAGATACTCCTGATGAGCCAGATCCTTGATGTGATCCAGATCATAGGACATGGAAACGGTGATGACCTTTTCTTTCTCAGCCCTGTCGATCGCCATGACTCTGTGATCCGCCATGTTGCTGATCTTCTCGGAATACTCGTAATACATCTCATAGACCTTTTTCTCATCGATCGCATCTTTCTTCAAAGCCGTATTGATGGAACCGGCTTTGGTGATCAGGTCCTTGAACTTCCAGCGCAGTTTTGCGTTGTCGGAGACGTTCTCGGCGATGATGTCTTTGGCACCCTGGATGGCCTCTTCAACGCTCTTAACATTCTCATTCAGATATTTTTCAGCCTCTTTTTCAAGATCAGCGTGCTCCGGCAGAGAAAGCATGAAGATGCTTAACGGCTCCAGGCCATTCTTGATGGCAACACCGGCTCTGGTCTTTTTCTTCTGTTTATAAGGCTTGTAGAGATCTTCGACCTGAGACAGCTTCTCACAATCCATGATCTGCTTTCTCAATTCATCCGTCATCTTTCCCTGCACTTCGATCAGGTTGATGACGCTCTCTTTCCTCTCGGCCAGATTGAGCTCATATCTATACTGTTTTTCGATGAACAGGATCTGCTCTTCGTCCAAAGCGCCCGTCGCTTCCTTGCGATAACGGGCAATGAAAGGAACGGTATCGCCGCTCTGCAGCATTTCCAATACCGTATTGACCTGTTTGAGCGAGATCTTCAGCTCATCGGCAATCGTTTTTATGATCGTTTCATTCATAACGCATATACCTCACAATGATAGATTGTAACATTTTTATTATCCAAATGGAGTAAAATGTTAGAAGGGAGGTATCCTTATGGTCATAATCGCGACAGATTCGGCAGCCGATTTCGAGATGAATGAACTCGAAGAAATGAACGTCTACTACCTGCCGATGTCGGTCAGTTTCGGCGATGACAGCTATCTTGAAAATATCAACATCTCCAAGGAACAGTTTTTTGAAAGACTGAAGACCGACGAACATTTTCCTAAAACATCCCAGCCAGCTCCGGGATTATTCGAGGAGCTCTTCAACAAAGCCAAAGAAAACGGCGATGAAGTCGTCTATCTTCCTTTGTCAACCGGTCTCTCCGGAGACTATCAGACTGCCATGTCAGTCAAAAACATGGTGGACTACGACGGCATCTACGTCATCGACACTCTGACCTGCACAGGCGGACAGCGTCTTCTCGTCGAAAAAGCGGTGAAAATGCGCGATGAAGGAGCCGACGGAAAGACGATCGCAGCCAAGATGGAAAGTCTGAAAGAAAAGACCGTCATCTACACGGCCATGGATACGCTCGAATATCTCTACAAGAACGGAAGGCTCTCCAATACAGCCTTTTATATCGCTCAGCTCGGCCACATCAAGCCGATCATGCACTGCGCATTCGATTCTGACGGCAAAGCCGAGATCGTTTCCAAACACATCGGCCTCAACAAGGCCATCAAGTATATCGTCGACCGTTTCGACACCGAGATCCCCGATCCGGAATATCCGGTCTACGTCATGTACACATACGACAAGACCAATGCTTACAAGCTGGCAGACAAGCTGAGAGAAAAAGGATACGAGATCACGGAAAGGCAGATCATCCCGGTCGGCGCCACAGTCGGTGCTCACATCGGAGCCAACGCCTGTGCCGTTGCCTACGTCAAACTCTAAAGGCCTCAGGCCTTTTTCTTTTTGTCGAACCCTCTTCTTCTGATGGTCGCAGTCACCATCTTCTCTTTCAAAGAAAGGATATCTTCTCTTTCGATCAGATCTTTCATCTGCTCCATCTCATTGACAAGACGGTCGATCTCTTCGATGAGATTCTCCTTATTGCCGATGAACAGTTCCGGCCAGAGCTCCTCATTGATGTCAGCGATCCTGGTCAGATCGCGGAAAGAATCCCCTGTATAGTCGACCAGGGAAGGATCATCGCCGATGTTCATCAGGCTGATCGCGATCACATGGCACAGCTGCGAAACGAAACCGATGATCCTGTCATGCGTGTCCGGATCCAGATATGACACTTTCCTGAACTTCAGTGTTTCCGCAAGATCAGATGCACATCGCTTTGCCTCATCCGAATTCTTTTCCGTGGCAACGATAATGAAATTCGCCTGCTCAAACTGGGATGCATCCGCATAGTCGATCCCCCTTGATTCCCTGCCGGCCATCGGATGACAGGCGATATATTCCACATCCTTTCTCAAAGATCCATCGATCTGTGCGATGATCATCTTTTTGATACCGGTCACATCTGTCAGGATGGAATCGGATTTGAGATGTTCCTGATTTTCAGCAATCCACTTTACAAAAGCCTGCGGATAGAGTGCTGAAATGACGATATCACGATCTTTCAGGATGGAAGGATCAGGACCGCCTTTGCTGATCCATCCTCTCTGCAAGGCTTTTTCCACCGCCTTTTCATCGATATCGACACCGCAAACATCAAAACCCGCACCGGAAAGCCCCTGCGCATAACTGCCACCCAGCAAACCCAATCCGATGATCCCGATCTTCTTATCTTTATCCAGCATGAATCCTACCTTCTTCGCATTTAAAAAACAGCTGTCTTTTGCAGCTGTTACAGTTCTTTTTCCAGTTCTTCGATCACACTCAGGATCTTCTTCCAGGTGATCTTCTCTTTTTCGATACGCATCTGCTCAAGATACCACGCATTGTCATCCTTGTGGATCATAGCCTGTGTATAGAAGTGATAGTAACGCCCGAAAGCCTCATATTGAGAGACATCGACCTCGATCTTCTCATCCGAATACTTGTTGCGGATGCTGGAAGTGTAGATCTTCTCATAATTGCCCTCATCGAAATAATCATTGAGCACACTCAAGCCATAGCCTCTTGATCCATACAGGACATCCCTTTTGATCTCCGTGAACAGTGCCAGGGCATTCAGGAAAAGGATGAAGATACTGATAAAGATCATCACCTTGGCAAAGCCGATCCACTTGCTCTTGTTCCTACTCTTCATCGTTCAGCCTCCCGCTCACTTTGACCAGCAGCTGCGAATCGCTCATATCAGGGATCGAAGCGATATCCTCATCCGTCAGTTTCAGATAAGTCTTGATGTATGCTTCAAATTCCTCGTTCATCCTGCTGCAGTGATCTTTAAACTGCATGCCAAAATCCCGTTTTATGACCCTGTGATACTCATCAGAGAACTCCTTGATACACTGACAAGCTTTGACCAGCGGATCGGAATACGGATCCTGGGCATGATAAAACAACGTCACGTTCTCGATGACACGGTCATAATAGGTAGCCAGATATGACACGGTGTTGTATTCGCCATATTTGTCATAAGGCAGATAGAACTTATCCATGAAAACGGACATCTCGATATATTCTCCGCTCTCGAGCAATCCGTCAAGTGTCTGCCTGATCTCGGCATCAGACATCTTGGAAGCGATGATCTTCTCTGAGATCTCATAACTGGCGCCATGCATGACAAAGACCACAAGATTTGCCAGCAGAAGCACCACCAGGATGACCAGGACATTGTAACCCTGTTTTGACTTCTTGACTTCTTCCTTGACCTCTTTTTCCGCGTTATTGAAATCCTTATTGAGCTGAGCGAGCTTCTTCAGATGCTCCTGCGCTTCCGGATTGGGCGTTCCGCAATGAGGACAGACGGCTTCGCCCAATGACAGAGGCGCACCGCAGTTCTTACAGTTAACCATTGTCGGCCTCCTTCACATATTCTTTGAGATCCGAAGATGAAACATAGCCATAGCTGTCACAGCATTTCCGGTAGATCTCCTCCAGAGAAGCCTCGGTATAGCCTCTGGTATTCATGAAAGTCAGAACAGACTCGCGCAGAAGCTGATATTCCTCTTCAAACTCCTTGGTCATGCGGTTATATCCGGCATAGTAATCCGGATAGAAAAGGAAATACAGGACGTTCTGCAAGAGAGATTCATTGAAAAAAGGATATTCCATGATGTTCTTATACTCATCTTTCAGGGAATAGATCGGGAAATAAGTCCATTGACTGACAGCTGAAGTATTCTCATAGTAGAGCTTCTCGATCGTATCGAAATCTTCGTTTTCATAAGCCTCATTGAGCTTATCCAGATTCTCATCGATCCACACGATCTGCTTCAGAGCTTGTTCATCATATTCCTTATCGTTGTAATAGTTCACATTCATCGTTTTGGAGAACAGATAGGCAGCCAGAATGACGACAGCGACTATGATGAGGGAACGAATCAGCGACAAAAAGATGCCTTTGGAGATCGAACGATGCGTCTCACCTTTCAACCCCAGCATCTGATCGATCACAGCAGAAACTTTCTGTCGGAAATTCCTATAGGCGCCTTTCTTGTTCATCGTGCCGCAGTATGGACACTTCTCAAGATCATCATTGAATACGGCGCCACAGTTTTTGCAAGTTATCTTTTTCATATACTTTTTTATGATAGCACAAAGTCATCTGTTTTTCTGATACGCAATGATGGGCACCATCATCTCATCATCCAGGATGCCCGCATGCTGACCCTGATAGTAGCAGTCGTCTCTTTCGCGATAGATCAATACCATATCCGATTTGGCGATGCCGATATAATCGCCTATAAACTCTTCAAAACGCGGATGCGAAGGATGATCTCCGAAGAGCTTTGATCTCAGGACCTGCGCCTTGCTCAAAAGGATGTAGTCCCTTTCAAAAGCCTTCTTGAATTCCTTTTCAAATTCCTTTTCCATCCCTTTGCGGATATAGAAAGCCATCGACCTCTGTTCCAGTGCCGGCCGACGATAGAAATACTTCTCAAACGGAGAACGGCAGAGATTATAGAAACGTCTGATATCCACCTGGCCATGGTCGGCAGTCACCACCAGCATCGTATCGCTGTTCAGATTTCGGCAGAGCTCTTCGATCTCACAGTTGATGTGTTCCAGATAGGTATCACAGATCCTGCTGGAAGGACCATACTCATGCATATAGGTATCGTACTTGTCCCAATAGGCATAAATGTACCGATAATGATCGCCGTAGGAATAATCGAGGAGCCTTGAACACATCTCGTCAAAATCCTCGCAGCCATCCTCTTCAAAAGACGGAAAAAGGATCCTGGCAGCTATCCCGATCTTTTTCAGATCGTCTTCAGTCCTGCTCACCGGCACACATCTTTCAAAGATGTCCTTCTCATACTGGATCTCGTTGTAATAACCCATCGATCTAAACGGGATGATGATGTCATCAGCCTCTTTCAGATACTGCATCCAGCCGAGCCATGCGTTCTCATTGGGTGCCTTGCCATTCCGTATCGACGTCGTGGCCGCAGTCGTTGTCGGCGGAAAGACCGTCGTCGTCCTGGCAAAGAGGTGTCTGTTCAGGAAAGCATCCTTGTCCAGTTTCTTCCTGATGTGTTCGGCACCCATGCCGTCCACCAACAAAACAAAGACCTTTTGCGGTCTTTGTCTGTCTAAAAACTCTGAAAATCTCTGATCGGCTGTGTAAGATGATGACAAACCAAAATATCTTCTGATCGAAGCCACATAAGACAATACTGATTCGTCATACTTAACAAACATCAATCCATTTCCTTGAGGAACACTTTGTAAGCCTGATACGCTTCGTAGATATCCGCTTTGGAAGCAGTCTCATAAGGGGCATGCATATTCTGCACGGCAATACCCGCATCGACGACATCCATGTTTTTGTTACCTAAAACGTAAGCGATCGTACCGCCGCCGCCCTGATCGACTCTGCCCAGCTCGGTGAACTGATAAGAGACGTCATTGTCATCCATGATCCTCCTGATCTTGGCGATGAATTCGGCAGTCGCATCATTGGAACCGCCCTTGCCGCCGCGGCCTGTATACTTGTTGAAAGAGATGCCCTTGCCAAAATAGGCGGCATTCTTCGGATCATTGACCTGTGGATAGTTCGGATCGAAAGCCGCTGAAACATCCGATGACAGCATCCTGGAATTTTCCAGGGCATGGCGCAGCCTGAGCTCGTTGTAATCGCCTTTGGTATTGATGAGCTCGGCGACCGCATTCTCAAAGAATGACGACTGAGCGCCGGTCGCGCCGATCGAACCGACTTCTTCCTTGTCCGTCAGGATGCAGACAGAAGTCCTCTCCGGTCTCTCAGACTCCAGGATGGCAGCCAGAGAAGTGAATGCGCAGATCCGGTCATCATGGCCGTAGCCCATGATCATGCTTCTGTCGAGACCCAGATCCCTCGCCTTGCCTGACGGGACCAGTTCCAGTTCCGCGGAAATGAGATCTTCTTCCTCAAAACCATATTCCTTCTTCAGGATATCCAGGAAATTCTTCTTGACCAGATCCTTGTCCTTCTCATCTCCCTTGGCCGGAATGGAAGCGGCCAGAGCGTTGAGATCTTCGCCCTCGACGACATTGGAACCGGTCTTTGCCATCTGATCCTTAGCCAGATGGATCAGCAGATCGGAGATCTCCACGATCGGATCGGAATCCTTCTCACCGATCCTGACTTCTATCTTGCTGCCGTCTTTCTTGCAGACGACACCGTGAATGGACAACGGTCTTGCGGTCCACTGATATTTCTTGATGCCGCCGTAATAGTGTGTATCGATCATCAGAAGGCCATTGTCTTCATATAAAGGATTGAGCTTGACATCGATCCTCGGTGAATCGATATGAGCGCCAAGGATGTTCATACCCTCTTCGATCGGCTTTTTACCGATGACGAACAGAGCCAGAGACTTGCCCCGGTTATTGAAATAGAACCTGTCTCCCGCCTTGATCGTCCTGGTCTTCCCGAACTCCTTGAAACCGGCCTTCTCAGCCAGCTCGATCGACTTGCTTACAGATTCTCTCTCCGTCTTTGCGTGATCCAGAAAATCCTTGTAGTCTTCCGAAAAAGCCATGACCTTCTTCATCTTCTTCGCATCGTATTTTTCCCAAACTGTTTTCATCATATCCCCTTCCTAAAACGACCGATAAGCCTCTTTGATCCTTTGAACGAAACGTTCCCTGTCCAGATCCAGGAAGATCCGGCAGTGGCGATCCTCGAATTTGTAATCCGTCCAGAGGTCTGTCACGGTCTTGCCAAAAGTAATTGTACCCTGAGTTTCCACATAAACGCCACATTCATGACCCGTAAACCATTCCGGATGGACTGTATAAAGGATCGGACAGGAATCATGTTCACACAGGCCGCTCCTGTTTAGGCGCTCCTGGGCCTTATAGATCAGGTGATTGGAATCTCTGAACAGATCTGAGACGGCATTGCCATAAGAAGAGATCTCGGCGATGTCATCATCATCCAGATAAGCCCTGATCGTCACATCCAGACCGAACATGTTGACTTTGATCCCCGATCTGAACACCGTTTCCGCAGCCTGCGGATCGGTATAGATATTGAATTCGGCACATGGCGTCACATTGCCGCCGATCGCCGCACCGCCCATGATGTTCAGTTCCTTGATATAGTCCACGATATCAGGATGCTTGATGATGGCGGAAGCGATATTGGTCAGTGGTCCCACCGGACAGACGACCAGTTCACCCTTGTATTCCTTCGCCGCCTCATACAAGGCATCCCAGGCCTTCTTCGTTTCCAGCGGAGCATCGGATAAAGGGATCTTCGCCCCGCCCAGGCCATTGGAACCATGGACTCTTTCAGCCGTAAACAGCTTGATGAAGAGCGGTTTTTCCGCTCCCGGATAGACCTTTATATCTTTCCTGCCGCATAAGGCAAGGACATCCCTGGCATTGCGGAAGGCATTTTCGAGAGAAGTGTTGCCCGCCACGGCGGATACGCCGACGATCTCCAGTTCTTCCAGGGTCGCTGCCGTCACGAGTGCCACAGCATCATCGACACCGGTATCGGTATCGATCCATACAGGAATCTTACTCATATCAGACCTCCCATCCTTCATACTTCGAACAGGCTTCCACCAGCTGGTCGACGAACTTTTCTCTGTCAAGGCCTACGACACAGCGGCAATTTGCTTCTTTGCCCAGTCTGCCTCTGTAATCTGCGACCGTTGCTCCGCGGCAATAGCGCCCGCTGAGTTCGATATCGACATAATAATCCCGGATATCAAAGATCTCCGGATGTACGAGAGACATGACTGCACAAGGATCATGCGTGCAGCAACCCTTCCAGCCAAGTGATTTCATATGGATGAAGAAGAAATCGAACCACCCGGCAACGACTTTGGCGACCGGATTGTTCAAGGCTCTGATGCGCTCCCAGTCCTCCGGATAGACGATGGCCTGTTCGGTCACATCCAGTCCGCACATCTGCAAAGGCACACCGGAATGATAGACCGTATAAGCGGCCTCCGGATCGACCAGGATGTTGAATTCGGCTCCCGCTGTCCAGTTTCCGTTCCTGAGCCCGCCGCCCATCGTCGAGATCATGCCGATCTTTTCCTTGAGTTCCGGATGCGCCAGCAGCAGGGCTGCCACATTGGTCTGCGCGCCGGTCGTGATGATCGTCACCTTCTCTTCGGATTCCCTCAGGACTTTTTCCATCATTTCGATCGCTGAAAGCTTTGAAAGCTCATGATCGGGTTCAGGCAGTTCAGGGCCGTCAAGTCCGGTCTCACCATGGAAATTTGGTGCGATGATCAGATCCGAACAGATCGGTCTGTTCCTTCCTTTCGCGACCTCGATATCCAGGTGCAGCAAAGCGGCGATACGTCTCGCGTTGTAAGTCACTTTCTCCAGAGTCTGATTGCCGGCGACCGTCGTGATCGCTCTGATGTCAAACTCCGGTATCGTGGAAGCCAAGACCCAGCCTATCGCATCATCGTGACCGGGATCGCCATCCAGAATGACAGGTGTTTTCTTTATCTGGCTCATAAATGATCCTCTCTGCAATAACTACTCTTATTCTAACACAGCTCTTATCAGCTATAATGGAACTGTAAGGATGGTCAATATCATATGAAATACGCATTTCCAAAAGTCGATCTCCATTTGCATCTCGATGGCTCTTTCCGTACATCCACGATCCTGGAACTCGCCCAGAAACAAGGCGTTGCGATGCCTGCAGACGATCTGGCAGGCTATGAAGCCTGGATGGAGAAGTGTTCACGTTCCGGCAGTGTCAACGAATACCTCAAGATGTTCGACGCTCCTCTTCAGGTGATGCAGGATGAAGCGTCTCTGATCAGGATCACCAGAGAACTCATCGAAGATCTCGCAAAACAGGGACTTGCCTACGCTGAGATCCGCTTCGCACCGCAGCTGCATACCAATGGGAAGCTGAGCCAGGCTCAGGCGATCGAAGCCGTCCTGGAAGGAAGAAGACAGGGTCTGGAAGAGAATCCTTCGATCAAGATCGGCATCATCTGCTGCATGATGTGTGTCGGCACCGAAGACATCAACTGGGATGCCAACATGGAAACAGCTGAGATCACCCACAGATATCTGGATCAGGGCGTCGTCTGCATGGATCTGGCCGGTGCAGAAGGTTTCGTCCCGCTTTCCAAATTTGCCCCATTATTTGAAAAAGCCAGAAGTTACGGTACCCCTGTGATCTGCCACGCCGGAGATTCTCAGGACTGGACGACTGTCAGGGATGCCATTGAAATGGGTGCTGTCAGGATCGGACATGGCCACCACATCTATGAGAATCCATACCTGAGCCGTTATGCCGCCGATCATCAGATCGCCTTGGAGATCTGCCCGACTTCCAACGTTCATTGTCAGACAAGAAGTTCCTATGAACTGCACCCGGCTTACAATCTCTACGCTTTAGGTGTTCCGATCACGATCAACACCGACAATATGACCATGTCCCGCATCACACTCGACGACGAGTATGATCACTGTCTCAACGAGATGGGCTTTGAATATGAAGACCTCATCCTGATGAACATCAACTCCATCAAGCACTGTTTCCTGAAAGAGGAAGACAAGAAAGAGATCCTGGACAAACTTTATGCCGCACTGGATGAACATCTGAAAGAGGCGAACGAATGAAACAGCCACACATTCAGCTGGATGAAAGCGTAAGTGCACCATGCGCTCTGATGCCCGGTGATCCGAAAAGAGTCGATGTGATCGCATCGATTCTGGATGATGTCAGAGAACTGACCTTCAACAGGGAATACCGCTCCATCATAGGCACCTACAAAGGCATGAAAGTCATCGGCATCTCGACAGGCATGGGAGGTTCCTCTGTCGCCATCGCCATCGAAGAACTGAAGAACATCGGCGTGCATACCATGATGCGCATCGGCTCTGCCGGTGCCATGCAGGAAGGTATCGGTCTGGGAGACCTGGTGATCTGTGAAGGTGCAGTCCGCGATGAAGGCACCTCAAAGACCTATATCGATCCGATCTATCCGGCTGTTCCCGATCACAGGCTGATCAGCCACTGCGCAGATGTCGCCAGAGAGAACGGTTATGAACATCATACGGGCATCGTCCTTTCACACGAATCCTTCTACTACGACGAAGACGCCGCCGATTCACAGAAATGGTCGAAGAAAGGAGTCCTGGCATCCGATTTTGAAACAGCCGCCCTCTATGTCGTCGGCAGGCTCAGAAACATTCACACCGCCTCCATCCTGAACAATGTCGTCCTCTGGGGAGAAAACACCGAAGACTCCATCGGTTCCTATCAGAACGGCGCAGAAAGGACCGCTCAGGGAGAAAGAAGAGAGATCCTCACCGCCCTGGAAGCGATGTACAGGCTTGAACAGGACCTGTAAATACTAAGAAAGCTTGTCATCCGACAAGCTTTCTTTTAACCTATCACTTCTTTATAGACCCTGAGCACGTTCCCGTAGAAGATCTTTTCGATCTCCTCTTGCGTGAAATACGGCTTCAAAGCCTCATAGAGTTTCTGCATCCCGGAACAGTCGACGATCTCCAGCTTGCTGCCGATGCCGTCAAAATCAGAACCCAGGCCTATGCAGTCGATGCCGCCGACTTTGGCGATATGACGGATGTGTTCGACCATGCCCTCGATCGAGGTGTAGTCCTCATCCTTCTCATGAATGAAAGAGGAACAGTAATTGAGTCCCGTCACGCCGCCGGCAGCTGCCAGTTTTTCGATCATGTCATCCGTCAGATTCCGGGCCACCGAACAAACGCTCCTGGCATTGGAATGCGACGCCACAAAAGGCTTTCTGCTGTACCTGAGCACATCATAGAAGCCCGCATCGGAAAGGTGTGAGACATCGACGATCATGCCCAGATCATTCATCCTTCTGACATATTCGATGCCAAAGTCCGTCAGACCGTCTTTCGTATTCACGGCGCGTAACATCTGTTCGCGGTCCAGACCTTCCTGCGGTGTAAAATTCGGAGAACCGATGCCGTTGACGAAGTTCCAGGTCAGAGTGATCATGCGTACGCCCCTATCATAGAATCTGTTCAGATTATCGAGGTCATTGTCGATCACACTGCCTTCTTCCAGTGTCAACATGGCATTCATATATCCCTCTTTTTCATTCCTCAGGATATCCTCGTAGGAAAAGACCGGTCTGATCTTATCCCGATTCTCCTCCAGCTGCTTGTAATAATAATCGATCGCAGCCCAGGTGAAAGAAGAATCCTGTTTCGGAAGGAAAGTGAAGACGGCAAAATTCTGCAAGAGACATTCGCCCTTCTCCATCTTTTCAAGGTCGATATGCATCTCATTCTTTCTCAGTGAAGCATTGCTGCGATAGAGCCCGGTAATGGTATCGCAGTGCATATCGACATATTTCATAACTGTGAGATATCAGGGATCGACATGGCAGCACCCTTTCCCTGCACAGTGATGCTGGAAGCCCTGGCGGCCAGATCAAGAGCCTTCTTCACATCCCCATCCTTCAGATAGGATGCCAGGAAGAAACCGGTGAAGGTATCTCCTGCGGCTGTCGTATCCACCGCTTCGACTTCATAGATATCCTGATGGATGAGCAGATCGTTTTCAATGTAGTAGGAACCCTTTTCTCCCACCGTCAGTACGATCTTGCGATCCGGATATCTTTCTTTCAAAGCGCTGATGATGGTATCGATATCATCGCTTCGAATTCCTGCCAAACCGGCACCTTCGATCTCGTTGACGACAAAAATGTCGATCTTATCCAGAGGATAGGTGAAGACTTTTTCGTTCATCGGCGCCGTATTGAAAACGATCGTCATGCCCAGTTCATGGGCCCTGTCGATCAGATATCCCAGATCAGAGATCTCATTCTGTATCAGAAGGACATCCTCGCTTCCAAAATCTTTCAGGACATCGTCGATCAGGCTGTCATCGATCGACTGATTCGCACCGCCATGCAGGATGATGCGGTTCTGTCCCTTGCAGATCTCAATGATCGCATGGCCTGTCGCCTCACTGTCATCTTTATAGAGATACTTCGTATCGACGTTGTAACTATTGAGATAATCGATGAAATCCTGGCCATCACTTCCGACCTTTCCGGCATGGCAGACATCAAGTCCGGCCTTGGCCAGTGCGATCGACTGGTTGAGACCTTTGCCGCCGTAATTGCGTATATAGGAAAGGGAGGACTGCGTCTCTTTTGGCTCCGTGAAATGATCCATCTCATAGACATGATCATAGTTCAGGGAACCGAAATTGAGCACTCTCATCATTCTTCCTCGACTGCTTCCAGAGCGATCCTGATCATGTCAAGGAGCTTTTCCTGTCTCTCTTCCGCTGTCGTCTCAACATGCGTGATGATGTTGTCGGAGACTGTCAGGATGCAGGCTGCCTTCTTGCCCAGGTTCTTCGCTGTTGCAAAGAGTCCGAAAGATTCCATCTCAGCGCAAAGCAGTTCGTTGTCGATCGCTGTCTGCAAAGCCTTTGGCAGCATAACCTCATCATAGTAGAAGACATCGCTTGACCAGATCCTTCCTTCCCTGACCTTGATGTCCAGCTTCTCAGCCGCCTTCTTCAGTCTCCTGTTGAGATCCTCATCCGGATACTGGAAGACATCCTCATCGCCGCACATGCACTTCGCATATGAAGAGTCAGAATAAGATGCAGTCGCCAGGATCGTCTCGAAGACATCGATATCCTCTTTGTAAGTGCCGGTGGAACCGATCCTAATGATGTTTTCTACGCCATAGAAACGGTAGAGCTCATATGCGTACAAACTGATCGAAGGGATACCCATACCGGAACCCATGACCGATACCCTCTTGCCCTTGTAGGTGCCTGTATAACCAAGCATGTTTCTGACGGTGTTGAACTGTACCGGATCCTCTAAGAAAGTATCCGCAATGAATTTCGCCCTCAAAGGATCTCCGGGCATCAGGACTGTCTTGGCGATATCGCCTAAAGCCGCCGAATTATGTGGTGTTGCCATTTATTATTTTCCTCCTATTGTAGAATCGCTTCTCTTATCACAATTATAACATATCAAAAAGGACTCCTATAGGAGTCCCTTGCGCTTATCGATAAGATACTGGTAACGATCGATGACCGAATCGATCAGGTCATCCCAGGAGACCGGTATCGTATCCTTGGCCTGGGCACCGATCATGGCCGTCTTCTCTCTGTCTTCAAAAGCCTTCCTGATGACATCGCAGATGCTTTGAGCGTCATCCTCGCAATAGAAGCCGTTCACACCGTCATCGATCCCCTCTGCGGCACTGGAACCGCCAACGACGATCGAAGGCGTGCCGGCATTCGCCGCCTCGCGGACCACCATCGGCCCGTTGTCATAGATGGACGGGAAGACAAAGAGATCCGCCAGCATGTACAGCCCCATCAGCAGATCCTCTCTCAAAACATGACCGACGATATAGCTGTCTTCTTCGATCCCCAGTTCCCTGATCTTCGCCTTGATCTCTTCTTCATGAGGACCCTTTCCGGCAAGGATCAGGTTGAAGCTGATCCCCTCCTTCTTCAGAAGCGAAGCCGCTTCCAGGATCTTCTGAATGTTCTTCTTCCAGTTCATCTGGCCAACGAACAGAAGACAAGGATCATCATCGATGCCGAAATGATCCTTGGCCAGCTGTCTCCACGAAGGATCCAGCTCCTTGATCATCATTCCGTTGGGCATGACCTCGACCTTTCCCTTGTAGCCATATTCGTTCAGTGTCTTCGCTGAACTTTCAGAAACGGCCCAGACTTCATCGCACTGTTCATAAAACTTCACGATGATATCCGTTCCCAGTCCTGCGATATACCTTGACCCGGTGATCTGCAGAAAATCATCGTAATACTTGGAGTGGAAAGTTCCCACCAGAGGGATCTTGTGCTCTCTGGCATATTTGATCCCTTCCGTTCCGGCAATGAACGGCGTATGGACATGGACGATGTCGAAATCCGTCATCTTCAGTCTGGCATTATAATGCACATCGACAAAAGGAAGACCCGCATCATATTTCGACATGATCGGGATGGAATGGGAATAGTAATCGATGATCTCAAACGGAAATCTTCCGCGGTATCCGAATTTATCCAGAGGCACGACAGCCGTGCACTCATGACCCTTGCGGGCTATCGTATCACAGTAATTGTAGACGACTCTGCCCACGCCATCGATGATCGGCAGAAAAGAGTCGGAGAACTCACCTATCTTCATAATCTGATCCAATACCTCTCTATATACTTGTCTTCCGGCGGATACAAGATCTCATTCTCATAGACACCGCCATTGTTCATGATCACCTTCTTGGAAGCCTCGTTCCCCTCCAGGCAGGTGATCAGGACCCTCTTGAGACCAAACTGGTCCCGGCAGAGCTGAAGCATATCTCTCAGCATCATGGTACCGATCCCATGGTTGCGCCTGGAAGGCCTCACGCTGTACCCGATGTGTCCGCCAAAACGCTTTAAAAAGACGTGTTCTTCAGCCAGGGGTCTCAGATTGATCATGCCCACCACATCTTTGCCGTCAAGGTAAAGATACTGAAAACCCAGGGAATAACCCGGCGGAACGGTCGCAGGATCTTCAAACAGTTTGCAGTTGAGATCCCACTTCTCGATATCATCGTAGCGATCCAGCTGCTGGCAGCCGTCGAATTCCCTGTCACCATCAAAAATCTCTTTTCGGAAATCTGCGATAGATTGGTAGAATTCCGGTTTAACCTTGCTGAGGATAAACTTCTCCATACCTATATTATATACCTTGCGAAAAAAATAGCTTTAAGATAAAATAAAGAATGCGCATAGGGGAGTAGTATAGCGGTAGTATACCGGTCTCCAAAACCGTTGGTGTGGGTTCAACCCCTACCTCCCCTGCCATTGAAAACGAAAACACTGTCGCCTGACAGTGTTTTTTCTTTTGTTTTATTCAGTCTTTAAGAAAGGAAGGAAGGCATGTTCATCGCTTCGATCTCTTCGATGAGAGAAAGGACCTCCTTGCGCCTTTTATCTGCTTCAAGTCTCGTTCCTTCGTCCAGAGCTCTTTCAAATGAGCCAAGGGCCTCTTCCAGTTCAGCCGTATCATCCGCATCCCTCTCTTCGATGACACGTCTCGCCTTCATCAGCGTGTAGAGGTTTTCCTCATCTTCACGGGGATTGCGTTTGAGATAGGCGAGTTTCTCCAGACGCTTCTGCGCCTCCTCTTCGGAGATCCTCTTGTCTTCATCCTGAATGATCACAGTCTTCTCCAGGCCGGTCGAAAGGACTTTCACCTTCACCTCAAGCAGTGAATTCACATCATAGGTATAGGTGATATCGATCGCCTCCTGACCTTTCGGAGCAGGTGGCACATCGACACTGACGGAACCGATCAGCAGATTTGCTGAAGGGATGCGGCTTTCTCCCTGCAGGATCTTGACAGTCACCATCTTCTGATCATCCTCGGAAGTGACGACGGTCTGCGTTCTGGAGACCGGGATGATCGTGTTGCGTTCGATGATCGGCAGATAACGCAGTTCATCCAGGAATGCCCCTTCAAAGGAAAGGACCTCCGTTCCCAGGGTAAAGGGGCAGACATCCGTCAGGATGACTTCCTCGATCTCTTCCCTTCTCTCTTTCATCGCGCAGACCAGCGCGGCGCCCTGTGCGATCGAAGTATCCGGATCGACAGAGAATTCAGGATAGATACCGGTCATCCGTTTGATGTAGTTCCTCACGATCGGCAGTCTCGTCGCCCCGCCCGCCAGGATGATGCGATCCAGATCGTTCAGGCTGATCTTGGCATCTTTCAGGCTCTTTTCGATCGGCTTGCGCAGTTTTTCCAGCAGAGGCAGACAAGCCTCTTCGAATTCATTTATGGTGAAGTTCTCCTCATGAAATTCACCGTCGATCTTCACTCGGATCAGGACCTCGCTTTGTTTTTCGAAGTTGCATTTTGCAGCTTCGGCGGCTTTGTAGATATCGCTGAGCGTTTTCAGATCGCTCAAGTGCTTCAGACCGCAGCGATCCATGAACATCTCCGTCAGCCGCATCGTGAAATCTTCTCCACCCAGCGAGTTGTCTCCGGCAATGGCATAGACCTCCATGATGTCGCGATAGTATTCAAGTACTGTCACATCGAAAGTGCCGCCTCCCAGATCCAGGACCATGCAGCACTCGCTGTTTCCCTTTTCTCCAACGCCGTAAGCGATCGCTGAAGCGGTCGGTTCATTGATGATCCTCGTCACCTTGAGACCCGCCAGTTCCCCCGCCTCCTTGGTCGCTTTGCGCTGATGATCATTGAAATAAGCCGGAACGGAAATGATGGCCTCATCGACTGTCTGATGCAGATAGGCTTCCGCGTCTTCTTTCAGACTGCGCAGGATCAAAGAGGACAGTTCTTCGCTGCGGAAAGTCATGCCTGATAACTCATAGGTCTTGTCTGTTCCCATGCTGCGCTTGAAAAGTCTGGCCCTGGCTTCAGGATGCAGATAACCGTATTCTTTCGCCGTATCTCCGATCAGGACCTGTCCCTTCTCATCGACTGCGACGACAGAAGGCGTCAGCATCTTTCCCAGCGCATTGGGGATGAGGCAGACTTTTCCATCTGAAAAACAGGCCGCCAGCGAATTTGTTGTCCCCAGGTCTATCCCTATCAGCATGTCCTAGACCGCCTTCTGAAGCGTGTGCTTCGCAATGATGAAATCCTCTTCATCCGGATACCTGTCTGCGGCTGCGCAGGCGATCTCATAGGCTTTCTGATAATCGCCCAGGATCTCGCAAGCCCCCATCGTAAAGAAATCGACATCCTTGCAATGACGCTCCGGGCAGAACTGACAGTGAGGCGTCTTCTGGCACTCCCTGATCAGCTCTTCCATCTCTTCCTTTTTTCCCAGTATCGCCAGGATACGGATCTTTCTCGCCATGAATAGGAGCTTGTCCGGGTCAAAACTGTTCAAGTGTTCATCGATCTCTTCCAATGCGGCCAAAGCATATTTCTTCGCATTTTTCATATCGCCGAGACGGAAATAACAAAGAGACAGGGTTCCCTGGATACGGGAAAGATCAAAGGCGCCGTTCTCTTTGCGGTATTCCAGCCACTTGATGATCGCAGACAGCTGTTTGTCATAATCCTCAAAGCATTCATACAGGATCTGATCCACTTCCAAAGCCCTGCCTTTTTCAAGGACAGAAGGGATCCTCTTCCTCTCTTTGCGGGCCTTTTTGAAATCGCCCCGGTACATCTGCAGAAGGATGCAGCAGTCCTGCAGATCGCTGTTTTTCCTGTCTTTTGCCGCCCAGTCTTTCAGATATCTTTCAGCCTCATCCAGACGTCTGCTCTGAGCGAGGATCTGGAAGATCGTTCGTTCACCTTTATAGCCATATTTCTCCATCGCCTGCTTCATCGTGTCGATGGCCTCATCAAAACGGCCCATCCTTCTCAAGATGTTCACTTTTCGTGTGTAGTATGAAGACTGGTCGCCTTCCCTGTCTTTGACGATCTCGAT
>JAEEGI010010664.1_pt1 | contig 19944 bp, 19 predicted proteins | sample 8958751 | NCBI WGS metagenome assembly JAEEGI01 (sample SAMN16246545, study PRJNA631951) | gut metagenome | biome: gut microbiome; feature: rumen; material: KS-attached | host: Bos | place: Iran: Karaj | collected 2018-10 | reverse complement strand
TCTGCGTATAGACCGGTGTCTCTCTGACGAAATAGATCGCAGCGATGCCAATGACGAAAGCCAGGACGATCGGAACGATGAAGACGTTTCTCCAGGTGGAAGGAACGGCATCATTGACGAAAAGCTTGACGCACAGGCCCAGCAGCGATACCGAGATCAGTGCCAGACCCTTGGTGATCGAACACAGCTTTGCACGGTGCTCTTTCGGTGCACATTCCATGATATAGATGACCTGCATGTCATTCGGGGTGAAGAAAGTCATGATGACGGCACCCACGACATACAGGATGATGCTTCTGGACAGGATGCACAGCAGCATGCCGACGCCCATGCCGATGGTGTTGATGATCAGAAAGATCCTTCTGCCGAATCTGTCAGCCAGCGACTTGTAGAACGGCGAGATCAGATAGGACAGATATCCGGCCATGGTCACAAAACCCAGTGTTGCCGAAGCCTTGTCATATTCCGTGGAAGGATAGACGACATTGAACAGGTCTCTGACCGTCTGCACCTCAACGATGCCTTTGACGTTTGAGGCAAGTTCATCAACGATATAGATGATGCTTAAAACGATGACGAGGATGAAGAAGTAATGCTCGTGACCGTGAAACGCCTCGGCCTTTTCGAGCTTCTCCAGCTCACGTCTCTCTTTTTCGGTTTTTGTCATATGATATCAATCTCCTTAACAACCATCTTCATTATAAAAGAAAAACTCCCCTGTCGGGAAGTTATTTCGGCAATTCATCAGGTACCGGATCCTTGATCTTCTGAACCAGCACATCCGGATTCTCAAGAATGTACTTCATCAGCTTCAGTGATTTCGCAAAATAGAAACCGTCCGCAATCCTTTCATCCAGGGTGACCGTGATATCGACCAGATCCCTGCCCTTGGCATCCTTGTACATCGCACCGATCGTAGCCATCATTGAATTGGTACCGAAGTTGCTCAGATGATGGTAACAGGAATCGGCGCCGATCGAACCCAGATTCGCCAGCAGACAGGTCGTATAGTTGGGATCGCCTTTCTTGAGATCCTCCGGATAGATGCCGTGATACTCCATGCGGCTTAAGATCCAGAAGAAGATCTCCAGTACGAAACGGGGCAGACTGCCGATGAATTTCATCGTCTTGTCCAGTGAGTTGTTACCCGCGCTCCTGACCTTTTCGATCTCGCCGAGGATCATCCTGGAAATATAATCCAGATCCATCTCCGGATCGACCTTCAGAGTCATCAGCGTTTCGACTGCTTCATCCTCAAATTTCTGCTTGGCAACGAAAGACAGTGTGATGTCGTTTCTCTGCCAGTATTTTCTGCCGGCAACGAAGATATTCAGCTTGTTGCGGTGATAGATCGTTCTGGCACCGGCCGTACAGATACAGTGGAAAAGCTTGTAGTTCGTGCCTTCCTCTTTGTTGTGTTTCGCAATAAACTTCAACAGTTCCGTGATATCGAATGTCACCGTGGTGGAAACTTCCGCTTCCGTCCGCTTGGGCATGATATACGGAATGATGGAATGAAACGGATCGGGATCGTTCAGTAATACTGCATCTTTTCTCTTCATCCTACGTACGCCTTTATCCTTTCATCAGATTCATATACCTTCACACCCCTGATCGCCAGTCCGTCGGAAAAACTTGCGCCTTTCAGAACGCCCTGCATCTCCAGCAGAGAGATGCCGAAAGTTCCTTCGTCATTGGTACAGAACGGCCTGAGAGTCTTTCCGGAAAAATCATAGGCATCCAGGAAGGAAGCCACGACTCTGGGATAGGTACGATACCAGATCGGGAAACCGATATAGACTGTATCATAGTCATCCATGTTGAGACGGGGCCCGCCTTTCAAAGCGGGATGTTCGTTGTTTTCATCTTCTCTTCTGGCTCTGCGCAGACAGTCATCGTAGCTGAACGGATAAGGATCCTCCTCTTCGATCTTGTAGAGATCACCGCCGGTCAGTTCAGCGATCTTCTCCGCAACGACCTCGGTGTTGCCCTTCTCCAGCACAACGATCTCATTGTCCTGCAGATTTTCTCCGATATGTGAGAAATAAGCGATCAGTGTTTTCATACTCTGTTTACCTCAATATAACCATTATACATCAGTTGACATCATGGGCGATCCCGTTCATCCTGACTTCCAGCCAGACCTTCTCCATGGCAACTTCAAAGGAATCCTCATGACGCTCAGTCGTATCCAGATATTCCTTCATCGCTCCGCCCAGATCATATTCTGCATGGATCGTGTCATTTTCGAAAGAGAGATTGCTGATATAATCCGGACGGTAGTCAGGCATCCTGTAATAAGGGACCAGGACCGGGAAACGGTGCGTATACATCAGTTCGCCCTTTTCCTTCACCACATACTCTCTCAGACTCTCCGTGACCTTGTCGCTGACGACAAAGAAATCATCATAACGCAGTTCCGCTTTTGTCTGATCCTGCGACAGACTCAGATCGGAAACGATCTTGAGACAAGTGTTGAAATAATTCTTATACTTCACCGAAAGATAGATGTTGACTTTTTTGTGATCGAGATCAGGCTCGATGCCGATGTCATCGATCGTAAAGTCTTCCGGCAACGAAAGGAATTCCCTCATCGAATCAAGCGTGATGACCTTGTACAGATAATATGCAGGGACATCATAAGTAAAGGTGTAATTCTCCTTGTCATAGAAAATGTGGTCTTCAAACCTGTCATCCGGATTGGCAGCGATCTCAGCAGAGTAATCATAGGCAAACTTGTCCTGATATTCGCCGATATTGTTGATCCTGCGGTAGACATAATAGGCAAAGCCGCCGATCGCCAATAATAAAATAATCAGAAGCCACAAAAGGAACTTCCAGAAACTGAATCTTTTCTTTTTCATAACATCACCTTCATATAAGAAAATCATACCATAAGAAAGCATACGAAAAGCCGGAATCCTCCGGCTCTTCAAGCTTGTTTTGAAAGAATAAACCTTAACGCATCGACTTGTCGTAAGGCTGTCCGGAAGCCTTCGGTGCACGGTCGTGTTTGGATGTGACCGCCAGAGCGATCAGGGTGATGATGAACGGCAGGCTCTTGTAGAACGCAGCCGGCAGACCCAGATTGTTCAGGAAAGGAATACCGGAATAAGCATTGGCGATCGTCTTGCAGAAAGCGAAGAACGCAGCTGCACCCAACAGAGGAATCGAACGCCACTGACCGAAGATCAGAACGGACATGGCCAGATAGCCGTATCCGCCGACTGTCTGTGAATAGTGGGTCGCGACCGGCAGGATGTACATCAGACCGCCGACACCGCCGATGAAACCGGCAATGATCAGAGCGGCATATCTGTACTTCTGAACGTTGACGCCCAGTGATTCGGCAGCCTGAGGATTCTCACCGCAGGCACACATTCTCAGACCGAAACGGGTCTTGCTCAAGACGATGGCCGAGATGACGAAGATCGCGATGCCGATGAAGTTGGTGATATATGTCCTGCAGAAGAACATTTCACCCAGGATCGGGATATCACCGAGGAACGGGATCTTTTCGATCAGGAAATCATTGCGGATCGAAAGATGCTCCGAACCATCCTGCAGCACTCTGGCAAAGAAGACACAGAATGCCGGTGCAAAAGTATTCATGGCCATGCCGACGATCGTCTGGTCGGCATTCAGGTTGATCGCCGCAACTGCCAGCAGCAGTGTCAGCAATACACCGGTGATACCGGCAAACAGCAGAGCGATGATCAGACGCATCTGTCCGGCAACGACACCGTCCAGCCACTGCAGGCACAGGACACCCCACATGCAGGACCACACCATGACGGAGTCAAGAGCCATATGGATGACACCGGAACGCTCCGAGAACATGCCACTGACCGATACGACCAGAAGCGGGATGAAGAAATACATGAAATATCTGGCGATAAAGTAGAACATTTCCATATTATTTGAGCTCCTCTCCCGTAACTTTGTTCACTTCCTTCTTCTGTCTGTTCAGAGCCTTTTCCAGCATCTGCTTCAGGAACAGTGAGAAAGCAGCAAAGTAAATGATAACGGATGTGATGACGGAAACGATCTCCCTCTGGAAACCGAAGATCTGCATATAGTTGCCGCCGACTGTCAGGAACGCCAGGAACAGCGCACCGAATATGGCAGCCAGAGGCGAGTTATTCGCAAGACAGCAGACAGCGATGCCGTTGAAACCTTCGGCAGCCAGTGCTTCCTTCATCGTGATATAAGTACCTGATACAGAAAGGTGTGTCAGACCTCCGCCCAGTCCGCATAATGCACCGGAAAGCAGGATGGAGATCATGATGTTTCTCTTGGACTTGATACCGGCATATTTTGAAGCATCGGCGTTCTTGCCGCAGGCCTTCAGTTCATAGCCGAGTTCCGTCTTTTCCATCAGCACCCAGCAAAGCACCGCAATGATGATGGCAATGATGATGCCGATATCGGCTGATTTGTTCTGCGTCAGTGCAGGCATGAACCACTGGGGCAACTTGCAGGGAGCAGGGATCGCTCTGGTCTGACCCTTCATCGCGTCATAGCAGTAGTCGTTGATCCAGTGCATCATGTAATACATCTCGATGTAGTTGAACATGATCGTACCGATGACGACGTTGACGTTGAAATAAGCCTTCAGAATGCCGGGGATCAGTGCCCAGACTGCACCGGCAAGGATCGAAACCAGAAGCGGAACGACCCAGGTCAGAGGCGCAGGCAGATCCTTTGAAAAATACAGCGAAGTTAGGATCGCAGCCAGTGCACCGACTGAATACTGACCGGGTCCGCCGATATTGAAGATGCCGGCCTGGAAAGCCACACACATCGCCACACCGGTACACAGGATCGGTGTTGCGAAATAGAACAATGTACCCAGGTTCTTCATGCCGCCCATCTGGAAACCGCCCGTAATCAGCGTCGTGAACGCCGGAACACCTTTGGAAGGATTGGTCAGCACCAGGACCAGGAAAGCAATGATCAGACCGCCGAGGATCGCGATCAGAGAGGACAGGACAGCTGTATGATTGGAAATATCAAATTTCTTCTTCGCTTTTACACTCATGATTCTTTCCCCTCTCTCTTGACACCGGCCATGTACAGACCCATCTCTTCGACCGATACTTTCTTCGGATCGAGATTGCCCATGATCTCACCTTCAAACATGACGATGACCCGATCGGCAACGTCCATGACCTCATCAAGTTCAAACGACATCAGCAGGACTGCCTTATCTTTATCACGCTGTTCGACCAGCTGTTTGTGGATGAATTCAATCGCACCGACATCCAGACCTCTGGTCGGCTGAACAGCTACCAGCAGGTCGGCATTCTGGTCGATCTCTCTGGCAACGATCGCTTTCTGCTGGTTGCCGCCCGACATCGACCTGGCCATCGTGATCTTTCCCTGACCGGAACGGATATCGAACTTGTCGATCAGTTCATCGGCATAGGAATCAAACTTATTGAATTTCAGGAAACCGGTCTTGGATACGAAATCCGGTTTGAAATAATTCTTCAGAGCCAGGTTGTATGACAGCGGATAATCCAGGATCAGACCGTATTTATGTCTGTCCTCAGGAATATGCGACATGACCAGGTTCCTGTCTCTGATCGATTTCTTTGTATAATCTTTACCGTTGATAAGGATCTTTCCTTCATGGATCGGCATGATGCCGGTCAGACCGTAAATGAGCTCACTCTGGCCGTTGCCGTCAATGCCGGCGATCGCCAGGATCTCACCCTTTCTGACAGAGAAGGAAACATCATTGACGACCTTCTTCTTGGTCTCTTCGTTGATCATCGTCAGATGCTCGACTCTCAAGACCTCTTCCTTGGGTTCAGCCGGCTTTTTGTCAACATGGAAACTGACCTCACGGCCGACCATCAGTTCACCCATCTGGGTCGTCGTCGTATCAGCGGCATTGAGTGTCTTGACCAGTTTGCCGCGACGCAAGATCGTGACTCTGTCAGATACTCTCTTTATTTCCTCGAGCTTGTGGGAGATGAAAAGGATCGTGTGGCCTTCCTTGGCCAGGCCCTTCATGATCTCCATCAGTTCGTCGATTTCCTGCGGAGTTAAAACAGCCGTCGGTTCATCAAAGATCAGGATCTCAGCTTCTCTGTAAAGCATCTTCAGGATCTCGCAGCGCTGCTGCTGACCGACCGTGATGTTTTCGATCAAAGCATCCGGATCGACAGCCAGACCGTATTTCTCTGATAATTCAACGACCTTTTTACGGCAGCTGTCCATATCGAGGAAAGGACCCTTGAGTGTTTCAGAGCCCAGGACGATATTCTGCAGTACCGTATAATTCTGAACCAGTTTAAAGTGCTGGTGCACCATACCGATACCAAGTTCCGTAGCAACACGCGGATTGGTGATCTTGACTTCTTTGCCCCTTATTGAGATTGTACCTTCTTCAGGTGTATACATACCGAAGAGGACAGACATCAGTGTCGACTTGCCGGCACCGTTTTCTCCAAGCAGGGCATGGATCTCTCCCTTCCTGATATCCAGAGAGATGTCGTTGCAGGCGATGATGCCAGGGAACCTCTTCGTTATGTGACGGAACTCAATAATGTTTTCCGTGTTTTCCATATCATTATCCTTTCAAAAAATAAAGGCAGAGAGGCGTACTGAACGCACGCCTCCCGTAAAAAGTTGAATTAGATTTTTTACTGCTCGAAGTAAGTCAGATTGACATACTTGTAGATATCCAGCGGAGCACCGTTGACACCGTCAGCCTCTGTCGGCAGAGTGTCATGAACAGCGATGACCTGCTGCTTGACAGCATTGTATTCATCCTCTGTGAAGCTGTTCCAGTTCTCAGCTCTGTACGGAGCAAGGATAGCACCGTCTTCTTTAGCGCCTAATCTGATCAGACCTGCATCAGTGTATGCAGCCCAGTCAGCACCGCCTGCGTAAGCAGCCTTGACAGCTCTGTAGATCGTGATCTCCAGGTCCTTCATGGCAGACGTTACGAATAACGGCTCATTCTCTGCACCGTCAGCAGCTCTGGTGAAGTACTCATCGGTATCGACACCGACGATCTTTCTGTTTTCACCGTCTTTTGCAGCCTGGATGACAGAGTGAACGATAGAACCACCGCAGGAGAAGATGATCTCTGTGCCGTTGGTGTACCAGTCAGAAACACGGGTAACGATATCCGGAGAAGCATCGAATGAACCAGTGTAGAAGTACTTCATATCGATAGCGCCTTCTGCAAGACCCAGTTCTTCAGCAGCATCGTTAGCACCGGCAACGAAACCGTAACCGAATCTGACAACAGCCGGAACAGCCATACCGCCTAAGAAGGCAAGGTTTCTGTAACCGTCTTTGACAACAGCGTAACCAGCCATGTAACCGCAGTCCTGTTCAGCGAATGTGATCATAGCCAGATTGTCCTGATGATCCAGTGAATCATCAACACCGTCGTAGTCGTAGTCAATGTTGTAGAGGTCATCAGCATCGACGAAGATGACTTTTACATTCGGATAGTTCGGGATCTCCTGGCAGAGTGCAGCATCCCACAGGAAGCCGACAGCGACCAGGACATCAGCAGTCATCTGATTGACAGCCTGTTCGAAGATCGTAACTCTGGAAGCATCATCTGAGCCTGCAGGCTGTAAGTACGTGTACTTTAAGCCGTTCTCTTCACAGTAATCTCTGATACCGTAGAATGAGTGCTCGTTGAAGCCGCCATCATAGATGGAACCTAAGTCAGCGAGGAATACGACATCATAGTGCTCATCGCCGCTCGGCTGATCGCCACCCTCCTGCTTCTTTGCGCATCCGAATAAGCTGCATGCGAGAAGAAGAGCGAGGGCTAAAGTAAGAAATTTCTTCATTTTTTTCTCCTTCTTTCCTTAGAAAACAGATCTGCAACCATGTGAAAAAATCTGTGTATTAATTATCATTAATTCCGATCATTCCATGTGTGCATATCTGAAATCATTTTACCATTCTTTTAAAACCCTATACAAGAAACTTTGTTCAATTTGAAAGAAACAGTTCGCCCTGTCTGTCGACATATCTTTCCGTCCTGACCAGGACATAGGAAAGGATGTATCCGGTCGCAAAAACACCGACGATCGTACCGATACCGATGACACCTCCCATGATCAGGCCGATCAGGAAAAACACGCCGTCCGAGATCATCTGGGTATACTTGATATCGAGCTTTGTAACATCGGTGAGCCAGATCGGCACAAACTGGAAACAGCCGATCCCCATCTTACAGGCAATGCACAGCGCATAGCCGATCCCTGTCGTCAGCAAGCCTGTCAGCAGGATCAGGATCTTTGTAAGCAGTGAGATCTCAGACAGGGGAAAGTTCGTGCGGATCAGTGTCTCAAACACGTCGATCAGGGGTCCTCCCAGGAAGACGCCGATGATCGTGCCGATGCCCAGATGCTTACGCTCCAGCAGGAAGATCAGGACTGTCAGGATGACATTGCATATCGTTGAGATCTGACCGTAGCTTAAGTGACAGACATTGTGCAGACCGTCCACAAATACCGAAATCGGATCCGTTCCCAGGCCGCAGCCGTAGTAACAGCCCACACCGAAGGATGACAGTATCGTTCCGATGATACTGATCCCGCAGCGGATCCACAGAGCTCTCCAGTTGATCCTTTTGAATTTATCCATCATCACGGATATCTTTCAGATCGGGCAGCTTGTCGATGATCTCGATCGCTCTCAACGTGATCCTGGTCATCAGATCCACCCTGTCCGCATAGCCTTCATCATTGCTGGTGGTCATCGAACCGTAGGTCTTGCCCAGATAATCACCGCACATCAGGATCGTTCCCGTGCGGATACCGCCAAGAAGTGATCCCACCGTAAACAAAGCGGAAGACTCGTTCTCCACCGCCAGCACGCCGGCATCCTGCCATACTTTGATCCGCTCCAGCGTTCCTTCCTGTCCGCCATGGGCACCCGGAGACTCCAGATAGAAAGAGTCATGGCTGCGGATGATGCCTAAACAGTATTTGGCACCGTATTCCTCGCAGGCCTGCCTCAAAGCACAGACCACATCCACATCGGCAACAGCCGGATACTCCAAAGGAATATATTCCTTGGAAGCACCCTCGCCTCTGACGGCTCCGGTCGCGATCACGAATGCATCCGAGGGCAGATTGGGTTGCCAGGAACCTGACGTTCCCATGCGGATCATCGTCCTGACACCAAGATGGTTGAGTTCTTCGACAGCTACAGACACCGCCATGGCACCCATGCCGGTACACATGACCGATACCGGTACATCATGATAGGTTCCCGTATAGGTCGGATTGCCTCTGGAAACAGCGGCCAGTCTTGACTCATCGAAATGCTTTGCGACCATCTCACATCTTGCCGGATCGGCCGGCAGGATGAAGTGCTTGCCGCAGTCATTCTCGTCCAGACCGATATGCCACATCTTGCCGCTGTTGTTGGTCAGTCTGACCGACTTATATTTCATACTCTTCTCCTTTGATCAGTTTGGACATCGCCAGTGTTGCAATACGGATGATGTCCATGATCCTCTTTTCATAATCCTTTTCATAGTCCATGGCCTCACCGGTCGCCAGATTGTCCGTTACGACATAGATACATCCGGCCTGTAACTGCAGTATCGAAGCGACGGTATATAATGTCGCACATTCGTTGTCCACGCAGGCAACGCCGACTTTCTGCCAGGGTGCGATCCTTTCTTCCACGCCGTCATGGGCAAACGGTGATTCCAGGAAGAGTCCGTCATGCGTCCTGGTGATGCCGGTCGTGACTTCCAGACCCAGTTCCTTGGCGCTCTGCAAGAGAGCGAAGAAACTGTCCAGATCGCAGACTGCCGGATACTGGATATTCACATATTCCAAAGTCGCACCTTCGCATCTGCAGGCACCGATCGGCACAAAGATCGTGCCCGGCTTGATGTTTGGATCGATCGCGTAGCAGGAACCGACCTTGATCATCTTCCGGCAGTCGATATGCCTTAATTCCTCGACTGCGATCTCTGTCGGCATGCAGCCGTTGCCGATGCTCATGCAGGACATGCGCACACCGTGGCACATACCGGTATAGGAGATATACTCGCGGTGGAAAGCCTGTCTTTCCGCAGTATCAAAAGTATCCTTGATCAGCTCCACTCTTTCCAGATTGCTGGTGAGGATGCAGCCCTCTCCGATCTGGCTCTTGTCGATGCCCAGATGGTGGACCTTGTTTCCCTTTTCCAGCTGAGGTAGTGAATCAAAACCGTTCTTGACCATGTTTTCCATTAGCGGATCACTCCTTTCTTTTCCATTTCATCAATGATCTCCGTTGCCCTTACGGCGATCTTTGAACAGACGAGGATGCGCTTGTCCATGAAATCATCTTCGAATGCTTCCGGATAAGCCTCTTCCGATTTCGGGCCGGTATAGTAGATCGTATCTTCGACCATCGATGTATGCGATACGCAGATCGAGCCGCATCTCAAGCCAAGCTGGGGACCTACGGTAAACAAAGTCGCCGATTCATTCTCGACCATCTTGACGCCCGCATCGACCCAGGGTTTCATCCTCTCATAGGTATCGATCATGGCTGTGGAAGTTTCACGGTAGTAAGAGTCATGTGCTCTGTAAAGACCCACGATCGGATCCTCACCGAATTCCTTTGCCGCCATGATCAGAGCCTTCGTCACATACGGATCGGCGATGGCCGGATATTCCGCCGGAACATACTAATAGGAGTTGCCGTCGCCTCTGACACAGCCCGTCGCGATGATGATCCTGCCCGGCTGGTAATCCGTCAGCAGCGCTGCCCCGGTACCGACACGGATCAGATTCTTCATGCCGATCTGCGAACACTCCTCGGCGACCGTTGAAACCGCCAGAGGGCCCATGCCCGAAGAAACGACCGAGATCGGAACGTCATTGGGCGTCACACCGGTATAGGTGTAGTAAGTCCTCTGTCCGTTGACGAAATGTGCTTCCTTGAAACAGTCCGCAATGACCTTCGATCTGGCCAGATCGCCCGGCATCAGAACAGTCTCGGCGATATCGCCCTCCTTCAGACCGGTAAAATACAGTCTTCCCTTGGAATCGAGATATTTCTTTTCCCTGACTTTCATCTAGTCCTCCTTCACATAACCTGTGCGTACGTTTAGCTTATGGATCAGTTCATTGCACTTGTTCAGAATGAACTGTTCATCAAAATGCTGGATCTTCTTGTTTCTGACCTTCAGCTGACCGGCAACAAAGACCGTATCGACTGCATGACCGGTTCCCGCATACAGCAGGTTCCCGATCCTGTGATCCCTGTCAGTCAGAGAAAGATCGTCTTCCATATTCACCAGGATCAGATCGGCCTGGTAACCTTCCTTGATCTCTCCGAGATCATCATAGCCGAGCGCTTTCGCACCGTTGATTGTCATCATCTTAAATGTTGTGCCGGCATCCATGACCGTCGGATCCAGGGTGACGGCCTTCTGCAGATAAGAACCGGCCTTGCCTTCCCTGACCATATCCTTGGTTCCGCTGGAAGCCTCACCATCGCAGCCCATCGCTACCGGGATGCCTCTTTGTAACATCTGGGCGATCTTGGGGATGCCGTCCGAGATCTTCATATTGGTGTTGGGACAGTGCACCGGGATGGCACCTGTCCTGGCGATGATGTCCAGTTCATGATCGGAGAGCCAGATCGAATGGGCCAGCAGTGTCTTTTCATCCAGGATGCCCAGATACTCCAGGGCTTCTCCTTCGCCGCCCAGACCATACTCTTTCGCAACTCTTTCCGTCTCCATCTTGCCTTCACCCAGATGGGTATGATAGATCAGTCCTCTCTCATTCGCCCAGGCCTTCAGTGTCTTTGCCATTTCAGCGGAAACGGCCGGGAGTCCTGCCGGAGCGACGGAAGCTCTCATCAGGCCGTGGTTGCGGCCATGGACCTTGTCATAGACCTCTTCGCTTCTTCTGAGGGCCTCTTGTACGGAAATGATCGGCGTGACTTCATTCTCGGCGATATCGGTCGTCGAGATACCGAAGGTCACACGGACCCCCGCATCCTCGAAAGCCTGTAAAGTCGCGTCCAGATGTTCATAGCCGCCCATCTCATTGATGGTCGTCGTACCGAAACGCATTGCTGACAGACAGGAAAGCAGTGTCGCATAATAATAATCCTCATCCGTCATGTAATCCTCAAACGTAAACAGCCTCACCAGCCAGTCGGTGATCACCAGATCATCCAGAGGTCCCTTGATGAACGTCTGATAGACATGGGAATGACAATCGGTAAATCCCGGCAGTGCCAGCATATGATTTGCTTCGATCACCGTCGCTTCAGGACACTCTTTCGGATCGATATGATCGGCGATCTTTTTGAATCTGCCGCCCTCGATCAGAATGTCCTTGCTGGAAGTGCTGAGATCGTCCAGATTGCCGACGTCAGCGTTTTTGATCAGAAAACTCATAAAACCATTCTCCTTTGCAGATATCCGTATAAGCAGCGGGATTCCTGTCCCGCAGAAAATCTCTCTCATCGATCAGATCCATATCGATATCGGCTTCACCGATCCCCTCATGATTCCTCAGCAACAACAGCTCTCTTCCGTGGGAATCATAGGCAAAGACCATCGGGATCGGATCGCAGTAATGGGTGCAGCCCACGACAAAACAGCGGTTCTCGATCGCCCTTGCCCTGGCAATGGTCGTCCACTCGTCAAACTGCTGTCTGTGCCACATGCCGGTACCGATCGTATTGAACAGAATCCTCGCACCCTGAAGACACTCGATCCTGGCCACCTCCGGGAAATGGATCTCATAACACAAGACGATGCCCATCTTCCCAAAAGGCGAATCAAAGGCCTTGATCTCCATGCCCAGTTTTGCTCTGTTGTCCCGGTCACCCTGTGTAAGTGCACTCTTGCAGTGGGAATGAATCACACCGTTATCAGGATCGATCACATGGGTGTAGAGACTTTTCTCTTCCCCCTGATCCTCGCTTCCGGCAATGATCCACTTCTGATATTTCTTTGCCAGCAGGCAGGCTTCATCCAGTCTCTGTGACTGCAGGTATCCTTCCGGAAAGACGACGATGTCACCGTTTGCCTGCTTCAGATAATGTTCCATCTGAACGATTTCATCTTCACAGCGCCGTTCGCTTTTTCCGAAACCCTCACGCGGAACAGGACAGCACAATGTCACTTTGAATTGATCTTTCATAGAGCTCCTCAGAGAAAATAAGCCGACTTATGAAAGCCGGCCAACTAACTTCGTTGATATGGAATGAATCCACTCTTGTACTTCTACAGAAGCAACTTTACAGTTTCATTTTATCACGATTCAAAGTCCCGTCAATAAAATCTGTTATACTGAATCTGAGGTAAGAATGATGAAGAAGAATAAAGTGATATTTGACTGCGATGTCGGCTGTGATGATGCCGTTGCCCTGATCGCTCTTTTATTGAATGAAGACATAGATGTGATCGCGATCACATGTGTCAAAGGCAATATCCCGGTCGAAGATGTCGTAACAAACGCTCTGAAAGTAAGTGCTTTATGCAGGAAAGACATCCCTGTATACCAGGGCTGCAGCAAACCGATGGTCAGGGATCTGCTGAAAGGCCGAGACTACAACACCCTGATGGAACGCATCCATATGGAGATCGACGGAAAAGAGATCCTGATCCATGAAAAAAACTTCGATCTGCCGCTTCCTGAAAGAAAGGCAGAAGAGAAACACGCCTGCGCCTATCTGATTGAAACACTGATGAAATCAGAGGAAAAGATCGACATCTGTGCTGTCGGACCGCTCACCAATATCGGTATGGCCCTGCGGCTGGAACCGAAGATCACCGATCATATCGGCACGATCTACATCATGGGCGGAGGTCTCTATATCGGCAACCGCACACCTCTGGCCGAGGCCAACTTCTATGATGACCCCGAAGCAGCGGAGATCGTCCTGACATCCGGTGCAGAATGCCTGATCTGTCCGATCGAACCCTGTGAAGAAGGTGCCACCTACGATCAGGAAGATCTCAGAGATATCAAGGCGTGCAATAACGAAGTGTCAGCATTCCTGGCCGAGGAACTGAAAGGCTATATCGACCGCTGCAATATCCTCTTCAATACCGACATCGATTCCTGCTGCATCTACGACTATGTCGCTGTCGCTCCGCTGATCGATGAAAGTGTCATCATTGAAAAACGCAAAGACATTGCCAGAGTCGACATCTCCGGAGGCATGGCTGACGGACAGCTCGTCATCGACCGCAGAGGCATGTTTGACAATGACTCCAAAACAGAAGTGATCTACCACGTCGATCCTGAAAAGATCCGGAAGATCCTGTTACATGAATTAAGAAACTTCCATTAATGAAAACGCATCAGCCCGAAAGCTGATGCGTTTTTTTATTTCTCCTTAATGTTTACTGTTTCTGACTGTCTTCCCTGATCAGGGTCCTGATCGCCTCACAGGCAACTTCCACCGATTTCTCCATCTCGGTAAAAGCCATGATGGCACCGGCTCTGCATCTTCTGATCGAAGAGATGACAAACAGGGCGGCACATTCCATTTCCGATGAGACGACATGGCCTCTTCTCCAGGCTTCCCAGCGCTCTTTCAGTCTCGCTTCCGCCGGCATCGTTTCCGGAGAATGCTGACCGTAGAAAGAATCCTTGGACTGGGTGATGCCTTCCAGGAAATTGTAGCCGAGCTTTTCAGCCGCATCCGCCAGCGCTTTTGTGACATGTCTGTCCGCAACCGCCGGATACTCGATCGGGATGTAGTGGATCGTAGTCCCTTCGTCTCTGACGGCCGCGTTGTTGATGACGCCGTCCAGGCTCTCGTCATAGGATTCATCACAGACTCTTCCGGCCGTACCGACACGGATGAAAGTATCCGCTCCGCACTTGATCAGCTCTTCCAGGGCGATGGCTGTGGAAGGACAGCCCATACCGGTGGAAGTGACGGAAACTTTCACGCCATCCAGATAGCCGGTCCAGGTCTTGTGTTCCCGGTTATGGGCGATCAGTTTCGCATCGTCGAAATAAGTAGCGATCAGATCCGTACGGAAAGGATCTCCCGGCAGCAGGACATATTTTCCCACATCACCGGGTCTGATCTGTGTATGATACTGAAGCTCCGCTTCCTTGTCGAATACATGTCTTGTCATATCAGTTCCCCTTGAAGCCGTAGCCGTCATTCTCTACGACGAAGTTGCATTCCGGGATCATCTGTCTCAGTGTGAATACCTTGTATTCCGTTTCTGATTTACCGCAGATGACCTCAAACTCATCCGGACTGCAGAATTCAGACATCACCTGACGGCAGACGCCGCATGGTGTGCAGTAGCCCTTTGAACCCTCTTGCGCATCGCCGCCGACGATCGCGATCTTGTCGAAGTCATATTCTCCTTCTGATATCGCCTTAAAGAACGCACAGCGCTCGGCGCAGACAGTCGCCGTGAAACCGCTGTTTTCAATGTTGCAGCCCAGATAGACCTTTCCCTGCTTTGTCAGCAGGGCAGCACCGACCTTCCAGTTGGAATACGGTGCGTATGCTTTTTCCCTGGCTTCAAACGCCAGTCTTACCAGTTCCTCGTATGTCATAGCTCTATAACCACTTGAAGAATTCATCGACGATGTGCGTATAATCGCCTTCAATGATCAGATGGTGGTTGCCGATCGACTCTCTTAAGAAATAAGTCACCGGACGATCCATCTTCAGCTGAATCTGGGTACGGCACAGATTGAATTCGCATAAGTTGTTCAGCAGTTCAGCTCTGCTGACAAAATACTCGTTCATCAGACCGTCGCACTTGAAGACCGTGACCGGACCTTCCTTCAGCTTGCCGCGGAAAGCGACACCCAGCTGTGATTCAAAGTGTGTCATGATCTCAAAATTCTGAGGCATGTTGATCGGAAGAGTGCAGTGCGCAAAAATGATCTCGTTCCTGTCGGTATCGATACGGCTCGGATTGGCCATGAAGACCGGCTTGCCGCTGAGCTCTCCCAGTACCGCCATAGAGATCAGTGCCGGAACATCGCCCTCACAGGATGCATAGATGCCTTCCGCATTCAGGATGGCCAGAGCGGCACAGCCTGTGGAATGAACGGTATCCAGCAGATCGAAACATCTCACGGTCACACCGTCAAGTTCGTACCTGTTGACGATCCTTCTGAGTGCACCGTAGATGCACAAAGCCTCATTGATCTCTTTCTCGTCATAGCCCTTGGATTTGATCAGTTGTGTATACTGATTGTCTTCATAAGTCTTCTTGGCGATCTCATCGAAGAATTCTTCCATCGTGACATCGACGATCTCGATATTGTTGTAGTCCTTGGATTCTCTGGCATCGACATCGGAAGAGATCAGCCAGTCGGAAGGCTTGCCGACACGGGCGATACGGAAACCGTCAAGTCTCTTCTTGGTCTTGAACACCTGGGCCAGATCTTTCAGCCTTTGCGCTACGAAGTCATCCGTTCCGTGAATGATCTCGCCGGGCAGTTCATGCTGGCGCAGATAGGAAAGGATCTCCATCGAAGCGGCCAGGGAGTTGTTGGCTCCGGTCGTCAGCAGGAAATAAGGCTGCGGAAGCTTGTCCATGTCTTTCAGGAATATGCCTTCCGTTCCGCCGCCGCCGATGAAATCAACGACCATGTCATAGTCATTGATATGTTCGACATCGGTCACTTCAAAATCAAAGCCTGTCAGTTCACTCAGCTTTTTCAGCCAGGGGAAATTGCCGTCATTGGCGATCGCCGCAGCTGCTGTCGCTGAAACAACATAGTAAACACCTATTTTCATATTATCAGTCTCCTGTTAATTTCATTTTAACATTTCCCTGACCGTACAAAACACAAAGGTCTTATATTAAAATAGAATCAAAGAGGAAAAATGATATGAAATTCAATTACGGACGCACACTGCTCGTCGGACTGGCATTTCTGTCCATCTGCGCATTCTGGCAGATGTATGACAACGTCATTCCGCTGATATTGACCAATACCTTCCATCTCAATGAGACCTATTCCGGTGCCATCATGGCAGCCGACAATGTGCTCGCCCTGTTCTTGCTTCCTTTATTCGGATCCCTTTCCGACAAATGTGAGACCAAGATCGGCAAGCGCATGCCCTTCATCCTTTTCGGAACGCTGGCAGCCCTGATCCTGATGAACATCCTGCCGATCCTGGACAATTCCTACTACAAGGCGGCAAGCAGCTTCAAGGTCATTGCCTTTGTCATCGTACTGGGACTGTTGCTGATCTCCATGGGCACTTACCGTTCACCGGCCGTTGCCCTGATGCCGGATGTCACGCCCAAGCCCTTGCGTTCCAAGGCCAATGCTATCATCAACCTGATGGGCGCTGTCGGCGGCATCATCTATCTGGGCGTCGCGGCCGTTCTCTATCCCAACTCCAAGATCAAGGGACTTGAACACGTCAACTACCAGATCCTGTTCATCGTCGTATCCGCCATCATGTTTACAGCTGTCGCACTTCTTTATCTCTTTGTCAAAGAACCGAAGCTTACAGCCGCCAACAAAAAACTGGAAGAAGAACATCCTGAATGGAACCTGGCGGAAGATGACGGTTCCGGAAATGAGAAACTGCCCAAAGAAGTCAAACGCTCTTTAGGCTTCCTGCTGGCATCCATCGCCTTATGGTTCATCGGCTACAACGCCGTCACGACCTGGTTTACGACCTACGTATCCGTGGTCATGGGACAGGGACTGGGCGGAGCGAGCACCTGTCTGCTGGTAGCGACAGCCGGAGCCATCGTATCCTACATCCCGATCGGCATCATCGCCTCCAAGATCGGACGCAAGAAGACGATCATGGCCGGCATCATTCTTTTGTCGGCAATGTTTGCGGCAGGCTTCGTCCTGACATCAGTATTCGATTCCATCAATACGATCATGTTCATCAGCTTCGCTCTGGTCGGTCTGGCCTGGGCAGCGATCAATGTCAACTCACTGCCGATGGTTGTCGAGATGTGCAAAGGATCTGATATCGGCAAGTTCACCGGCTACTACTACACTGCCTCCATGGCAGCCCAGATCGTCACCCCGATCCTGGCCGGCACTTTGATGAGAGTCATCTCCTACAAGATCCTGTTCATCTATGCCGCCTTCTTCGTCCTGTGTTCCTTCTTAACGATGACGCAGGTCAGACACGGTGATCAGAAGGTCGAAGCCAAGAAAGGTCTTGAAGCCTTCGAAGACATGGATGACTGATTCGAATTAAAACAAGCATCAAAAAAGCATTCCCTCAGGAATGCTTTTGTTTTACTTGTCTGCGATCCGCACCAGCTCATGATCGCCGGGAATGTAACGGATCTTCACTTTCGTACCTTCCGCATATTGCGTATACGCATCAAGAGACATCGGTGTTTCTCTCAGCTCATGATTCTCATCGCGGTACTCAACATAGGTCACATAAGAGGAAGAAGCGGTATCCGGATCGTAGATCTCCTCGATCCTGGATACGACTGCATCTGTCACGATCCCCTGCTCATCGATCTTCTTTGCCTTCTTCAATATCCTGAAAGCCTGAAAGGCAAACACAGAAACGGCGATGATACCAAGGATCAGTTCAAAGTGGTCCGACAGAAACGCCTTCATCTACTTGACCGTGATGATCTTCATGAAGTTGGCAGAACCCTCTCCTGTCGGATAACCGGCTGACAGGATGATCTGCGAACCCGGCTGGATGCCGTAGGACTTGACGACACTGGAAGCCAGTTCGTCGTCGTTGGTCATGTTGTTCTGCACATAGGAGAAGATCGGCTTGACGCCCCAGTAAAGTTCCAGCTTGCCCTGCGTCGACTTGGTGAAAGTGACCGCAAAGATAGGAACCGGCGGACGGTATTTGGAGATCCTTCTGGCTGTCGTGCCGCCCTGGGTGAATACGACGATCGCTGCGATATCCAGCGTCAGCGTCGCATCGGAGATCGCGATACCGATCGCATCCTGAATGGTCTTGTTGTTGGTCATCTTGGCATGTTCCAGACGCTCTCTGTAAGGAATGATCTTCTCGCTTGCTTCGGCGATCCTGGCCATCGTCTCGACGGCTTCCACCGGATATTCACCGGCAGCTGTCTCTGCCGAAAGCATGACCGCATCGGAACCGTCCAGTACGGCGTTGGAAACATCGGCCGCTTCGGCTCTGGTACATCTGGGATTGCTGGTCATCGAGTCCAGCATATGCGTTGCCGTGATGACGGCCTTGCCCTTCTTGTTGGCGACTTCAATGATCTTCTTCTGGTAGATCGGAACGAAAGCCGTATCGATCTCGACACCCAGATCGCCTCTGGCGACCATGACACCGTCGGCCGCATCCAGGATCTCTTCCAGATTGTCGAAACCTTCCTGGTTTTCGATCTTGGCGATGATCTGGATCTTCGGCTTGCCCATCTCGGTGATGATCTTGCGGATCTTCATGACATCTTCCGCTCTTCTGACGAAAGAAGCGGCGATGAAATCGACATCGTTGTTGCATCCGAAACGGATATCCTCATCATCTTTCAGGGAAACGAAAGGCATCGACAGTTTGACGCCCGGGACATTGCAGCCCTTTCTGGAAGCCAGCGGACCGTTGACTTCCACTCTGGCCTTGATCTCGTTGCCGTCATTCTCTAAGATCGTCAGCTTCTGCTTGCCGTCGTTGACCAGGATGTAGTCATCCTTCTTGATGTCGTTGAACAGTTCCTTGCACTGGATCGTGAAACGATCATGCGTTCCTTCGATATCTTCCTTCTGAATGGTGACGATCTCACCCTTCTGGTAATTCTCGCTGTCGTTCTTGAATGTGCCCAGCCTGATCTCCGGACCCTTTGTGTCCAGCATGATGCCCAGGTTGACACCGTTTTCTTTTTCCACTTTTCTCACTGTATTGATCCTGGCCAGATGCTCCTCATGGGTGCCGTGAGAGAAATTCAGTCTCACGATATTCATGCCGGCATTCGCCATCTTCAGGATCGTCTCATATGAGTCCGAAGCCGGA
>JAEEGI010010662.1_pt1 | contig 19946 bp, 12 predicted proteins | sample 8958751 | NCBI WGS metagenome assembly JAEEGI01 (sample SAMN16246545, study PRJNA631951) | gut metagenome | biome: gut microbiome; feature: rumen; material: KS-attached | host: Bos | place: Iran: Karaj | collected 2018-10 | reverse complement strand
CCGGGCCATGCCGAGTTTTTCAACCATTATTTTGGAGGTAAAGATAATCCTTGCCTAATGTTGCTGGTGAGCGAAAATCTTCGCATGGGATTTGTCACCAACCATGTACCCGTCAGATCGGTTGCCGAAAATATCTCTTCAGAAAAGATATTGCAAAAGATTGAAACCCTGAATCTTTCCTTGAAAAAAGATTTCGCTCTTAACAACCCCACAATTGCCGTTCTTGCCCTAAATCCGCACAACGGCGATGACGGATTGCTTGGAACGGAAGAGCGCGATGTTATCCAACCCGCTGTGAACCAAGCGTTCCATAACGGAATTAACGCTTTCGGTCCATTCTCGGCAGACGGCTTTTTCGCATCGGGTGCCTACAGCCGTTTCGATGCGGTTTTGGCCATGTACCACGACCAAGGTATGATTCCGTTCAAGCTGCTGGGCAAGGACGGTGTCTGCTTCACTGCTGGTCTGCCTATTGTACATACTGCCCCCGCCCACGGCACCGCATACGATATTGCCGGCAAAAATATCGCAGATGCGCAGTCCATGCGGAACGCAATTTATCTGGCGGTGGATATCTTGCGGAACAGGAGAGACGATGACACGACGAAGCGATGAAAGGCGATGACGCGACAAGAGAACGATGGATTTAGTTATTGATATAGGAAATACGTTACAAAAATCGGCTGTTTTTTCAGAAGAAGGTGCTCTTGTAGATCTTTTTTCTGAAAGTATAATTCCAATCTCATTTTTAGAAAATCTTTTCAGCCAATATCCCATTAAACGTGCCATTGTCTCTTCAGTAAGAGAAAAAGACGGTTTGGTGTTGCGCTGGCTAGAGGAAAGAACTCAAGTGATTCGATTTTCCTCCAATTGCCGTCTGCCTATCCGTTTACAATACGCCACACCAGAGAGTTTAGGCACCGACAGGATTGCCAACGCGGTGGGAGCCAACACATTATATCCTAATAGAAACGTTTTGTCCATCATGGCGGGTACTTGTCTGGTGGCTGATTTTGTGAACGAAAATGGGGAATATCTGGGCGGAAGCATTGCACCCGGGGTGCGGATGCGGTTTAAAGCATTGTCACAGTTCACATCGCGACTGCCCTTTGTAGAACCGGAAAATATTGACTTTTTCGTGGGCGACAGTACTCAAAACTCCATCCTTTCAGGTGTAATGAACGGCATCATCCAGGAAATTAACGGAATAATTCGTCAATATTCAAGACATTACAACCAATTGAAAGTTATTCTTTCTGGGGGAGATGCAGGACTATTACAAAATTCCATAAAAAAACGTATATTTGCCGCCCAAAATCCGGTTCTGGTCGGATTGCATAAAATATTAATATTGAATGCGTCAAAACGCTAAACAAACAATATGGATGATTGTGCTTTGCTGGTTGTGCTTCTTTTTCGCACAAGCGCAAAATGAAATCCGTATGCCTTATTCAAGCTATGGAATAGGTTCTGTAAACCACTATTCCAATGGTATTTTGGATGGTATGGGCAGTGTCTCCTATGCCATGCAGAACCCTTACTACATCAACTTCCGGAACCCTGCCTCCTACGCCGCATTCGACTCGCTGTCGTTCATCGCTGATGCCGCAGCCTCCATCTACTATTCCAAACTGTCACAAGAAAGTTACACACAGAAAAACTCCTACGCCAAGCCGAACTATCTTGCCATCGGCTTGCCCGTCACCCGCCATTGGCGTACCAGTGTCGGAATAAAGGCATTCAGCACAATCGGTTACGAAATCGAAACCACCAAAAACATTGCCAATGTTGGCGAAGTCAGCTACACCTATTCCGGCAACGGAGGTATCAACCAACTTTACTGGGGAAATGCCTTCAAAATCTGCAAGGGGCTTTCTATCGGACTGAATGTGAGTTACATGTTCGGAACCCTTTTCTCCACAAACAACGCAGAATTTTATGACAATACAATCCTGAACACATTCATCAACGATGCCTACCTTCTGGACGGCATCTATCTGGAGGGAGGTTTGCAGTATTTCTTCAACATTGGGGAAAAACACAAAATCGGGTTGGGGGCGGTGTATAGCAACACCGCCTATATCTGGGCAAAAGAGAAGTTACTGATAAATTCGTATTCAGGCAGCTTTATCAGTACATCCATTTACGACACTGTTTTGTATAAGGATGATTTGCGCGGTACATTAAATATCCCTCAATCTATAGGTGCTGGCCTTAGCTATACGTTCAAGGACAAGCTGACCGTGGCCGCCGATGTGACATGGCAGAACTGGGCCAATTTCAAATTCATGAAGCCGTGCGACTCCTTGCAGAACACCGTTATGGCCTCTTTGGGTGCGCAATTTATTCCGGATCCAACCTCCAACAAGTTTTTCAAAAAGATGGCTTTCCGTGTCGGTGGACGCTATTCTTCCGGAGAATTGCTGCTCCGTAATAAACCAATTTCCGAATTTGGAGTCTGTTTGGGCATAGGAGTTCCACTAACCACTTTCAATACTCATTCCTCTATCAACATCTTGTTTGAATATGGAAGAACGGGAACTTTGATCAACGATCTCATCCGACAGGACTATTTCAGATTCTCCTTCTGCTTCACCCTACAGGAACGCTGGTATCAACGAGTTAAATTAGATTAGATTTTTCAATAACCCTTAAAATAAAACTAAAATGAAAAAGATTATTGCGATTATTGCATTTGCTTTCAGCAGCAGCTTCATTTTCGCCCAAACACCCTGCTCTTTCAAGTATGGTGCCAATGAGGCCGACTCGTTGAAATGCTTGGAACAAATCACCAACTTCAGAACTTTTTACAACGCCAAAAACTACGTTGACGCTTACGAGGCATGGCAATATGTTGTCCAAAACTGCCCGTGCTCTTGGGACGGCATCTACACAAATGCCCAAACCCTGTTCCAAACTCTTATTAAAGACGAAAAAGACTCTGTGCGCCGCGAAGTGCTCATCGATTCTCTGATGTATGTTTATGATGTGCGCAGCACCTACTTCCCCGACAAATTCACACCCGGTTCCGGTATCGGCTACAAAGCCTACAACCTTATGCGTTACAGAAAACACCTGCATGAACAAGCATTTGAATGGTTCGTGCAATCCGTTGAAATGGAGAAAGAGAACACCCAAGCGGCTATCTGGGATGCATACTTCCAACTTGCCAAGAACAGAACTGATGCCCTCCGTGACACCTCCTACGTGATTGAAGCTTACGAACGTGCCACCGACTATCTCGACCTTTCTGTCCTGAACGCCACAAAATCCTACGAGACCAGCACAGACGGACTGGAAAAACTACAAGCACAATTCGATAACGCAGAAATTGACCGTATCGAATATGACAAACAGGCAAAAAAACTGGTTGCAGACACTACCCGCCAATCCAAACTGATTGCCGGTTATATTAAAGTGAAAGCCAAATTTGAAAAAGCCGTGGCTCCCTACGCTTCTTGCGATGTGATGGAACAACTTTACGCCAAAAAATTCGATGAAATCAAAAACGACCTGCCTGCTGTCAGCAAGATGGTTAACACTATGTTTAAAGGCAACTGCACCAGCAGTCCTTTGTTCAAGGAAGCCTTGTCCATCCTGCACAAAGCAAGCCCCAACCGCAACTCTGCGTACATGATGGGTAACCTCACACTTCAGAACTATCTGACTTCCAAGAATGAAGAGGAAATAACCAATGCCATCAACTATTTTAAGGAAGCTGCTCAACTAAGTGAGACGCACGACCAGACGGCAGATGCCTACTATATGCTGGCATTGGCTTATCAGACGAAAGGCTCCTACTCCGAATCCCGTTCCGCCGCATACGATGCATTGAAGGCAAGACCAAACATGGGCAAGGCATATATCCTTATCGGTGACCTTTACGCCAACTCCGGTGGAAGATGCAGTGACGAGCAGGTTCCCGGAGCTTACACCTGGGCTGCCGCCGACAAATACGCAAAAGCTGCCGCCGTGGATCCGAGCTGCGCTGAATCCGCCAACGCCAAACGTGCCAGACTGAGATTCCCGAGCAAAGACGAATTATTCAAACGTGGTTTGAATAACGGTGCCTCCTACCATGTGGGATGCTGGATTCAGGAGAATACGACCGTAAGGTAATCTTTCCGGATGTTTTTTAACATTAAATATCAATATAAAAGCATCATAATCGCCTCGTGCATTATGATGCTTTTTGCTGCCTGCAAATCCAAGAACAATAATTCCCAGTTATTGGAATATGACGGGAAGTTCCCTGACGAGTCCGCCGAAAACATGACCATTACCGTCAGTGACTCTGGCACTACAATTTTCATTGTCAGCACACCCATACTCAACCGATACAACTCTTCCGACACCGCCTTCGTGGACTGTCCTGAAGGAATTACCATCACATCGTTCAACGATTACGGACATAAGCAGGCCGTTATCACTGCAGGCTATGCCTGCCAGATTAACAACAACCTGTTCAAAGCCACCGACAATGTGGTCATTTATGACCTCTCCAACGGCGACTCTGTAATCACTGATGAGGTGATTTGGGATCAACGGCAACGAAGCATATATTCCACCAAATCAGTAAAACAGGTTAAGAGCGACGGTTCAATAAATTACGGAGACGGCTTTAACGCGGATGAACGCTTCACCCGATATACCATCATACATCCGCACGGGGAGATGGTAGGGTATGATTTTTAATTTATTGGAAAAAAGTAGAGACGCAAAATTTTGCGTCTCTATTTTGTAGTCCCGCTGGGAATCGAACCCAAATTTAAAGTTTAGGAAACTTCCGTTCTATCCATTGAACTACAGGACCCGTTTTCTAAAAACGCGCAAAAATACAACTTTTTCGCGTAGGGTTGACAATACTGTTGAATTTTCAGAAAAGAGGTTTTATGTGTCTTGTGTAGAGCGTATATGACGATGTGTACATTTTACAGGAGAGCGACAATTTTTCGCACTTCGACGGCCTCTTTTACATCATGGACGCGCAGGATGTCGGCTCCTTTCATCAGAGCCACGGTGTTCAATACGGTAGTGCCGTTGAGTGCTTGGTCAGGAGTTGTGTCAAGCAGTTTGTAAATCATGGATTTACGAGATATTCCGACCAAAATAGGATACCCAAGTTCTTGGAATACATGCAAATTCTTCATAAGAAAATAATTCTGTTCCAACGTTTTGCCGAAGCCAAATCCGGGGTCGATAATGATATCGTGGACGTGATGCGCGTGCAGTTTTTCAAGCTGCCGACCGAAGAATTGCAGCATATTGGCAAGAATGTCCTTGTATTCCGTATGTTGCTGCATGACAGACGGTTTTGCGGAAGTGTGCATCAAGCAGTACGGCACTTGCAGCTGGCCGATGGTGGGGATCATATCGGGGTCGAAAGTACCGCCGGAGATGTCGTTGATCATGTCGGCACCGGCTTCCACGGCCGCTTTGGCCACAGATGCGCGATAGGTGTCGATGGAAAGCACTGATTCGGGAAAATGTGCGCGAACAGCTTCCACAGTCTTCACAATCCGATCAGCCTCTACAGATTCGGGAATCTCCATAGCGTCAGGTCTCGTGGACATGGCCCCGATGTCGATAATGTCGCCGCTTTCTGTAAGAATCTGTTCTGCACGACGCAGAACGTCTTTTTCCGTAACATAACGTCCCCCGTCGTAGAATGAGTCTTCCGTGACGTTTAGGATGCCCATGACGACAGGCGAGTTTTCAGAAAGTTTTCCGTTGAAATTGTACATTATGTAGTGGTTATTGGTTATTGGTTATTGGTTATTGAAGCTGGGGAATAAGGAACATAATGTTTTAGGTTCTCCTTCTCCTGTGTTATCAATTAAAAAAGAGGGACAGTCTGCCGACCATCCCTCTTTATAGTAATATTGTATTCGCAAAATTACTTCACAACAACCTTGGTGGTGTTCACTTTGCCATTTTGGTTCACTTTGAGCATATAGACGCCGCTGTGGAGGTTAGCTACGCTAACGGTCGTGCTGCCGGTGAAAGTTTCGCTGTAAACTTGTTGACCAACGATGTTGAACAGTTGGATAGAGGCTTTTTCGTCATTGCCCATATTAACCGTGAAATGGTTGGTAGCGGGGTTCGGGTACACCGTAATGTTGGTCTTTTCGATTTCGGGAACGTTCACGATTCCACAATCGTTGCAGGTCACGTGAAGACCAATGGAAGGTTTAGGATTACCGCCCCAGAAGATATTAGGTTGGTAAATAGGATACCATGCATTATTAACTTTGAAATTATCAGCATCATGGAAAAGACCCATTTGATAATCACTTAAAAGTTGTTCGGAACCAGCGGTGGAATAACCTTCACGGGGATCATCATACATCAAAAGTTGGAAGCGGTCAAGGTCTTCGCCAATGACAGAAGAGGTTGTTCTCTCACATCCAGGAATAAATGTGACAATGACAGCAATTTGCTTTTGTGTGAGGTTGGAAAGCCCTGCAGGAACGGGAAGGCTGAAATAAGGAACAGAGTTGCCAGTAGTATCATCAACTGTCAACGGAATTTTGTCATAAATGACAGTAGCGGATTCAAGCGTATTGGCAAGACCCGATTGTGAAGGATCAGGTGTAGTGCTGGCCATAAATGTGGTATGGTTGAAAGGAATCAAAGGCATAGAAAATGCAGGTACGAAATTACCAGCTTCATCATGACTGCCAAGATTATAGACATCTTGCGAAGGATCTATGCCAATAACATAAGAAATAGCGATAGTGTCAACCACAGTTGCAGGCACATTAGTACCGCGACCATAATACCACGATAACATAATGGAGTCAATAGAATAAGAATCAGCGCCGGGCATGTAGGGAACATTTTCAGGTGCGCCCGTGTAGTTGTACATTTCATCCCAAGAAGAGTGAGACCAGTCGAAAACTTGACCTAAAGAGTTAAACTGATTGTGTGCATCGCCATCGGTGTAATGGACGAGATTGAAAGTGTCGCATTGAATAACAGGAAAGGAATAATCGGTTGCTTCACCAAAGAAAAGGATAGCATCCTCAATCAGATTGAACCAATGCGAACCAGTGGCTTTCTGTTGTTGGGGGGCAGGTTTACCTTTTAATTGCAAGGTCATACCATCACTTTTTACAACCATTTGCTTTTGGGTTGTAGAAACCTGTGCAAAGCTGAAAGAAGCTATCAGCATTGCCACCACGAAAATAGATAATTTCTTCATAATTTTAATTTTAATTATACAATATTAGAAATTTCAAATCAGGCCGCAAAGATAGTTTTTTTATCATTACTTGGGCTATTTTTTTTTCATAAAAATTCTTAATAGTTCTGTGTTCAAAAAAAACAAAAAAATGAAACAAAAAATTAGTAGAAAGAAAAAAATCTCAAGGTGACCGATAGTATTAAGAATTTTGTATTTTTGCGCCACTTTTCAAAAGATGTTTCGTGACGGGAGGCACGAGGGGCTTGCGATTCAAAACAGAGTTCCGTTACGTTAATCCAATGCAAATTTTATGATTCAAGACAATATTAAAAGTATGTCAGATATTATCGAAAACAAACCCAAAAGAAGAAGAATTGTGAGAGGAGGTGAAAGTCTGATGGCCACCTCTAATGAGACTAAAATGAAGGACAAAGCCCGCTATGTGGAGAAAAAGAGTACTCCTTTGTTCAATGTTACTAAGGTGACAGCGGCAGAGGAAAAAAAGGAAACAGACGCCCAAAAAACAGAACAGGATGAAGTGATACTGTTCGCCAATCCTGTTCCTGCAAAAGAAAAGCCGAAAAGAACACGTACGACCAGGAAAAAAAAGTCCGAACTTGTTGTTGAAGAAAATATTGCCGACACCCCTTCACCCGCCGAAGCGACACCCGAAAAAAAACGTCGCGGACGTCCGAAAAAACAAATAATCAAGGTGGAAGAAAATCCACTTGAAATTGAAACAGCCGATTTGTCACCAGAAGAAAGTCAGGTCAAGCCACATCTTGTCCAATATCCGCTTTTTGAAGAAGAGGATTCGTTTATGGCCGCAGAAACGGATGAAACGAAATACAATAAGGACAGAAAAAACAATGATGAAGAAGAGTTTTCTGCCGAACCGATTGCGAAAAAGGAAGAAAAGGCCGAAGAGACCAAAGAAGTAACAGAGAACAAACCCCGCCGCGGCCGTCCCAAAAAGAAAGATAAGGAAAAACAACAAGAAGCAAAAGCTGAAGAACCTGTTGTCAAAGAAGCGGAACCACCAGCTAATAAGGTTGAAGAGACCCCTCCTCCCTATATCGCCAACGCCCAATACGACGGTTCCGTCATGGCGGAGGGCGTGCTCGAAATCACCAGCGAAAACTGCGGTTTCCTCCGCTCCTCCGACTACAATTATCTCTCCTCTCCCGACGACATCTACGTCTCCATGTCACAGATCAAACTGTTCGGACTCAAAAACGGTGACACAGTCTATGGTGCCATCCGTCCGCCGAAACCCGGAGAGAAATATTTCCCGCTGACCAAAATAGACAAGATTAACGGGTGCCTGCCGGAAGAAATCCGCGACCGTATTCCGTTCGATTACCTCACGCCGATGTTCCCGGACGAGAAAATCAACATCACCGGTCACCCCGGTTGCAAGCTCTCCACCCGTATCATCGACCTCTTCGCCCCCATCGGAAAGGGTCAGCGCGGATTGATTGTGGCTCAGCCGAAAACGGGTAAAACCGTGTTGTTAAAGGACATAGCTAACGCAATCGCCTATAACCACCCCGAAATTTACCTCATCATCCTGCTTATTGACGAGCGTCCCGAAGAAGTGACCGATATGCAGCGCAGTGTGAACGCCGAGGTGATTTCCTCTACGTTTGATGAGCCGGCGGAACGACACGTCAAAATCGCCAACATGGTGCTTGACAAGGCGAAACGCATGGTGGAATGCGGCCACGATGTCTGTATCCTGCTTGACTCCATCACCCGACTGGCACGCGCCTTCAACACGATGGCACCCGCGTCCGGCAAGGTACTCTCCGGTGGTGTGGAGGCTAATGCCCTGCAGAAGCCCAAACGCTTCTTCGGCGCTGCCCGTAATGTGGAAAACGGCGGTTCCCTGACCATCATCTCCACTGCATTGATCGACACAGGATCTCGCATGGACGAGGTGATCTTTGAGGAATTCAAGGGCACCGGCAACATGGAGCTCCAGCTCGACCGCAAACTTTCCAACAAACGTATCTACCCGGCAGTCGATATTGTGGCCTCCAGTACGCGCCGCGATGACTTGCTGCAGGATGCCGCCACGTTGCAGAAGGTTTGGATTTTGCGTAACCATATCGCCGATATGACCACAATTGAAGCTATGAACTTGATTCTCAGCAACATGGAGGACACAAAGAATAATGAAGAGTTCTTGAATTCCATGAACGGATAATATCTCGGCGTATCACACGTATCTGCACGTATATTTGTGATGAAAAAGGCATTTTTTTCTATAGCCGTGCTTTTGTGCCTCGCACTATCTTTGCGAGCGGACGTTTATACGCCTTTTCTTACGGAAGAGCAATATCCGCAACAGCTTTGGGACACCATCGTTGATCGCTATGATGTTGAGGGTCTGGAGTTTGTGGCCAACGACATGTCTGAGAAGCTAAATGGCGTGATGTTGGTAGCGGTGCGCGACACGGTGCTGGTAGAACATGCCTACGGGGAACTTTGCCTGACAGGGGAGCCCCCGCGCTGCAATCCGGAGGAAGACAATCAGATTACCGAAACCACCTTGTTTGATTTGGCCTCCATCTCCAAACAATTTACGGCAGTGGCGGTGTTACAGCTTTGTGCGCAAGGAAAAATCAGTCTTGATGATACGATTACAGAATATTTTCCGAATCTGCCCTACAGTGGCGTGACTATCAAGCATCTGCTGACACACACAACAGGCATTCCTGAGTACTTTAAGTTCAAGTATCCTGTGTATGGATCTTCGGCGTTTGTTGATAATCAGCAACTTCTGCTTGTTTTGGAAAAGCAGAAGTATGCCAAGACTTTCGCCACAGGCTCTAAATTTGAGTATGTGAACACTAATTATGCGATTTTGGCCGCGTTGGTGGCAAAAGTGTCTGGCAAACCTTTTGAAGAGTATGTGCATGAGAATATTTTCAAACCAGCCGGTATGAAAAACACTTGCTTTTTCACGGAATTGGTGGGTATAGATGCCAAACATGGGAAAAAGTATGCTGATGTGGATCCGAAAGCGGAAGATGTGAACGTGAAACCGCTGCCGATGGATATTCCAATTGCTCGCGGACACAGGAAGGTTGCTGTCACCGTGCGATACGACCGTTTGAACGGTGTGCTTGGCGACAAAGGAATCTATTCTAACGTGGAGGATATGCTCCGCTGGGCCAACGCTATGTTTATGGATTACAAAATCTTGCCAAAAGAGTGGGTTGACCTCGCCTCGCAACGCGAAAACCAACTGAAAGACGGCTCATTGCCCAAAAGCATCTACGGCTTCGGCTACCGCATTGAAGAGAGTCCCACGCATGGCAAACTCGTCTATCACGGCGGTCTTTGGAACGGATTCCAGAATCTTTTCCTCTATCGTCCCTCCGACAACGTGGTCATCATTTTCCTCAGCAACCTCTACAACAAAGCTCATGCCGGCCGTAGCGACCAAATGCTCAACATCCTCGACGGCATACAGGAGGAAGTGACGGAAGAGGAAGAGCTTCAATAACCCATAACCCATAACCCATAACCATTAACAATGAACCACTATCCTGCAAATTACCATACCCACAGTCTTTATTGCGACGGCAAAAGTACGTTGGAAGAGCATGTGCGCGAGGCCGAGAAATGCGGACTTCTGCAGCTCGGTTTCTCTTCGCATTCTTCTGTGCCGTTTGAGAATAATTTTGCCATTTCGGAGGAGAGGATTCCGGAATATGTAAGCGAAATTGATCAGTTGCAGCAGAAAACAGACATCAAATTGCTGAAATCGTTGGAATGCGAATTTGTCCCAGGGATTACCAAGGATTTTGACGTTTGGCGCACGACTTATAATCTCGACTATGTCATCGGTGGCGTGCATCTTGTGCGGCCTCCTCATGGCGATGGACTTTGGTTCATTGATGGTTCCAAGCAGGAAATATACGATAACGGCTTACGCGACTTGTTCGGCAATAACATCAAGGCTGCGGTCACTGCTTTTTGGGAGCAGACATTCGAGATGCTGGAAACGCAGCACTTGGACATTATCGCACATTTCGACAAAATCAAGATGCACAATCGCGATCGCTTTTTCACTGAAGACGAGAGCTGGTACAAAGTGTTGGCCGACAAAGCGATACAGCTGATTAAACGACACGATGTTATCATTGAGGTGAATACCCGTGGATTATACAAGAAGCGTTGCGACCATTTTTATCCCTCCACGGAACTGCTGATGAAAGCGCGCAAAGCCGATATTCCTGTGATTGTGAGCACTGATGCGCACAAAGCGGAAGAGTTAACGTTGTTTGTACCCGAGGCATTGGCAGAATTGCAACGCTGTGGTTTTGACCACACCGCACGGTTTGATGTTGCAACGGGAAGGTTTGTGTATTAATCTCTTTTTTCAGATGTGAAAATTCTATTACAATGGAAAACAAGGCCGGACAATTTTTGGAGCGATACCGCGAAACAGAGGAATGGGTGCTCAACAATTTGAATGTGACGGAGATGAAAGAACTGGAGCAGATGCCGCAGTACAAGGGCATTCGCAGCAATTTAGCGTTCTGCCGCCTGTTGCGCAATTTGCTGTCGCACTACGACTGGTCGAAAGCGGGCAACGATATGGTCATCGTCACCGACCAAGCGGTGCGGCAGGTCAACAACCTTTACTATTCCCTCAATCCGGTAACACTGATGCGCATGGCCATCCGTGCGGGACAGATTTTCGCCCCTTCGCTAGATGATTCCGTCCTCGCCGCCGTGAAGGTGATGCAGCGCAACGACTATTCGTATATTCCCATTGTGGAAAACCATCGGATTGTTGGGGTGTTCAGTACCAAAACTATTATGAGAATTGTTGCGGAGAACAATTCCGCCCTTTTTTCTGAAAACTTGAAATTCAGAGATATAACCAGTTTCATAGATCTTGTGGAAGAGCCGAAGGCACACTATGGCTTTATAAATCCGAACATGACAGTGGAGGATGTAAGTCTTAAATTCCAACGTTCCAAAACACGAAAAGCCCGTCTGGATATGTTGTTTATTACTGACAACGGATATCCAAACGGACTTTTACAGGGGATGATTACACCCGTGGACTTAATTTAGGCAGGAATCAAATAATATTTATCTCTTCACCACCTTGCGCATGGTCACGCCTTGCGGCACAGTGATGCGGAGCGTATAGACACCTTGGGAGAGGCCGCTCATGTTGATGTCGCGGTCGTTGTTATAGACGGCCACGAGCTGACCCATCTGGTTGTAGCATTCCACCTTCTGCACATCCACTGCGCCGATGTGGAGTTCGCCGACCGTCGGGTTCGGATACACCACGATGCTCTCCAGATAATTCTCGACATCCATTTCGTCAATGACGTTCGCATTGCTGCTCGCGGCGATCTTGGCCTCGGTGAGCGTGAGCGTGATGTCGTCAAGGTAGTTGTAGCTGTAGTTGTAATTGGCTGTCTTCAGCGTGTTACGGAACGCGATGCGGGTGCTGTTACCCGTGTAGCTTGCGAAATCGCAGGAAACTTCCGTCACCGTGTTGTCAGCGTTGTGGAACGTAGCCACCGGAACGAATTGTTCAAACGGTTCCTGGTTCTCGTCATAGCCGACTTCCCAAACACCGACCTCAAGCTGGTACTGCGTGTTCGGCTGGCGAAGCTTCATGGTCAGCGTGACATCATTCAGTTCGATACCGTCCTCAAGTTCAGGCATTGCAATCACGCAACGGTTTATCATCACGAGTGAGTAGTCGCCCGTGCCGGCAAAGTTCGGGTTGTTATAGACTTGCGGATACTTGTCGTATGCCATCTCCACATCCTTTTCAACAACCTCCCAGCAGGTGGGCATCACGCCCGTGGCGGCGACGGTTGACTGGGTGTAGTCTTCGAAACTCTCCGTGACATTCAGGCTGGTGACGGCGTCACACTCTGCAGAACCGACGGAGACATTGATGTCATCAATGTAGTTGTAGCTGTAGTCAAAAACCTTGCCCTTCGACAGTACGTTGCGGAAGGCGATTCGACCGGCAGGGCCGTCGTAGTTGGAGAAGTCACACTCAACCGACTCATAACCGGTGCTTTCGTTGTCCACAAGGGCTACCGGGTAGAACTCACCGTCTGACCACACGCCCACATACAGTTGGTAACGGGCATTGGGCTGACGCACGGACATGCTCACCTTAATCTTGCTCATGTCAACAGTGTTGGCGAGCATCGGCATAGCATAGATGCATCGGTTGACCATGCGGAGGCTGTAGTTGCCGCTGTTGGCGAAACTGCTCTTGCAATACACCTGAGGCATCTTTTCGAAAGGAATCTCCTCATCCAAATCGTTCTGCACCATCTCCCAGCACTCGGGCATTGCGCCGGTCAGGGCGTTGGAGGATGAGGTGACCTCGTCAAAATTCTGCTCGTAGGGTAACCCGATGACGCAATATCCCTCTTCCTTCAACGACAGTTTAATGTCATCGATGTAATTGACACTGTGGATGTCGTTCCAGTCGCCGTCGAACGTCGTGGCCGTCGGTCTCACGTTCTTGAAGGCGATATAGCGGCCGTCCCCGTGGTAATTGGCAAAATCAAGCTCGATATATTCCACAGCGGTGGAACTTCCGTTATCAACATGAGCCACCGGCACGAATGTTGCAGGATCGGTCGGGTCGTTCATCACACCAACTAACAGTGTGTAGAAGGAGTAAGACTGTCTCAGGTAGAAGCTCATCTTGAGCTCGTTGATGTTAATCGTTGAGTCGAGCACCGGCATAGCATATACACCGCGTTGCCAGAGCAGAAGGCTGTAATTGCCGCTGTGGGCGAATGCGCTCCTGTTATAAATTTGAGGCACTGTGTCAATATAACCAGAGGGAAGCTCCACAAGACGGTTCCACGTCCAGCAGTCGCCCATCGTGGTGCCCGTCAACCTCTCGGTGGATTCAATGGCGAGGTTGTCGAAGTTCTCGGACCACTCGTTGTTCTCGTCCAGGGTGAGCTTCTCGCACTCAACAGCAGGAACTTCCTCAATGGTGACATCGTCGACATACCAACACCAAGAAGTGCTTCCTGCATTATGGCGGAAGGCAATGTTGGCATTGGCAGGAGCGTTGATGAAGTCAACCGTTTTCTTGGCGTATGTGGGACTGGTCCAGTCGTTGTAGGCGTAGTTTGCCACTTCAACGAAGGTGCTGGCATCGTTGATGTCGGTCATATAACCCACGGAGAAAGTGCCACATATAGAATCGATGGTTTCGGGGCGGGTCCAGAATTCCACGCGGAGGTTATTAGTGGCCTCATTGAATTGTGGCAAAGCTACAAGATTGGAGGTGGTGCCTGAGAATCTTAAATAGTAGGTACTATTATGAGCGTGAGAAGTATTGTTTGTGCGACTTACACCTGTAATAGGTGTCCAGCAGCCAAACGGGGCTTCTGCCTCGAAGTCGTAGGTGTAAGGAATGTCGTAATATTCACACGGTGTGACTACCCATTGGGCGTAGAGCGTGAGGTCTTCGGTCAGGGTCACGTCTTGGCCATCTTCATAGACCACTTCGCCATCCGCGCTAGTGGCCCAGCCTGCGAAGGTGTAGCCTGGAGCAGTGAAGGTGTTGGCAGTGAGTGTCTGTCCGCTGTTCAGGTATTGGGCTTCCATTGTGCTTGTGCCGCCATTGGCGTAGAAGGTCACCTTATAGACTTCAGGGCCGCCCAGCACGGGATACTGGTCCGTGCCGATGGTTTGTCTCCATGCGCCGCTGGCCGATTCCGTCGTGCCGTTGCCGCCGTTCAGCAGGCGGGTTATCTGGCCGTTACTGCATTGTTCGGCAGTCACCTTTGTGCCGTCGTTGGCTACGTTGCTTGTGAACGATGCGTAGTAATAGGAGTTGGTGGGCTGGTTGCCGCTATACACGATGCCGGCATAGACGGGATGGTCGGTGTTCTCGCGCTTCAGGTCATAGACCATGCAGTTGGAGACCGTGCCGTTGTTGATGTCGCAGATGCCGCCGCCGAGGTATTTGTTTTCGGTGGCGCCACTAAAGCGTCGCCTGAGCGTGGTGTTCACGACGGCGCAGTTGGTGATGGTACCGTCAGACTCGTTGTAGACGCAGAGGCCAGCGATACCGTTGTATGCGCCGATTTGCACGGTGGAGTTAGCGACGGTGACGAGAGAGATGGTGCCATTGTTGCGGACTGCCACCACGGCGCTGCCGTTGCCGCTCTCGTTTAAGAACTCGCTTGCGCCAGTGAAGGTCATATTGGTGATGGTGCCACGGTTGCGGTCTACAAACGACTTGGCTTTATAATCGGGATTGGAGGGATTATTATTACTATCCACACCGTCGCCATACTTCATGTTGCTGATGGTGTGGCTCTGTCCGTCGTAGGTGCCCTTCAATTCGTTGATGCGCCTCCACGAATAGTCGTTCAGATTGATATCCGCCGTCTGCTTGGCGCTGTAGGTGTTGCTGCTGTTGTCGTTGCAGAGTTCTACGAAGGCCAGCAGTTGTTCGGGTGTGCCGATTTGATAGAAACCGCCACTCTGTTGGATGTTGACGATGGTGAACGTGACATCCTTGGAGTCGATATAGTTGCCTATGCCCGTGACGGTCACGGTGGCATCGCCCGCATTGGTGTTGTTACTATATGTTAAGGTATAGTCCGTGTTTAGTGTCAACGTCGTCTCGCCGTACTTCACCGTCGGGGTGGGCATTAGGGCCGAACCCGTGCGGGCGTAATAGGTGTAGGGCAAGGTGATGGTGGCACCTGCGAGGCTCTGATCGGAGTATATCTGGAAAGTCTTCGTGGGCGTGCCGGTATAGTTGCCTATGCCCGTGACGGTCACGGTGGCATCGCCCGCATTCACGTTGTTTGCGTAGCTGACGGTGTAGTCGGTGCCCTGCGTCAGATTGTGCTCGCCGTCGAAACTCACCGTCACCGTCGGGGTGATGGCGCTGCCGGTGTATTCCTGCGCGGGAATGTCGGCGATCATGCTGTTGGTCAGCACGCCCTTCCACTGGGCGTAAAGTGTCAGGTCGCTGCTCAACTCCACGCTCTGTCCGTCGGTGTAGCTCGTGCCCGAGCCGTTGGCGGCGGTGTTCCAACCAGCGTATTCATAGCCCAAGTATGTGAAGGTGTTGGCGGCGAGGGCCGTGGCAGTATTGTATGGTACCTCCTGCGTGGCCATCGTGTCCGTACCGTCGTTGGCGTAGAAGGTGACAATTGGATTTTTCACCACCGCGTAGGGATAGGTGGTGTTGCCGCTGCTGAATACAGCGTAGCCCACAGCGGGCGCGATGCCATAGACCGTGTTTTCTTCCACGTCGCCCGTGGCGAAGTTGCCGCCGGTGATGGTGATGGTGACGCCGTAGCCATCGTATCCACTGCCGATAGCAGAAGCATTACTACCCGCTGTGGCGTTGATATTGCCGCCGCTGATGGTGACTGTGCCATTATCGATATTGCGGCAACCGCCGCCGATGCCAGCGGCCTCTTCACCGCCATTGGCCGTGACGGTACCGCCTTTGATGGTGACAACACAGTTGCCCCTATAACCGCTACCGATGCCCGCAGCCCGCTCACCGCCAATGGCCGTGACCATTCCGCCATTGATGGTAACAGTGCCTGTTCGATTATAACCGCTACCGATGCCCGCAGCCCACTCACCGCCATTGGCCGTGACGATGCCGCCGTTGATGGTGATAAGGCCCGAACTCTTATTTGCATCTCCGCCAATACCAGCAAAGTATTCATATTCATCTTCATCGAGTGTTCCTCCTGCAGTCAGCGCTCCCGTCTGTGCGCTCTGTCCATAAATGGTGAGCGTGTTGAGGCTGACAGCGGGAATGCCACCAGCTACTTCTTGTTCTTCTTGTTCTTCCGTGTTGTAGCGGTTGATGCCAATGCCCTTTGAGGCGGTAAATGTCTTTCCGTCGGCAAGGATAAACTTTACATGGCCCAAACAACTGACACGGCTGCTGATGGTGACATCCTTGTTCACCACATACCAACCGTCAGGCAGCATGGTCATTTCGCTCAACAGCGGTGTTGCCGATACCGATTGAGACGAGCCGTCAACATCAATATAGTTCACTGCTATCACTTGCCATATTGCATAGAGCGTGCCGTCTGACGATATCGAAGAAACAAAATTGCCGTTTGCCGAGGTACTCCAACTCTTGAAAGAACAGCCTTCAGGTGCCGTAAACAAGTTGGCGGGCAGGGGCGAGGCATGTATGTAAGCGTCACTCATCGAGCCGCTGCCACCGTTGGCGTCGAACGATACCTTATATACCGTCGGGCCGCCCAGCGACGGATAGTTGCTGCCCACGGTGTTGCCCCATGCGCCGTCAGCGTTCTCGGTGGAACCGTCGCCGCCGTTGAGCAGACGGGAGACTTGGCCGGACTTCATCTCCGCGTCAGTCTTGCTCGCGCCACCGATGGTGCCACCGCCGCCGTTGGTCTGGTTCACGCCGTTGCTCAACCAGTAGTTGTTCTTCGAGTTGGAGGTGTGGCTGTTATCCCTGACATAGCCGAGGATGCCACCTGCATACGTATTCGTCGAACTCATCACGGTGATGTTGCCCGTAGAGAGGCAGTTCTTGATGACGAAATCGTGCTCATAGGAAGCATAGCCGACTATTCCGCCGATGGCGTCGTAAGAGTGGTCGCAGTTGAGCGAGCCTGTGAAAGCGCAGTCTATCACCGTGGCGTGGTACATGGCACCCACTAAGCCGCCGACATGTTTGAGGGTGTGGCCGTTGTCAATGATAGTGACGCTCGACGTGCAGTTTTGCAGCGTGCCCCGGCCGAGCTTGCCCACGATGGCTCCGATGCCGTCATGTTCCGGCGTGGTGTTCACTGTGGCTGTGATGGTACCCGCCACGTTCAGGTTCTTGATGACGGGTGTTGGGTAATTATCTGGGCAATCCACATAGCGGAACAGACCCGTGGATATGCCTCCGAGGGTGTAGTCAAGCGTGATGGTGTAGCCGTTACCGTCGAAGTTGCCGGCGAAGTAATATTCGCTCGTCACGACGGTGTTTGTGGTGAAGCTGCACATCAGCTTGATGTACTTGCTCCTGTAATACATGAAGAGGGAGTCAGTGCAGAACTCTTCCCAGTCCTCTTCGCTCCGGATGAGGTACGGGTCATCGCTCGTACCGCAGCCTTCGAGGTAGTTGTAGCCATCAATGGCCCAAGCCTGTTTCGTTCCGCAGAGGATGAGCACGAAGAGCAGGAGCCATTGGGAGGCCCTGCCGCTCCTCGTCTTGAAAATGGTGTTTTCTTTTTTCATTTTTTGTTATTTGAATTGATTCGATTTTTTGACCTTTTGACCCATAAATAAAAGAGGTGTACCTCTCTTAAAAAGAAGCCGCAAAAATAAAAAAATATATAGAATAAGGTGTTCAAAAACTGATATTTGTGTAGAGCATCTTCTCCACGCTGAACAATCTGCGCAACATCTCCATGATGCCTCAATACTCGGCTCTTTGCGGCATCACCAAGGACGACATTTTCAATCCGTTTAGCCTGATGAATGTGTTCACCGACCAATGGCTTGACTACTATTGGTTCGGCAGCGGAACGCCCTCTTTCCTCTTTGATGCGATGAAACGCTTCAACACGAACTTGCTTGAACTGGAGCAACTCAATGTGCCTTCCTCTCAGTTCGACGTGCCCACCGAGGCCATGACTTCGGCCTTGCCCTTGCTCTATCAAGCGGGCTACCTCATCAAGGGCTATGACTTCTATAGCAGAAACTACACGCTCGACTTCCCCAACGCCGAGGTGAAAGTGGGCTTCATGGACAATTTCCTTTCCTCGATGATGGGCATCTACAACGCCAACACGCAGGGTTTTGCGGGCAATTTCTACGCCAGTTTGATCCACCACGACAAGGGTTAAAGTTCAAAGTACAAAGGTCAAAGGTCAAGGGTCAAGGGTCAAGATTAGAGGTAGGAGTAAATCGTAATAAAAAAGCGGCAGAAATAGAAAATATCCTTACATGACGGGCGGTTTTTTCAACAAAAGTTGTTAACAAAACGGAGGGACGATGGGAAGATGAATGATGAATGAATGATGAATAAAAGATGAATAAAAGATGAAAGGCGAGGATAAGAGGATAAGATCAAGGACTGTGTATCATACGAAGAACCACATATATAAACCGGCATGAAACAAACGAAGAACGAAAGAGCCAACACGAACTCCCAATCCGAAAAAGCCCAAGTCCAAAAGGGCTGAAAGCCCGACCTTTGCCAACCCAGGGTGAACGCAGTGAGCCCTGGGACGAATGACGATGAAGGGGCGAGACATGCAGATGACGCAAAAAGGGCGAGGATCCCTCCCCGCCCTTAATTGGAAAAAATGGTAGAGACGTTTCACGAAACGTCTCTACTGGTGTATGATTATCTCTTCACCACCTTGCGCATGGTCACGCCCTGCGGAACCGTGATACGGAGCGTATAGACACCGTCAGCGAGAGCGCAGATGTTGATGTCGCGGTCGTTGTTATAGACGGCCACGAGCTGACCCATCTGGTTGTAGCATTCCACCTTCTGCACATCAACCGCGCCGATGTGGAGTTCGCCGACCGTCGGGTTAGGATACACAACGATGTTCTCCAGATAATTCTCGACATCCATTTCGTCAATGACGTTCGCATTGTTGCTCGCGGCAATCTTGGCCTCGGTGAGCGTGAGCGTGATGTCGTCAAGGTAGTTGTAGCTGTAGTTGTAATTGGCTGTCTTCAGCGTGTTACGGAACGCGATGCGGGTGCT
>JAEEGI010010661.1_pt1 | contig 19948 bp, 9 predicted proteins | sample 8958751 | NCBI WGS metagenome assembly JAEEGI01 (sample SAMN16246545, study PRJNA631951) | gut metagenome | biome: gut microbiome; feature: rumen; material: KS-attached | host: Bos | place: Iran: Karaj | collected 2018-10 | reverse complement strand
GGTCGTTGGTTCAAGTCCTTCTCCCGCAACCAGTCGAAAACCCTTGAAAACACTGAGTTTTCAAGGGTTTTTCCTTTTCAAAAAAACACTTGAACTTTTTCGGAAAATCGAAGTTAGGACAGACTTAGGACATACCTTGCAATTTTTTTGCTCCAATCAGACCGCTAAAAATAACCTGTAGGACAGACATTTTGGGTGTTTTCCCAAGGTATAGGACAGACTTTTTTCGTTGCTGCTGGCGGGTATAATGTGAGCAGACTTATGGTCGTTATTTCAAGACAAAACAAACAGATATAAGAAAACCCCTTGAAATCACAGTGTTTTCAAGGGGTTTCATCAAGATAATTGACTTGAACTTTTTCGGAAAATCGAAGTTAGGACAGACTTAGGACATACCCGCTTTTTTTTGGTACTTTATTTGAACATTTTGGTTATTCTTCTTCCTCCTCCGACGAGGATGAAAAGATCACTTTGTCCAAAGCATCGCAGGCAGTCCGGTCAGCTTTTGCGAGGATGTGAGAATAAAAATCTGTTGTCGTGCTGACTTTAGAATGACCGAGCCTTTTAGAGACAGAAACGATATCAACACCTTCATGGATCAGCAAGCTGGCCTGAGTATGTCTGAACTTATGAGGATTTATTGACGGAAGGTTATTACGTTTGGAAAACTTCCCAAACCAATCATTAACGCTATCGGGGTGCATGACCCTGCCATTCTTCTGGGTGAATACAAATCCAGTTTCAACCCACAAATTCCCCACCGACTCCTTTTCGTACTGCTGTTCTTCCTTCCATGCGGCAAGGATACGCATTACAGCAGGAGAAACAGCAACCGTCCGGTTTTTATAATTCTTTGTTGTATCCTCATATACTCCATCTGTTTTCGTATAAAGGACATTGTTGCAAATGAGAATTGTACCGGTATCGAAATTAACGGAGTCCCATTACGTCATGTACTCATAGATAAATAAGCAAAAGCACAAACTGCGCTTAGATTTTTCTTCTGTCCTATTCAAAAATTCATTTGAATTTTGAATGGTGATGTGCTATATTTTATTCTGTTATCTGCAATTATTTGCTGTAAAAAACCGGATGATATCCTCGGCGGAGGTGAAAACATATGCTCTGGACTATGGAAACGGCGGCATTGCTGATCCCGATGCTGTTTCTGCTCATCGGTCTGGCGGTAACCATGCTGATCGACCCGTATATCAGTCGCAAGCACCGTGTTGTTATGCTCATAATTATTGCGCTCAGCGCTTTTCTGATCGCCCAGAACCTGATTGAGAATCTGTTGGCCGAGGGGCAGACCCGGTGGTTCCTGCGGACGACGACGGCCGTATTCGGATATACGCTTCGCCCCGTGTTTATGATCCTGTTCCTCTATATCATACGGCCTGAAAAAAAACATATGGTGTGCTGGGGGCTTGCCATTCTGAACTGGGCTGTCTATATGACGGCGTACTTTTCCCACCTCAGCTTTTGGATCAGCTCGGGCAACAAATTTTTCAGGGGGCCGCTCTCTTATACCTGTCTGGTGATCAGCCTGATTCTGATGGGAAATCTCCTTCTTCAAAGCTTTCACGCTTACCGGGGTCCCCGCAAACATATTTTTTTCATACCCGTTATGGTGGTGCTGATGATCCTCGCCTCCGTTTTTCTTGACGGAGAGGTCAAAGCCGAGTCTCAGCCCGTCACCTTTCTGACCTGCTCCATTGTGATCGGAAGCGTCTTTTATTATATCTGGCTCCATCTGCGCTTTGTGCAGGAGCATGAAGAGGATCTGAAGGCTCAGCAGCGGATCCGGATTTTGCTCGGACAAATCCAGCCGCATTTTCTGTATAATACCCTCGGCGCTATCAAATACACCTACTACGATGACCCGGCGCACGCACGCGAAGCGATCGACCAGTTCAGCTCTTTTCTTCGGCATAACATGGATTCGCTGACGGACGACCGCCCCATTCCGTTTATAAACGAGCTGGAACACGTGAAGTGTTATCTGAATCTCCTGCAGCTGCGTTTCGGAGACACCTTGACCGTGGAGTACGATTTGAAGTGTACGGATTTTCAGATCCCGACATTGACGCTTCAGCCGATCGTTGAAAATGCTGTGATTTACGGCGTGCGGAAGAACGTTGAAGGAAAAGGGGCGGTGCTTATCCGTTCCCTTGAATACCCGGATCACTATGAGGTCCATGTAAAAGATAACGGGCCCGGCTTTGTCAAGGACGCGTCGTCGGGAGACGGCGAGCATTCGCACATCGGTCTTCAGAACGTCAAAGACCGTTTAAGACAAATGGTCGGCGGGAATTTGGAGATATATTCCGTTCCCGGTGAGGGAACCGCGGTAACGATCACTCTGCCAAAGGATAAGGAGACGCGAGATGCTCATTTTTGCCATTGATGATGAACGGCCTTTGTTGAACGAGGCGCAGCTCGCCATTGCCGAGGCTGTTCCGGAAGCGGAGATCATGCTCTTTCTCTCGGCGGAGGAGGCTTTGCGGGTAATCAAAAGCCGAAAGCTCTTTCCGACTCTCGTATTTTGCGACGTCGAAATGCCCGGCCTTTCCGGGTTGGAGTTCGCCGTCGAGCTCAAAACCGTCTCGCCGGATACACGGGTAGTATTTGTTACCGCGTATTCAAAATATGCTGTAGACGCCTTTAAAACACGGGCGCACGGTTACATCCTTAAACCGCTGCGCCCCGATCTTGTGAAGACGGAGCTGTCCTACCTGCCGCCTGCGCTGCTGCAGAACAGTGATAAACTGACGGTTCGCTGCTTCGGATATTTTGAGGTTTTCTGGCAAGGAGAACCCGTGAGATTCGAACGAAGACAGACAAAAGAGCTTTTTGCTTTCCTCATTGACCGCCGCGGCGCGTCCTGTACGGCTGAGGATATCGGCGCGGCGCTCTGGGGGGACGGCGGCGGCGCGAAGAACACGAAGCAGCGCATCCGGAATCTCATAAATGATTTGAAAACGACCTTGGAGACCATCGGTATGGGCGACGTTTTGCTTCGGCAAGGCAGCCGGATCGCGATCCGTCCCGACTGTGTGAACTGCGATTATTACCGGATGCTGGCGGGAGATATGGACGCAGTCAACTGTTTTCGCGGCGAATATATGACGGACTACAGCTGGGCCGAGCTGACTGCGGGAACGCTGTTCTTCCGGAATACAGGGAAGGACAAATAAACAAATCTTTCGAGGCGCGAAAACCGCCTCGAAAATTTTTTAAAAACGCCGGTTATATGAACGCTTTTGAACGCTTCGGTATTTATAATAAAAATGAGAAAATATAGGTATATTTTCAACCTCTTTTCGTCTGTTCGGAAAGAAATAAACGAAACGGAAACAAACCATTGACAGGAGGATAAATTATGAAAACCACAGTCAAAAAAAGCGTCAGTTTCCTGCTTTCGCTGCTGATGCTGTTCTCTGTGTTCTGCGCCGTGCCGATAACGGCATCGGCCTCAATTGAAGACGAAGAGGACGCGGAAATCATTGAAAGCGGAGAATGCGGACTGTATGTTTCTTGGTATCTTAACAGCCTCGGCACACTTTATCTTGAAGGCGGCGGCGGGACCTATGATTACCCTGCTGACAAGACGAGTCCGTTTTGGAGGGATACAAGAATCAAGAAGATCGTTGTCAGGGAAGGCGTAACCTATCTCGGGCGCATGATATTCAGGGAGCTTCCCAATCTGACGGAGGTCGTGCTGGAAGAGGGCCTGAAGGAGATGGAATTCGGCATTTTTACGGACAGCAAATCTCTGACGGAGCTTGAGCTTCCTTCCACGTTTCAAAGGTTTACCACGGTTGCGCCTTTTTACGGCAGCGGGATCAAAAAGCTCACGTTCAAGGGAAATAAGCTGACGACGAACACCGAATCCGGGTATGCCTGGGACAGGTTCCTCAGCAATGTGGAAATATATATCCCCGCGCCCTTCACGCTGAACGGTACCGTGTTGCGTACGTATGAGGAAGCTGCCGGCGTGTTCAACCATGACGGAAACAGCGTTTATTTTGTGAATGACAATGCGACCGTCAAGTGGAAAAACTACGACGGCGCGGTGCTTGAAACGGACGAAAACGCGGCGCAGGGCGAAATTCCGACCTATGACGGTGAAACGCCGACCAGACCTTCGGATGACGCAAACGCCTACTATTTTACCGGCTGGGATCCGGAGCCCTTTGCGGTTATCGGCGATATGACCTATACCGCAACCTATGAATCGTTCGGGAAGGCGTCGTATATCGACGAAAACGGCGAGGAGCAGTCTGTTTTTGCGCGTCCGCTGACCGGCACGGAAACCGAGCTTCCCGGCGGCTGGTATGTGGCGGATCAGGATCTCAAATACAGTGAAACGCTCACCTTCAACAGCAATACCAATCTTATTTTAGCCGACGGCGCAACGCTGGAAGTCGCAGACGGCGCATTTGTTGCCTGCCGTGAAAATCTGAATATTTACTGTCAGAAAGGCAAAACCGGCGTATTAAAAGCCGATATGAGTATAGGCGCGGGGATCACCGTCTACGGAGGCAATATCACCTCGTCCGGCTTTACAGCCAGTCTGACGGATATCAAGATATACGGCGGCGCCGTCAATGCGAACTATGTTAATCTGCCTTACGGCAACATAAGCATTTACGGCGGCAATACGAATATCGGATACGGGCTTTCGGTTAAATATGATATCACGCTCGGTTACAAAAATCCGACAGACAGTATCTACATAAAAGAATTTTCCAAAACCGACGCAGTCGTCATGATCGTCGCAGGGCAGTCCTTTGCAAATGCAGACGATTTGTCTCAGATTTACACCGGCGCGTCAGCCCCTGCCGACCTTGCCGGAAAAACGCTTGTCCCGTATGCGCACAACCCGATCACTTACGTTTCCAATGCGTTCGGAACCGTAACGGGCGCAAGCGAAGCGGATTTCGGCGATGAGGTTGCGCTTACCGTAACGCCGAACGTGGGGTGTGCAACGGAAACGGTTACGGTCACCGACGCTGCCGGCAGAGAAATACCTGTTGCCGACGGTAAGTTCATCATGCCGGATTCAGCTGTTACGGTAACCGCTACATTCAGTCAGTTGAAATATACCGTCAGTTGGGAGATCGGCGGTGTTATCGCCGAAACGGACGATAACGTTCTGTACGGATCGACGCCGGAATATAACGGCGACCCAGTCGCGGATTATTTTGACGGGACGACGCATTACCTGTACAGCGGCTGGAGCGACGGCGCGAACACGTATGCGCCGAACGAGCTCCCTGCCGTAACGGGAAACGTTACCTACGCCGCGACGTATACCTCTCAGGCTGAGCACGCCTACGGCGAGCCCGACTGGTCGTGGACTGCGGACAAAACGGCCGCATCCGTGACCTTTGCCTGCGCCGCAGAGGGATGCGGACACTCAGAAACGGTTCAGGCCGTTATCACCAGAGAGCTGCGTGGAGATAAGGTCATTTCCACAGCATCGGCGGCATTCTGCGGAGAAGCTTATACCGATGAAATCACCGAGGACTACGGCGGCGGGGTTTTGATCGATTTTACCCCAGGCGAATACGGCGTCGCTTCCGCAGACAGGTACCTTGTGCAAAACGGCGAAACCGTAAATATTTCTTTCAGGCCTTTCGACGGATATGATTTATACGGATACAGCTTCAGCACATACGATGCCGAGGGAAATACGATCAGCAGCGGCAGCACGTCTTACACTTATATGAACAGCAGCCACACCTACGCGTATACGGTGAGCCTCAGGAATGCAACGGACGGCACGATCACCTTTACTCCTGACTTCCGCAGGGTCAGCGGCGTTGCCGACGCAACGGGAGGCCTGCTGACGTTCCATCGCACGTACACCGGCGCTGCAGTCTCAACGGGCTTCGTGGGCGAAGCGGTGTTCGTATTCCCGAAAAACTACATCGGCAGCGGCGAGGAAGGCAGTAAGATCGAAAGCATCACCGTAACGGACGAAAACGGAAACGCGGTCGATACCGAGCTTTCCGATTACGGATGGGCGCAGTTCACAATGCCCGATTCAAAAGTAAGCGTCAACGCCGTCATATCGGGCCTGAAATATACCGTATATCAGGAATACGACCCGATCCGCGATCACGGCTTCATCCGCCATATCACCGGCAACACACTGAGCGCCGGCGAAACCTATCAAGGGCAGGTGGAATCGTATTATCCGTATATTCTCACCGGACTTTACGCCAAGGACGCCGACAACAACGTCGTCGACCTGATCGCCGACGGTTCCTACGACGCCCGGACCGGCATCGTATCTTTTACAATGCCAGCAAAATCCCTCACCCTTTACAGAACGCACGAAGAAATGGCGAATATGCACGCCATCAAACTGGATGAGGCGTCGCAGGATCTGTCAAAGGGATATATCAGCGCCTCTACGCACTATGATTATTACGGCGCCGCTGCGGACGAAGAGGTTACCTTAAAGGCCGAATTCATAAATGAAAACTACGGCTTGTCAAAGCTGTTTTACGTGGATGAAAACGGCGTTGAGGTGAACCTGATGCCTTTCTATAACAGGGCCGACGGCACCTTTACTTTCACGATGCCCGACGGCGATATCACGCTTTATTACCGCTTCAGCGAATATCGCACAGTGACTGTCAACGAATACGACAACAGCTTTTCCATTACGGGTTTTGCCGGTGAGACAACGGAATTTGAAATTTATATTAACGACTACGCGAAAGAACACGCGAAGCTGGACGCGACCTATTTCTATTACTATGACGGCAATAATGACTACAAGAAATTAGATGCGAACTGGGATCCCGAAACGGGAAAGGGCATCTTCGTCATGCCGGATGAAGATATCACGCTTCATATTCAATTCATGTATTACAGAGATGTGCCTGTGGGAACCTTTGAGCACGGAACGGTTACGGCAGACAAGGAAAAAGCGATCGACGGCGAGATCGTTACGTATACCGTTCATCCGGACGACGGCTGGTTCGTTACCGCTCTCGGTCAACGCATGAGCCAGTATTACGCGGACGGCGTGCAGGATGAAAACGATGAGAATATCTGGTATGTGACGATGCCGTGGGGCTGGAGCGGCGAAAGAAGCCTCTGGGCGAACTTTGAAGAAGCCACAGACTGGCATACCGTTACCATCCGCGACAGCGAGCACGGTTCCGTCAGCTTTGAAAGAAGCGGAGCCAGAGCCGGAAAGACCGTTGATCTCGTCGTAACGCCCGATGAAGGGTATCAGCTTGACGCGCTGGTCGTCAGAGACGGCGGCAATAATGAGATCACCCTCATCGGCACAACCTTCACAATGCCGGATTCCGACGTTACCGTAACGGCAACGTTCAAGGAGGCTCACGTCTATGGCAAGCCTGTGTGGATGTGGGGAGATAATTACAGCTCCGCTGCCGTAAAATTCTCATGCGCAGACTGCGGCGACGTTCAGATCGTAGATGCGTCGGTCGTCTCCCGGCAGACGGACGCTACGCATTTCGCCGCAGGGAAGATCGTCTACACCGCGACGGCTCTGTTCGACGGCGAGACGTTCTCCGACGTGAAGGAGGTCGCGATCCCGCAGATCGCGCATACGCCGGGAGCCGCCGTTATTGAAAATGAGGTCGCGGCAACGTTTGACAAAGAGGGCGGCTACGATACGGTAGTATACTGTTCGATCTGCGGCGAGGAGCTTTCGCGTGAGCATACTGTGATTGAAAAGCTAACCCCCGACCCGACGGATCCGACCGATCCCGACAAGGGGCTCTGCAAATACTGCGGCCAAGACCATTCCGGCAGCTTCTGGCAGCGGATCGTCGGCTTCTTCCACGCGATCCTGTACTTTATTTTACACCTGTTCGGCAAAATATGACTGAATATAAAAAAGATGGTTCAAGGAGGAAAAACAAAATGAAACAAACGTTAAAAATTCTGACGGCTCTGCTGGTAATTGCGACTCTGGTCATGGCCTTCTCCGCCTGTGGCAGCAAAAAAACGGGCGGAACGGACAATACGCTGCTTCAGGGGATTTTTGAAAAACTGACGGCCAATGCGGAGTACTCTCAGTGGAAATCCGGCTTCGGCGCAACAACGATCGAGGAGAAGCTGGACGGAGACAGCATCGTGATCTCCGCAAAGGGAGAGGAAGGCGTCAACGGCGATTTCATCTATACTCTGGACGGCGACTACCTTGTCAACACTTCGGATGAGGGGGATTACACCGGGTATTCCGTCATGATGTTCATCAAAAATGCCGTGGCGGATTACTACGGCATGAACAGCCTTCTGATGACGGGCTATCTTGCCGGGCTCGGCTTTGCCGGAAAGGAGAACACCTTCTTCACGACTGAAAGCGTTGACGGAAAAACGGTCCTTAAGCTTTACGTCGCTTCCGCATGGGATATGAAGGGCCTTGACGAGATGATCGTTGACGACGCGGCGCTGGAATACACCGACGCGCTGACGGATAATGCCGGCAACAGCTTTATCAACGCCGGCAAGATCACCGTTGCTTCCTGGGGCAGCAAGGATGAGCTGGAGCTGGTCGTGGGCGAGTACGGCGAAAACACCGAATTGACGTTCAGATCCCTGCAGAACGTCGTTGCAAAACTGCAGCCAAACGGCTATGAGGCATTCGCGAAGGACTATACGCAGCTTGCGGAAGCGGTCGGCAACGGTTACTCTGTAAAAATGGGGCTGACGCAGAATATTGTCGAAAACCATGACTATGCCGGCGAAGACGGCTACAGCTACGTCACAGTCACATTCGGAGCTGCTGCATCCGGTGAAGATTGACGGAAGCTCTGATGGATTTCATCAATTGGCTTGCGGTATAATTCCTGTTGGCGGCAAAACGTTTTTTGTATCGTTGTCTGAGAAAAAGAAGCTGATCAAATAAAGCGTCTATAAAAACGAATTTCCCGGCATGTCGACGTGATATGCCGGGAAACACTTTTTTAATGTGTGAAATGGATAATATATTACAAGCCGACAAACATCCTTTCGCAGCGCAAGCGGATATTCATCATCAGCCGCCAAAGGCGGCGGCATCATTGATATCTTACGGTCCTTGATTGATAAAAAAAACATGCCCTCATCGGAGATGAATATGCCGAACGGCGCTCACGGTGGCGCGAGAGGGCTGAGGAATCCCGCCCTGCCCGATTCCGAGAAAAAACGAATCGTTTTTTTGAAAAAATGCCATCTCGGTGCGTGACAAATGAAAAAAGATATGATATAATAATAAACAACAAAACAGTAGGAGATCAAATCATGAACAAATCAGCAAAAAGATCCATCGCAATCCTTCTCTCGCTGCTTATGATGCTGTCCGTGTTCGGCGGGCTGACGTTCACGGCGGGGGCAGAGGACACAACGGAAGGTCACGACATCATCCTTGCCAACGTTTGGGTGGATCCCTGGTACAGCGTTACCTGCACGCCGGGCACGACCGATATTCCCGCCGGTCAGCAGGTGACCATCACGATTAAGAAAAACTTTCCCTGCGCATCTTTCATCGAGCACCGTTTATTAAGGGCAGCCGACGGAAGCAATTACACGCTCACCAGAACGTCCGACGGCTATTATGCGGAGTTCGAAATGCCCGATGCCGACGTAAGTCTGACCCTTTACGGGTACAGCATCACGCACACGGGCGGCGATTTTGAGTCGCCCGCCAGCTATTCGTTTGTGGACGACGATCCGAACTATCCTTACACGGTCGTGGACAGTCAGACGGCAACCGGATATAGAACAAGGCGCTGCGTGTATTGCGGAGGAACGAGTGAATGGTGGGAAGACGCTACCGCCTACAGCATTCAACCGGCACAAGCCGATGGGACGATCACGCTTGATTTTTACCATTTTGCAGAAACGGACACGGCGCGTCAAAGACCCTTCCCCGCGTCGCAGTACGCGATCCCCGGACAGCTCGTGTATTTTAAGATGAGCAGCGACGTGCTGTGCGCGGTGAAGGACAGCGTCCGCGTGATTGCGCTCAACGAAACGGATCCGCAGGATGAAATTGCGTGCGCATACGAAAACGGGTATTTTTGCTTTGCCATGCCGGAATATCCCGTTCAGATTTGTCCGGTTTACAAGCATACGCCCGGCGGCATAGAGTATTATAAAAACACCGGCTATTACAGTCAGGATGTTTATATGGCGGAAGCGGTGCGGTACTGTACCGTTTGCGGGAAGGAGGCTTCCAGAGAGCCTCTTCAGAGGGTTTCCATCCTGTCAAAAGCGTCTCAGGGCGTTTCCGCGCATGTGAACTTCCTCAATGTTAAGAGCGACGGTCTGAACGTTGCTCTGCCCGGAACCACGGTTATTGTGAAAGTGGAACAGGAGCAGGGCTGCGCCGTCGTTGAGGGCCTGTACGTTGAATTCAAACATCCTTACGGAGGCGAGTCCGCCACCCCGGAGGATTGCTACGTAACAGATCTCGGAGACGGTCTGTATTCCTTTGTCGTGCCCCGTTATCATTGTTATGTAGTCGTATACGGACACGACCAGCACGACTTTTATGAAATCAATCGCACAAACGTGACCGCCACCTGTACGGAGCCCGGCACCGCCGACATCGAATACAAGTGCAGATACTGTAATTACCATCCCACCAGGTACGGCGTTGAGATTCCCGCGCTCGGTCACACCGAGGGCGACCCCGTTTCCGAAAACCTTGTGGGCGCCTCCTGCACCGCGATCGGCACGTATGACGAGGTCATTTACTGCGAGACCTGCGGCGAGGAACTCCGGCGTGAGGCGAAAACGCTCGATAAACTCGACCATACGCCCGGTAAAGCCGTCGTTGAAAACTATGTGGAACCCACCCCCGAAAAAGAAGGCAGCCTGAATCTTGTCGTTTACTGCGCAAACTGCAAAGAGGAACTCAGCCGCGAGACGGTCAGCGTCCCGAAGCTTACGCCCGCAGGAGACGATCCGTCCGATCCCTCGCCCACGGGCGGCGACCTCTGCAAATACTGCGGGAAGGATCATTCCGGAAGCTTTTTCCAGAGAATCGTCGGCTTCTTCCATTCGATCCTGTATTTCTTCTCACGGCTGTTTGGGAGGATCTGATCGTCCGCCGATAATCGACAGCAGGAGGCTTATCCGTACAGCCCCCTCAACCTATTGACGATTGGCCCGTCAGGTGTACGCTGTATCCAACGGGGCCGCTTATAACAGAAAAAGCGCGCTGCACAATAAAATGCGGCGCGCCTGTATTTTTGGATTATGGATTATGGGATGATGAGGCAGAAAAATGTCATCGGATATACGAGGCACTTTTGGAAGGCTGTGTTTCTTTTCTTTACAAGTAAAATGAAACAGTAAAACACCTTGATTTTTTGTACGGTATGCGATTTCTCTTTTACTTGATATACTAAAGAATATTTTACTTGATATACTAAAGAATAAGAGCAATATATATCAATAAACGGAGGGATTTCCAATGACAAAACGAATCATCACAGCTGAGACGATTGCGACTTTCAAAAAACATCTTATTGAAGAGGAAAAGAGCGCAGCTACAATTGAGAAATATACCCGCGATGTGACGGCGTTTTCCATATTTGTCGCAGACAGAAATGTGGACAAGGAACTCGTCGTTTCCTATGCGATCATCATCAATCAATGCGACCATGTTGCCAAACGCACACTCTCGAAAAACGGTAAAACAATTCAGTTTTACTCCTTTGACGAAAGAGGCATTGGGTTGAGTCGTAATACCGCGTTTATGCGCGCGACAGCAGATATTGTTGAATTTGCGGATGACGATAGAGTTGCCCCTTGATAAATCAAATAATATAATATATAATACAGGATAAACTGCGAACAGGAGATAGATTTATGAAAACCACCTTCAATAAAACAATCAGCGTTCTGCTCTCTCTGCTCATGCTGCTTTCCGTCTTCGGCGGCGCGGGCTTGCAGGCGTTTGCGGCAGAAGAAAGAGTCATGTTTCTTGAAGCCGACGGCTCACAGCGCTGGGTTTACGACCCGATCGGCATGAACGACAGCACCTATGAGCTTGTCGGCGGAGAATCCGGCACAACGTGGTACGTAACCGGCTCCTACGTGTCGCCGAACGATGGCATATACGCCACCTTGCACCACGGCGTCACCGTCAGGGGCGACGTCAGCCTGATCATACGGGATAATCTGCACCTGACAATCGAAGGCGGCATTTACGTTACCGAAAACAGCAGGCTGACGATCTATGGTCAAAGCAACGCGCCCAACGGTGTGAACCATTATTCCACCGGCGTTTTGAGTGCGGCGGCATCCGACAACGCCGCCGGGATCGGCGGCAAGGAAGGCGCGCGCGGCGGTCATATCGTCGTCAACAGCGGCTGCGTTGAAGCCCATGGCGAGGACGGCGCGGGCATCGGCGGCGGCTATGATGAAGGCAGCGGCTTTCAGTCGGTCACCATCAACGGCGGTATTGTCCGCGCAACCGGCGGCGCAGGCGGCGCGGGGATCGGCGACGGCGCGAAAAACACAAAGAGCGGAGGCGCCGTTATTACCGTCAACGGCGGCGACGTCACTGCGTATGGCGGAGACGGGGGCGCCGGCATCGGCGGCGGAAAAAACAGCGAAAGCGCGAACGTTTCCGTGACCGTCAACGGCGGCACAGTCAACACAACCGGCGGAGAAAACGGCGCAGGCGTCGGCGGCGGGCAGAACCGCGGCAACGGCAAAGTCAGCATAACCGGCGGTACCGTCACCGCAACAGGCGGCAAAGAAAGCGCCGGCATCGGCGGCGGCTGTGAGGGCTCCGCCGAAAAACCCGTGTATATTTCCGGCGGTGAAGTAAACATATACGGAAGCACCCGTGCGGCGGGCATCGGCGGCGGCTACAGAAGAGACGGCAACGACGTATATATCAGCGGCGGTACGGTTTACGTCAGATCCGGCCTTTACGCCGACGGTATCGGCTGCGGTCAGTATAACAGCGTATATAAAGACGCGAACGAGGCGAGACGGACCGGGAATACCTATATCACAGGCGGCCGGGTTACTGTTGAAACGGAAAAGCCCCAAACGGAAACCAACGATCTCGGCAGCGCGATCGCCTGCACCGAGGGGTATGAGATCCTGATTGAGAACGCCTTTGTTCAGGCGACTGCTTACGGCTACGGCGCGGGGCTCGGCGGCAACAACAACCAATACAGGCAAAGCGGTGCGATCAACATCAAAAACGCCTACGTGATCGCAACGTCCATAGACGGTCCCGGCATCGGCAGACAGGGCAATCCCCCGAGCTCAAACAGGATCACGGAAAACCATGCCGTTGTAAATATCGAAAACAGCTGCGTATTTGCCGCTTCCCGCGACAGGGGCGCGGGGATCGGCGGCGGAAACGGCGGGGACGGCTGCACCGTCACCATCAAGGACAGCGAGGTCACGGCCATCGGCGGCGCGATCGATTATAACTGGTACGCCGAGCACGGTCCCATCGTCAGCCGGTTCAAGCTTGTAAAGCTCCAAAATCTGTTCACTTACTTCTCCGGTCTGTACGTCAACGCGGCGCTGACCGCCCTGAACCATCTTACCCGTTCCGGGAAATACAGAGGCGCTGGCATCGGCGGCGGCGATAAGGGCAAGGGCGGCAGCGTTACGATCATCAACAGCGACGTGCTCGCTGTCGGCGGCGGTGACGGCGCGCGCGCAATCGGCCACGGCCATGATACCGACGAAACCAACGGCACGCTGACCCTCGGCGGCAATATGTCCGTTTTTGCCGGAGCCGATGAGGATTCGCTGGTCCCGGCGGCAACTGCCGACAGAAATTCGGTACCCTTTAACAACTACTTTGTTCATTTCTATCCCTGCGAGCACAGCGGCGCCGACTACCGGAGCCTGCCGGACGGCCACGCGGTGGAATCCTGCGCGTACTGCGAAACAACGTTTGACGAAAATAACCTTGCAGCGCATACGTTCGGTACGGATAAAAAGTGCGCCGTCTGCGGATATCAGGGCGTTCAGGTGACGTATTCTTCCGGTAACTTTGAAGGCAGCATGGCGCCTGTGGTAATCGGTAAGGACGCCGTACTCACACTTCCCGAAGCGGGAGAATTTGACTGCGAAAGATACGGTTATCTGCAGTCCGGCTGGCTGATCGACGGCGTCGTTTATGCCTTCGGCGATCGGGTCGTTATTTCAAAAGACACAACCATTACCGCCGTCTACGATATCGCGCACGACGTTTTTATCGTGGATTCCGAGGGCGGCGTTGTGACTTCGGATAAGAGCTTCGTTCTTTCCGGCGAAACGATCAATCTTGCCGCGAAAGCGGATAAGGGCTATTCCTTCACAGGCGTCCGGGTCCGCGCGAACGGAAACACGGTTTATGAAAAGAACGGCGACAGCCTGGAGGCTTCTCACAGCTTTACCATGCCGGACGCCAACGTCGCGATTTATTCCGTATTTACAAAGAACGTCTATCATCTTACCACGGACGACGACGGCTTCGGCGTCAATGTGGAGAGCTCTGCGGCTACGGCCTCTGTCGGCGACAGGATCACGGTTTCCGTACCCAAAATCAACGGTGTAGAGGGGATCGTCGTCACAGAGCTTGCTTCCGGCCAAACACATACCGTGCCGCTCAACGCGGCGGGAAAGGCAAGCTTTGTTTTTGACTGGGAGAGCGACGTTCGCATCACGCCCGGCGGCCTGCATGCGCATGACGGCGTCGTTTTTACGCCCTGGGGCGCGAACGAAAGCGAGCGGAATTCACTGCCTGCATCCGGCAGCGTTTTCCTCGTCGGCGATATTGTGCTCAACGAAGCCTACGCGCCGCGCAAAAACGTGGATATCTGCCTCAACGGCCATACGATCACGATATCCGACGCTTACAGCGATCCGTATATGTTTAACGTGGCGGCAGCGCAGCTTTGCGTCTGCGACCACGATAACACCGGTGTTATCGACGCGCGCGGAAAATGCGGGCTTGTAAGCCTTTATAACGCAAGATTCACCCTGAACGGCGGCACGCTGACCGGCGGCAGCGCCGATACAGGCAGCGTGATAACGATTGCTGAAACAAACGATTATGAAAAATATTCCGGCTTTACCATGCATGGCGGTGTGATCACGGGGAATACGGGGCGTTCGCAGGGGATCGTAAGCACCGGCAACGCACCGATCCGTATTGACGGCGGCACGATCACCGGCAATACCGCGCCAACGGCGATCACCGTACAAAAGAACTGCCTGTTCGAGCTTTCCGGCGACCCGGTGATTACGGATAATATCCCGACGGGGCACAGCTATCAGAGCAACGTTCTGCTTTTGGGCGGCGTAATCAACGTCAAAAACAGACTATCCGACGCCGCCGGGATCGGCGTCAGCGTCAACGCGGCGTCCGGTTCCAACGGACACGTTACGTTCACAAACGGTTTTTCCGGCAATGGGACGAGCGGGAGCTTTATCAGCGACGACGACGCAAAAGCGGTCGGCATTTTTGATGGGGAAGCGGCGTTAGGCGTTCCGGCAACGGTGCGCTTTGATAAAAACGGCGGCTTTGGCGCCGATATGGACGACGTAAGGCTTGCCAAAGGCTCGCAATACACCCTGCCCGCATGTCTGTTTACGCCGACCTCCGGCGTTTTTGCGGGCTGGCGGATCGGCTCCGGCAGTGAAATACGGCAGCCGAACGAAACGATCACGGTTTCCGGTGACCTGATCCTTTACGCCGTATGGGACGAGAACGCCGACGAAACGGCTTTCATTGAGCCGCACGTCCACCGCTGGGAACTGAAGACCGACGCCGCCGACCCCTCCAAAGCGACTGTTCGGTGCGTCAACGCGATCTCCGAATGCAACGAGTCTGACGCCCGGTGGGCGATGCTCACGGTTGATGGCCAAAGCGGCCCCTGTACAAAGGTCTATGACGGCAGCGCCGTCTCAGCCGGGGTAGAGGTACAAAAGGCTTCGCCCGAGGCAGCGGCCTTCTTCGACGGGAGTCTGATTTCCATTGGCAGCGTTTCCTATTACGACGGCTCCGGCAATAAACTGTCCGGCGCGCCGGTGGACGCCGGCACCTACACCGCGATGGCAATGTTGAGCCCGGTCAACGGCAAGGGGCTGCCGTGTACGCTCCGGCAGACGATCACCATCGCCAAGGCCGCGGCCCCCGAAATAACGGTCAGCGGCGTTGATATTGCGCCCCGCGCCACAGCACAGCCGATGGCGGAAGTCAGCGATGTTTCGGCTTACGGCACGGTCTTCACGCGTCTGAACGGCGGGAATTGGACGCCGGGAATCTGTGAAGCGAAGGAGCCGGGCGAATATACCGTAGAATGGTACTTTGAGGGACGCAATCATGAAAACGTCAATTCGAGGGAGGCGCCGGGAACGGTTCATTCCTCCATCTCCGACGTCCACAGCCACGACGGGATCGACTTCATCCGCTGGACGGGCACGGATTCGCTTCCGACACAGCCGGGTAATTACTTTCTGACTGAGAACGTCAATCTGATATCCGACTGGACGCCGGAGGGCGATATCCGTCTTTGTCTGTTCGGCAAGACGGTCGATCTGAACGAAAACTATTTCGTTATCAGAGACTGCAGTATATCGCTCTTCGGGGACGGCGAGGGTACGGTCACCGGAGCCGGCGGTATATTTGTCGGCAGCGAGGCGCGCCTGGATTCTCACGGCGTTATTTATGACCAAATAACCAATGGCTTCAGCTACAGCAAGTTTGATGGCATGGGCGCGGCGCTGATGGTTTCCGGCGCGTTTCAGATGGATGGCGGCAGACTCGTAAACTCCCACGGCTATACGGGCGGACTGCAGCTTGGCCCCGATTCCGGCTTCAGCGTCAGCGGCAGTCCTGTTATTCAGAACAATACCGGCAACGGCGGAAAAACAAGGAACGTATATCTTGCCGGCAGCTCTAATCTCATTCATATAGAAGACGGGCTGACGGGCTACGCTTCGATAGGCCTTTACGCCAACGCCTTTAACGGCGGGGATGAAGAATACGTTCTGACCGACAATTTCGCGTCTCACTGCCCCGGGCTTCTCCCCGCCGAAGTGTTCAGCCTTGACAATGCGCTTGACAGCACCTATATGATCGGTCTGTCCGACGCCGGGAATGCCGTGATCAGGCATCACGTTCATCAATTTGAGATCAAGCTTTCGGACGGCAGAACGGATATGGCGGAGTTCCGCTGTCTGAATGAGGATGGCTGTCCGCTGCATGGGCAGGTCGTCACGGCGCAGGTTTTTGCCGAGGACGCCGTTTACGACGGCGAGGAGCACGGCGGGTATTTGCAGGTTCTCATAGACGGTGTACCCGCAGAGTCTTCCTATGGCGATGAGATTGTGATCGATCTCAGCGGCAGAAAGCATCTGTATTTCGTCGACGTCGCGTATTACGATAAGTACAATACGCGCGTGGATAGATTTTACAGGGATGAAAACGGAAAAATCGTCTGGGTCGACTGCGCACCCTATGAGGAAGGAACCTATACCGCCAAGGCTTGGCTGATTTACAATGATTTTGCAGACGACACCGAGGAACGCGTTGAGATCAGCGCTCCCATTACCATTCACAGCCATAAGGCAGCCGAAGCGGTGATCGAAAATGAGATCGCCGGCACCTGCCTGACCCCGGCCTGTTATGATGAAGTCGTCTACTGCTCCGTCTGTGGCGAGGAAATGAGCCGCGAGACGAAAACAGGTGACTTCGGCGCGCATGTTGAAACCCCGATCCCCGGAACAGCGGCGGACTGCGCGCACACCGGGCTTACGGAAGGCGTCAAGTGTTCCGTTTGCGGCAGGCTGCTGCGGGCGCAGACGGTTATCGAAAAAACGGAGCATACCCCCGGCGAAGCGGTCAGGGAGAATGAGATCGCGGCAAGCTGCAGCGCCGCGGGCAGTTACGACGAGGTGGTTTCCTGTACCGTGTGCGGAACGGAGCTCAGCCGCGAGACGAAGACCATTGAAAAAACCGCTCACACGCCTGGCGAAGCGGTCAGAGAAAATGAGATCGCGGCAACCTGCAGCGCTGAGGGCAGCTACGACGAGGTCGTTTCCTGCAGCGTATGCGGGACGGAGCTCAGCCGCGAAACGAAGGCCGTAGAAAAGATCGCCCACACGCCGGGCGAAGCTGTCAGAGAGAACGAAACAGCGGCAACCGTTGACGCAGAGGGCGGTTATGATACGGTCGTATACTGCGCGATTTGCGGCGAGGAGCTGTCCTGTGTGCACGTAACGCTTGAAAAGCTTTCGCCCGATCCGACAGAGCCTGCGGATCCAATCGATCCGACGGATTCCTCTGATACCGAAAACGGACCTTGTAAATACTGTGGCAGGGATCATTCCGGCAGCTTTATCCAAAGAATCATCGGCTTCTTCCATTTGATACTCTATTTCTTCGCGCACCTGTTCGGGAAGATGTAACAGGCATAATAATGTAAATTGAGTAGGGCGGATTTTCTCCGCCCTCTCAGCCGAATTGACAAGAGGACTTTCACCTCGATGCTTTCACAGAAACGTACGTGAACTTCTCGGTTCATCCGGCTCTTATCAAGCACCATTCTTTATCAACTGATGAGAGCCCAGTTTGCAAACATATTAGGTTCTCTCTTTTTTGATCCCGTTCAGCCATTCTTCAGCTCTGGTTCTATGGCCACGAAAGTGTTTGTACTTTGCACATTGCGCGTAATCGTCAAAATAAACCGTCAGATTGCGAAAATCGGTAAGGATATGAGATAATAGTCCCCAAATAGCAGCAAGAAACAAAGAGTTGCAGAGAGTATCAGTGACTATCATTAAGTGCCATCGAGTTGAATTGGCTTGTCATGCCTATTCGTACATACAGCTTTTTACAGGGGAACATACCGGCAGAAAAAGGAAACGGCGGCGTAATAATCGCTTTTCTGCACACCGCCGTGACAGATTTGATCGGGAAATACCGGTCGGCTGCATTGAAGGATCTGACAACGATTCTTAAATGTAACAAACATCGGTTGATCCATACATCATTTATTCTGCCATTTAGTGAACAGGAGTATTCATCTTTGCAAGAAAGATTTGGAAAGTATTGCGTCATAATTAGCGGGAAAGAACTTGAAAGCAAAATATTAAACTATTGTAAAACTAACGAATATGATTATATTTTTGACAAAGTAGAATACTGCAATCAAAACAGAATTAACAGGATAGAAGCATTTAGAACTGGGTCAAAAGAAAGATTTTTATACAAGAATTCTGATTTGGAATATCAAAGAGAATACCGATTAGTCATTGCTATCGAAATCCCAGATGATCATTTTATTCGAATCGGCAAACTCACTTCAGCCGCTTGTATAGAATCCGAAAAGCTGAAAGATTTGATTTTTACTGTTAATTACAAATCCGTCTTAAACAGTAATGAATGAGTGTTCTTTAGGTTGTGTAAAAGCATCATTTTTCTGCACAATTATTAGTTGGAAACGCTCTCTCAAAAGAATATGTACTGACATTGCCATAGACATTCAGTTGTTTTCATCAAATCCGTTATGAACACTCGTACCACGTCGTCGCAAGCTTTGTACCGCTTGCGGCGATTTTTTTTTGATTGAAGATCGCCGATGCGCTCACGTCGCTGCCTTGCCCCTCGCAAATATTGTCGCGTTGCTCGCTTGGAGCGCTTCATAAAGCTCTGTATTGGCTCACTCACTGGCCTTCGCTTCATCCGCCGTCGGCGGCGCTTTGCTCGTCCCCCCCTTCCCGCAAAAGGTCACGCTCGGCGCGCCTGTTCGCTTGCAAGCGCGCTCACAACGGTGCGTTGTCGATGCCAACCTTTTGCGGCAACAACGGTTTCAGCGTTTTTCTTTGCGAAAAAACACACAAAATGATTGGCAGACGCGCCGCCTCCTCCCGATGTTTTTGGGGATAAGAGGCAGAGCGTCTGCCATTTTCAGTTTCACATTCATTGCGGAAAAGC
>JAEEGI010010658.1_pt1 | contig 19950 bp, 18 predicted proteins | sample 8958751 | NCBI WGS metagenome assembly JAEEGI01 (sample SAMN16246545, study PRJNA631951) | gut metagenome | biome: gut microbiome; feature: rumen; material: KS-attached | host: Bos | place: Iran: Karaj | collected 2018-10 | reverse complement strand
TTAGTGAAGTAATTAATCATTAAGAAAACAGAAAGAATATGAAAATGAAATATTTGTTTGGCTTAGCATTGGCCACAATGCTTTTCAGCTCTTGTTCTGAGGATATGCTCGACAGAATCAATAAGGACGAGACCAGCAAGACAGCCGATAAAGTAGCCGCTAAGTTCCAGTTAACCGATGCAGAGGTTTCTACAGCCTTCTCAACGGTGAACGGAGCCTACGCATGGTATGTTTCTTCTTATACCGAGCAGCTCTTCGGTACAGGTAACAACCAGATGATGAAGGCAGAATTGAGAAATCCATCAGAGACAGCTAGTGCTACTACGTTCAACAACGAATGGAACTCAACTTATCTAAACCTCCACAATATCTATCAGATGATTGAGAAGTGTTCTGAGGGTGGTATTAATGCATCTCAGAGCGACATTCTTGGTGAGGCCCTGATCCTGAACGCCATCAACTGGGGTGTGCTGACAGACCTTCACGGAGACGTTCCTTTCAGTGAGTGCTTCCAGGGCATCTCTGCTCCGAAGGTCGATACTCAGGAGTCTATCTATACAGCTATCTTCGCTATGCTCGACCAGGCTCAGACCGCTCTGGCAGCAGGTGGAAACAATGCTGGTGAGCAGGATATCATCTATGGTGGTGATACAAAGAAGTGGAGTGCCTTCGGCCATGCTGTAAAGGCTCGTTATCTGCTTCACACCTATGGCCGCAACAAGAGCGTGCTCAGCGAGGTTGTTAAGGAGGCTCAGGCTGCTATTGATGGTGGTTTTACTGGCTGCTATCTGAAAGTGTTCAACGGTGTAACTGCCGACAACGCTTGGTCAGCTTATCAGTGGAGCCGTTACTATATCGGTTCAAACAAGACTGTTGACGATCTGATGCTGGAGCGTAAAGACCCACGTGAACCCCTCTATAACTATGATGGATTAGGAACTGGAGAGAACATTATTGGCGAGCCAGGAAATGCTGATCAGGCTACACTTGTAGAGGCTTTGAATGAGCCTGCATGGCTTGAGAATGGTGCTGCAAACCTGGTTATCATGAGTGAGTCTGAGCTCTACTTCATCCTTGCAGAGGCACAGGCTATCCTCGGACAGGATGCTACAGCTGCCTTCAAAAAGGCTGTTTCAAGCAATGTTAAGGAGTACTTCGCTATCGCCGGTGAGTCAATCGACGATGCAGGCATTCAGGAATACCTCGACAAGATCACTCCTCTCTTCGCTGCTGATCCTTTGAAGGAGATCCGTATCCAGAAGTACCTCGCTCAGACTCGTGGTGAGGTGATCGAGACCTACAACGATATTCGTCGTATCAAATATACTGACGGTTCATATCCTGTAGAGATGAAGAACCCGAACAACACCTCAAGTGTTGGTAACCGCTGGCCGCTCCGTTTGCCTTATGGCGACAGCGACGTGGTTTCTAACCCCAACGTTACAGCTGCCTTCGGTTCTGGCAACGAAGCTGGTATGTATATCTTCACTGAGAATGTATGGTGGGCAGGCGGTAATCGCTAATTCCTATCTAAGCATATAATAAAAAATGGCTTCTATCCGTTATGGTATAGAAGCCATTTTTTATGATCCTAACACATTATTATAATCTTTTTTTATTTCATCGCCCCCGCTAAGCACAAGCTTAACGGGGGCGATTCTTAGTTTTCAGGGGCTAGATCCGAACCCCTGCGGCGGCACTTCCTAACGCACCTAACAAGGCTGTGAGCACCGCCACGGCGACCTTCGCAATCGTCTTCCAATGTCGCATCATCGTTTCCTCCTTTCTTTTTTAAAGTTAATTAATCACCGGGCTGATCATCTTCAGGATCGGTCGGGGTCGGGATAATACCACTGCCACCGGTCGAAGAGCCATTACCACCATTCACGGTCTCTGAGCCTGCCGAAGGGTTGGGCTTCGAGGTGTCCACGTCGTTCTTAGGTGCCTCCTGTACGCTACAACCAGAGATAAACGTCTTCTGACGCTGACCCTCTGAGTCGGTCTTTACCTCGGGCATGAACAGCACATGCAGACCCTTGATGTTCTTACGGGCGTCGAAATCGGATGCCTTGTCGGCACCAGTGCTCGACATGCCGATCTTGAACGTTCCGAAGCCGTTGAGCTTCACGCGCTTAGAGTCCTGGAGCTGATCCTGCATGGTCTCGATGAGCTCGGAGATCACAGCCAGGATATCGCTCTTCTTCACGGTACAGTTGCGCTGCATGATCGTGGCCAGTGCATCGGTATCCACGGTGTTGGTCATCACGGCACGAGGGTACCACTTGCCGTAGCCCTTGGCCTTGGGTGACGTCACCTGCGATAATCGGTAGAATACTGCCATATCGTCCTCCTTTCTTTATTCGGGATTCACATCCCTACTGCGTTAAACACTACTTAGGGCAGGTGTTTCCTGCTTGCAGTCATCATCACTGATTGACGATGCAAAGGTACAAAAAAATAAGACCGATTCCAAGAGAATCAGCCTTATCGAGTTAGCCAAAATGCTATTGACGAATCAACCTTTATGTAAACTCAAAGAAGGTCGTTAAACCTGTGAGGTCAAAGATCTCGCGGAGGTCATCGGAAAGGCCCTTGAGGATCACACGACAGCCGTTAGGCTTGGTCTGTTTCAGGATATCGACCAGAATGGTCAGACCGCTCGATGCTATGAAGTCCAGTTTGGTGCAGTCGATGATGATATCCTGATCCTTGCAGTCGAAGAGTGGCTTGCATGCTTCAGCGGTTTCAGCAGCGGCAACGGTATCGAGCCGCCCCTCAAAAAACACCAGCATATTACCGTCTTGTTCTTGAATGATTGTATTCATTTTGATGATGATTTATTGTTTATTCTCTAAATTGTCTAATCGCTTTATCATGGTCAACGCATTACAGTCATCAATGCGCTCATAACTGACGCTATCCATGAGTTTACGCATCAGGAAGATGCCCAACCCACCCCTTCGACGCTGCTCCAACGGCAGCGTGACATCGGCTTCAGGCATGGCTGTGGGGTCGAAAGGCGCACCGCTGTCGTAGATGTTAACCAGCAACAGAAGGTCGTTCGCGCTCATATCAATCCTGACTTCTCCTTTCACGTCGGGCGGATAGGCATACAGCATCACGTTAGTCACGGCCTCCTCTATTGCAAGAAGCATCTTCTTGGTGAGATTCTCGCTGAATCCCAGTACCTCACAGGTTTCATTCACGAAGGCTGCCAGTCGCCTCAACTGCATGGTGTCGTTAGGCAGCACAAGAGTCTTGTTGTATATCACGTGATGTTCCGGTTTGATATACTGGATGGCCATCATGGTCAGGTCGTCACTCTGCTCTGCCTCACCCACGAACTGGTGGACGGCATCCGACATCTTATCGATCAGTTGACGGGGCTCCAGTTGATCGGCCTCACGGGCTTCCTTCGCCACATCGAGCACACGGTTCATCTTGAACTGCTGATGTTGCGCTTTCTCGGCTTCGGTCAGTCCGTCGGTATAGAGGAAGATCGTGGTGTTTGCGAAGATGTAGGTATCTTGCAGGATGTACTTCCATTGGGCAAAAAGGCCTACTGGCACATTCGGTTTGCAGGGCAACTTGCCAACACCTGCACCAACCAGCAACGGGACATCGTGACCGGCATTGCAGTAGTGCAGATGACCTGTCTTCAGATCAAGCACGCCCACGAAAAGGGTGACGAACATGTTCGATTCATTGCTCTCAACAATGGCATTGTTCAGGTTCTCCACGATGATATTGGGCACGGACTCATGAGCCGATACCGTACGGAATACCGCCCTGGTAACCGTCATGAGGAGCGAGGCAGGCACACCCTTACCGCTCACGTCACCGATGCAGAAGAAGAGTTTGTCGTCGCGGAAGAAGAAATCAAACAGGTCGCCGCCCACCGCTTTGGCAGGTGTCAGCGAGGCATAGATCTGTACATCGTCACGGTCGTCTTTAGTGGGGAACACCTTGGGCAGCATACCCATCTGTATGCTGTTGGCAATGCGGAGGTCCCTCTCGATGGCGGCATTCTGGGCGGTCGTCCTCTTCAGTTCCTCGATATACTTCACGAGCGAGTTCTGCATATTACCAAACGAGTGACTCAACTGTCCTATCTCATCCGTACGGTCGAGATCAGGCAGCGTCGTTTCAAACTGTCCAGAGGCGATAGTCTTCGTCTCCTGCGCCAGACGGCGCAGGGGGTGGAGTTCGCGGGTGATGATGCGAATAAAGAAATAGAACATCAGCAACAGACTGACACAGACAATCACAATGATGGTGCGGTAGAGACGCGCCACATTGCTGAAGATGTCGCTCTCGGGGCAGACGATGGCCATCGAACAGCCAGTATGGCCGAGGGGCTTATAGAACACCAGCGATTCCTCTCCGTCGATCACCATGTGCTTCATGCCCTCCTCACCGCGCTGCATAGCATGACCCAGGGCAGTCTTCGCCGTGTCGGGATGCTCAATGCTTTCGGTAAAGATCGTTTGGTAGAACACCTTCGTGGTGTCAGGATGCACGAAGTAAGTACCGCCACGACCGATCATCATACTGTAGGAGTGGGGATAAGGCTTCATGGAGGAGACCGTCTCTGCCAGTTTGTCGAGCGAGATGTCGGCGGCGACAACACCGTAGAAATTCCCCTCATCATCCTTGAGCGGACGGCAGTAAGAGGTGATAACCTCATTACCAAACAGGTGGTTGGGCGTCATGGAAGTGACATCAACATAGGGGTCGGTCCAACAGGGCCGGTCGAGCAGTTTACACATCAGATACCAATCCATGTAAAAGTACTTATAGTCGTCGTCTCCTTCCTGTTGGGTTTTGATCACACCGTCGTCATACGTTGAGTAGGCCGAGAAGTAAAGTCCTTTTTCCTTGAAGTAATAGGGCTCAAAGGCAATGGAGCAGCCGAACAGATCGGGATTGTTGATCAGGATGCCAGCGCTATAGACGAACATCGAGTCGGCACTGTTGTGATGCCGTTTCACGAGCCATTCGGTCATGGTGGTCGTCACCTCGGCACTTTTCAGGATACTCTCGACATAGAGTGAGGTGTTGTCCAGAATCTTTGTGGCGCGGTTGATGGCCTCCTGGCGCACCGTCTCACGGGCCTGATAGAACAGGAACCCCAGGGCGCCATTGAAGATGATAGCCGCAAAGATGACCACCCACAGGCTCACCTTGACGGAGAGTTTACTTCGGATATATGCTATGATCCTGTTCATCCTTCTTCCGTTTTTATTCTTTCAAATCCTCATAGGTGACCTCGTGCTTCAGCAGCCCGCACTCCACCATCAGGCGACTCGCCTTGCGCACCATGTCGGGGCGCAGCCGGAACTCACGCTTCTTTGACTCACGGTCCACCTGCAGACGCAGGATCTCCTTCAGCATCAGCCGCTGCATCACCCTGTTGGTTTCCAATTTATCTCTTCTCACATACTGCATCACGATATCGAGGGCTTCCTCGGGATGGGCCGCAGCCCACTCCCACCCTTTCCTACTGGCCTGGGCGAAGCGTTTGGCCCGATCGGGATGCTTCTTGTAGTAGGCACGCGTCATATAGACACCATCCTCCTGCACGTTGTAGTTGTGATCACTGAAACGATACACCGCTTGCTCGCTGATCTCAAGTCCTGCCTGTATCAGTTGGTAATACTCGTTGTAACTCATGGCTAGCGTCATATCCAAGGCACCTGCCACGACCAGATTGACATTCTGTGCGAACGGTTCCCACCGATAGTTCAGGTGTTCTTTCTTGTCCATACAAATAGCCAGTTGGCCGAAGCCCACGTTCCAGATGCCGACGCGGGCGCCTTTCTGAGTCAGCGGGTTCACGCCTCGGGCTGACACAATGACCATCGCATTGTTCATCGACGTCTGAAGGATGTTCACCAGCGGGGAACCGCCGTCAATCATCCCCATCGCCTCACAGAGCGATAAGGTCGTAGCCTGACACTGATTGTTGATAAGGCTTTTCGCAGAGGGTTGCGTCGACGAGGGGTGAACGATCTTCACCTTCAAGCCAGCCTCACGGTAGAAGCCCTTCGCCTCTGCCACATAGTAGCCCGCAAACTGCGCCTGCGCCGTCCACTGGGGCATGAACACAAAGGGTTCATCATCGGCAGCCATCGCATGATGGATACCGAAGGCTAATAGGATGGCTAAAAAATATCTCACACGTTTCCTCATCGCCAGATACTATTCTTCGTAATTCAGAGGCATGCCCTTGGTGAAGTCAAACTGCTGTGCCTCCTTTTCTTCCTTTTCCTCCTGCTGTTTCAGGTATCGCTGGTAGCCCTCTTCGATCTCGTCGCACTTAGCCTGATACAGCTTCTCGGCCTGATCTTTGGCATCCCTATAGATAGCTGATACTTCATTCTTGGCCTCATTAAACTCTGCTGGCTGCTCAGAAAGAATTTCGATGAACAGTGCATCATATTTGGCATGACAAGCCTCTATACGTACCTTACACTCATCATAGAAGGCTTTGACGGTTTCTTTCAGAAGGTCACGCCTGTCTTTATCAACATCCGGCATCGTGTAAAGCAGATGATGCTCTTCATTCCCTAAACTATCTTTCTCGATGATGGTCTTTACCTTGAACTCCGGATGTGCATCAAAGACCCCTGCTGCAATATCATCCAGATAGGCCTTCTTCTTGGGAAAGATTTCCAACTGATAGTCGTTCGGTTTCTGCACTCTCGCCACCTCCTCGAGGTTGTATTCCGAATCGTAAAAGTTCACGGTGACGGGCAACAATGATAAAGGGTCGGCCTTCACGCAATGGTTCATGATGCGGTAGTTGAACATGACAACATAGCCGTTCATCTTTTCCTGGAAATTCTGGACTTCCTGTTTTACATATACATTCATAATCTTAGCTCTTCAATTAATTGTTACTTTTCGGGTGCATCCTCTGTCTTCAGCTTGGCGCTCACTTTACCGCCTCCGCTACCGCCGGCAGCCATACCATCGCTGATATTAGGCGACTTGAACGCACTCTTGGCCTCCACATTGTCGATGGTGGCCTTCGGTGCCTTCACTTCACCCTTTACCTCAGTATCGCCGCAGATCTGGTTCTTGTCGCTGCCGAGAGCGAGCTTGCCGTCTGCGAGCTGCACGATGGCCTTGGCCTCGCCCTGCTGGGCCTCGAAGGTCTTGTCGGCAAAGAGACCCATCTCCTCGGAGACAGCCTGCAGTTTCTTGCTCTTGATGTCCTTTGTCTTGGCACCCACGTACATCTTCTCTGCCACGAGCACCATCGAGCCGTCGGCTGCCAGTTTGTCGTCGGTACGCTTCTCCTTCTCCACGTCCATCGCCTTCACGCCGACTGCCTTGGCATTGATGTTCACGCTACCCGTAGCCTTGCCTTCGGTATCGGTGGCAGAGAGGTCGATGGCTTCAGAACGGATGGCAATCTTACTGTCTTTCGTAAGCGCTTTCTCCTTGGTTTCGCCGTCGGCGAGGTCGTAGTCGGCACTCTCCACAGTGAGCGTCTTGGAACGGACAATGATGTCGCCCTCTGCCGTATAGGTGGCTTTGGTGAGCTTGCCCTTATCGTCCACCTCCACATCGGCAGAGTTCTCGGTGGATACCTCGATGGTCTTTGACCTGAACTTGATCTTACCGTCGGCAGTGAGCTGCTTCTCTTTCAGCTTCGACTCTGCAATCTCGTAGTCCATACTCTCCAAGGTGATGTTCTTCGAACGCACGATGAAGTCACCCTCAGCCTCGTACTTGGCATCCGTCAGGCCCTTCTCATCATCAAATTTCTGGTCTGTCTCGCCAGCCGTGCTCACTTCCACATTCCTGGCCAGGATCTTCACCTTACCATTCTCCTTCAGTTTGCCTTCTTTCTCGATGGATACCAAATCCACCTCATTAGCCATCAACGAAATACCAGAGGCCTTATTGTCACGCAGGTTGCCGTCGCCATCCATCGAAGCGAGACTGATATTCTCACCCACAATCTCAACCGATGCACCCGTACATGCCTTCTTAAACTCATCACCCTTCTTGATCTTGTCTTTCTGATCTTTGAAGCATTTCAACTGACGGTTGATCTCTGCCAGTTCCGCCAGGGCGTTGATATAGGCGTAAGTCTGACTTGTGAGTGCCGTTGAGGTGATCTCGAGCTCTCTGGCCACCTCATGGATTTCAACATAATCTGCTCGTATGCCATCTTCGTCAGCAGTCAGTTTCTCACGTTTCTCGATGAGTTTCTTCAGATCGTCTGAGAGTTTGCTGAACGACTCTTTACAACTATCTGTCACCTTCTTCAGTGCATCCTTCTGAGCTTCCAGCGACTTGATGAGGTTTTCGAGTTCCTTTCCACGGTTTTCTGAAGAGACAGCAGCATCCACCTTGATCACCTGGTCGGAATGAATCAGCACACCAGAGGTGCCTTCTGTCGATGGCGGCGAAGAGAAGGCGCCTACGGCATCATGGCTATGGATGGCAACATGACGTGCCTGAGAGATGACTTCAGACAAAGTGCCAACCACGTGCTCCAATCCATCAACACCCGGATCTTCCGCCGTCTGACGGATGCTGGCAGCGCGCAGAGCCACCTGTCCGGCCTCGCCGGCAGCTTCGACACCCACCTGTGTGCCTCTGATGATTATCTCAGAGCCACCAGGTTTCAGTGTGCCGTTACGATCCACATTACCGAGAATGATCCTGGGGGCAGAGATGATCAACTGCTCATTGTCGCGCACATAGCGGCCCTTCTGCACCTCAGCCACCACATCGAGTTTCATCTGCTGGACATCGGCCTTGCACTTCCTGATCTCCTTCAGATCTTTCTCCACGCTGTCGGCCATCGCCTTCAGCTTATCTTCCCATTCTTTAAATATATAGTCCATAAATCTTTACCCTTATTAAATTATTTAATAGCCATCAGGATCTTCTTCAGATGATCCATTGTACCGACATTAGCATCATCATACTGGGTCAAGCCTCCATTCTCGAATGCGATCGTAGCGTTCTCCTTATCAGAGAAGAGAATCTGACCGTCGGCAGCGTCTTTCCATACATCAAGTTCGAACGAACGGAAGTTACCCATCAGTTTGTTCCAGATCTTTCCGAGCGTACTATCCCAGAGGGTACGGAAGAAGCTCTTCTGGCTCCATCGATCCATCACCAGAATATGTTTCTTCCACCAATATTCACTGGTCATAGCCATTGGATCACCATTCGCAATCTTTTTAAAGTCTGCACCGATATACATATACTTGCCGCTTACAACACCAAGTTTGTTCTCTGGAAGCTTAGCCAAATTGTTTAAGAAGTGTAAGATATAAGCTCGCTTGATGAGTTTACGATCTCTTTCGCAGAACATATCATCATCATCAGGAAGACTATACTGCAGGAAACGTTCGTTGCCCTCTGAATAATTCTCCTTCCACTTATCAAGACCACTTGAGAATACTTTCTCTGCTGAAATACCAGTAAAAGCATCAGATATCCAATTGAATTTCTCATCAAAAGTGGGGGTCTCAAGGAAAAATTCGAATGAGACCACATGGTTATACAGTGCAGTACAAGCCAGGACGTATGCTTCAGTATAATGTCTTATCATCTCATATTTATCCGTTACCTTAACTTTCTCCTCTTTTTCACTTCCGTCCTGATCTACATAAACCCTGTTTATATACTCCGCATGAGTCAAATTCTTACCATCAATGAAATGATTTTCGAACGATTTCTCCAATTTGTCTTGGAGCTTCTTAAAGTCATCTGTGTCTTTATTCTCTGCGATGAAAGCTGTTCTGTTTTCCCAAGCGAATCTCGCAACATTGATCGCCTGAAGATCATCTTCTTCTACATACAACTTCGCATTCTTCTCAAATTGCAACTTGAGCTTGCTGGCATATACCCACAGATTTTTATACTCAGCGAAGAACTGATCAATTTCTGCGCTGATATAATTCACACACTCGATGACAACCTTGTAGAACTCCTCTGAAGTTTCCTTCTTTTCTGCCACGCTCTTGGCATAGCGGTCGCGCTTGATGGTGGCATTACCAGCACCGGCTTCCAGTTTCAGGAAACGCTTTGACTTGATCAGCATGGTACCATCAATGGGGCGTACGAACACTTCGACCACGTGACGGATCAGCGATAGGTCAACTACTGGTGTAGCAAGCACATCTGCAGCACCATCCGCAGCAGCACCCACAACCGTTGTTAAGAAATCTGCTACCTTCGAGCGGGTCATATCCGGGCTTCCGATGCCTGGGGGTTGAATATTGTTACCTGAAGTGACACTGATCTTATTGCCAGCCTCCAAAGTGATGTTCTTACCCCTGATCGTCACGTCGCCATTGGGCGCAGTAATCGTAATGCCAGAGAAGGCATTGATACCGACAGTTCCGAAAGGCGACTTGATATTCACGGAGCGCTTATGCGACAGCATCTCAATCTCATAGAAGCCATAGCGGTCGCCGATATGGATACCACCCGACATATCCTTGACGTTCTTTCCAAACTTGTCGAGTCCTATGATGGAGCTATAGAAACCGATGCCAGGCGAAAGGGCATTGGTGAAGAAATTGCCACCATACTCCGGATCGGTGAAGGTGATATGATGGCCATTAGGCGACATCAGAGCGATATTCACATCCTTTTGCTGAATAAGAGGTTGTGTATAGCGCGCTAATCCCTCTTGCGGCACCGGATTGTTCTTAGAGAACAGAACGCCCACCACGTAAGGTCGATCGATATTGTCGTTGTCATAGTTGACCAGTACCTCGTCACCAACCTGCGGTTTGAAGAACGCACCGCCACCAGGTGTGGCCATGGGTGATGACACACGGATCCATGGTGAAGAGTCGTCAGTTATATTCTTTTGAAACTTCTCAGCCTCCTGATTGACCCTTTCTTCCAGATTTTCTATTTCTTGCTTACTTCTTTTAATTCTATCTTTCTGATCCTCATATTGTTTCTCAAGATTATCAATATCATTTTGAATTTGTTCTTCGATCTGATCTTTCTTGTCATCATCTTCTGACTCGTATTGACTAGCAAGGGTACACCATTTGTTTAAAAGCGACAGTTTCTTCTCTAAGATGGCATTTTCCTTCTCAAGACTTTTGATTTCCTCATTGGCAAGACTCTTTCTGATCTGCTCTTTCTCTTCCATTGAACCAGTATATTGAGCCAACGCATCATTCATATCCGATGAGGATACCCCTTGTGCCTTATAAGTTTGAATCTGGGCTAGGTTTGCGTCATACTTTTCCTGACATTCCTTTCTGCTATCCCGAATATCATCTATTTCATTTGAATCACATACCGTCCTTAATACTTTCAATTCTTCGAACTGCTCCTCGAAGACTTCCAGTGAATCTCTATGAACCTGCAACCTCCCTTGAAAATGTCGCAGCGAAAATCGCAGTTCTTCTGACAATGATTGCCAAGGATAGGCAATACGCACACGACCCTGCTGTTTGGGATCGGCATTGTCAACAATAAAGGCTGTCTGAGGACCTGCTTTGCGGATAATGGGCAAACTGTTGACAGGTGGGATGAACTGATCCTTTCCATCCTTGCCTTTAAAGGCGGGCATGGCATAAATAATCTGTGAGCGAACGCCCGACACTTTATCGGAAGCTGTCTGGTCGTACTTGCCATAGTCATTGTTCCAGTTCTGGCCGGAACGTTTCCGGATCTCAATGATCACATACTCTCCTTCGCAGCCCTTCACCTTGATTTTTTGACCCAACTTATAGTGGGTGGCGTTGGTGCCCAGATCAATGCAGATGGTCTGTCGCTGCTGTTCCTCCTGATGACTACGCACATCGTTGAAATAATCAAGGGTGGTCCAGCCTTTATCAGAAAGGGTACCAAACTGTACGGTAACAGTACCATCACTATGTTCAGGTTTTTGGGCATAAGGCGTCAGGAAGAGTTTTTCTTTCTCGGGGTTGGTCGTTCTCTGCCTATTCCAAGCCAAGCCACGATTGACACCCTGTTGTATAATGATGTTTTTGGCGAGCGCAGTACCAATACCTTTACCGCCCGCTTTTTCATTGGTCAGAAAATCTCTGAAGAAGGGTATCAGCTGCGCCATCGCAACCTGACTGGCTGTGCCGTCGCAGCGCATCTCATAATTCGTTGTCGAGAACTTTTCCTTTTCCAAGGGGAAGATATACTCATCGATAGCCAATTCATTGTTGTAGGCTGTGGAACCGGCAAACACATCCATGGGGTATTTGGCCGGTGATTTGGCGATAGGTGTCTGGTTGAGTTCTTCCACTTTTCCTACACCATCTTTCACACTGTCACGGGCATAGCCGGGAATCTCCAGCGGACCGCCTAGGACCTCCTGATAGGTGACGGAGGCGAATTCATCTATCTTCACAGGCTCGCTATCTGGCAAACCCAAAGTAAGCTTGCCATCCTCGAAAAAGAGGAACTCACCGCATCGGTTCGACGTGCGGGACAGGAAGTCGTAGAACGACTCGTTATATTGCACGAGGTAAGGATGGATGAACTCGGCATTTACCGTTGCCGTATATTTTTTAGCGTCCTCGTCATCTTCTGCATTTGGTTTCTTAAGGCTGATCACCAGGTTTTCCGGGTATTTCAGGAAACACATATGGCCAATATCCGTCTTGATCAGCCCTTTAGTACCATAATGGTAGTGAAAGTTGCGGCTCTCAGGCATCAGAATACCTGAACCTAACTTCTTATTGACATAGGTCTTACTGTATTTGTTGAGTGTCATCACTTTGTCAACACTGTAGATGCTCAGCTTCACATAGATCTTCAGACCACTCGATCCATGAACCAGTTGCGGGTTCACCTCATATACATAATAGTTAGAGGCAACGCAATGTCGGTCCTTTTTTCCTTTCTTATTATTTACTGTTACAAACTGGAACTGATCCATCTTCACCAGTCTATTCGCAAAGAGGGCAGCGATAGATTTCAGGGAAGGAGTTGTTTGTTGAACGGGTAAGATATCAAGTTCCGCCTGAATCTCGCCAGGTTGGTAGATCTTACGATTAAACTTGACACCATGCAAGACCAATGAATACTTGTTGCTATTGTCTGAGAAATCGAGTGGTTCACTTTGCTGAAGTTCCAATAAGTCATGGCTAAAGGTATCATCTACAATGCTTTTGCCGAAAGTGAGAACATAACCGATGTCGTCAAATGTCTCGGTGGTCTTGTTTTCTTTTGTATTACTATCTGGAGTACTCATAATTTCTGATTTTTAGTTGTTCTTACTCATACTCAAACATGGGTGCCAGTCCTGTTGATTCCAAAATGGAACGAACAAACTCGTTGACGTCTTTGAGCACTACTTGGGCACCTGCTTCCTTGCCTTCTTTCAATACCGTGAAGATGAAACGGAGGCCACTGGAGGCCATATAAGTCAGTTTAGAACAGTCGAGGGTGATCTTCTCAAACTCATTCTCCTGCATCATGGGGAAAAACTCCTTTTCCACCTCAGGGGCTGTGATGGAGTCAAGGCTACCTTCCAAAAAAATGACAACACTCTTCTTGTCTTCTTGAATCTGAATTTCCATAATCTTATAGTTTTTAATTATTAGTATTATATTCGTTTTTTATTTCTGTTCTGGTCCTAAATACCTGACGGCGAGCATCGTCAGATCATCGCTCTGCTCTACCCCGGCTGCGAATTGTCTGACACGCTCCGACATACATTCAAGGAGTTGCTGCGACGAGCGTTCGCCTTGCTTCGTCAACGCCTTGGAATAGTCCAGGAGTCTTTCAGGCGTGTACATATTCCCATCCTTGTCCATGGCCTCGGTCAGACCATCCGTATAGAGCAGGATGGTGGTGCCCGGCGTGATGTCCGTCTCCCCACCGACATAGGGCATATTGGCCATCAGACCAACAAGGAAATTGGGTTTCACCTCCAGATAGGCTGCATCAGAGCCAAATATCACAGGCGCACAGTGACCACCGTTACAATAACTGAGATGACCGGTCTTCAGATCGAGCACACCGATGAAAAGCGTCACAAACATATTGGTATGGTTGTCCTGGCTCATCGCATTGTTCATCTGACTCATGATCTCCGCCGGACTGTCGACCTTCATGGAGATGGTATGGAACAGCATTTTCGACACTGTCATAAACAGGGCGGCAGGCACGCTCTTGCCCGACACATCGCCGATGCAGAAGAACAGATGCTCATCGCGGATATGGAAGTCGAACAGATCACCGCCCACCGTCTTCGCGGGTGTCATATGACCGTAGATGTCGATATCATGACGCTTCGGGAATGGCGGGTACTTACGGGGGATCATCGACATCTGAATGTCGTAGGCAATCTTCAACTCATTCTCAATGGCGGTCTTCTTGGCAGTGGCCTGCTCCAGATCACTCATATATTGAGTGAGCGAATGTTGCATCGTGGCAAAGGAATCGCGCAACCGGCAGAGTTCATCCTTGTGTGTAATCACGGGCAACGGCGCATTAAAGTGACCTTCTGCCACTTCATCGGCCGAATTTGCCAACGCACTGAGGGGTTTTGAAATCTGACGGATCGTGTGACGGCACGACAGAGAGACCACCACCAGACCGATGAAGATAATGACCACCAACAAGCCTATCGAGATCAGTGCGGGAATCCACGTGGTGGTTTGGGGCACCACAATACCCATCACCCAGTTGACCGACTCCGACTCTAATGGCGCATAATAGACCATTGACCGCACGCCGTCGATGCTCATGACAGCCTTGCCACGCTTCATCTGCAGCATATCCTCGATGGCATCCAGATCATTAACACCAATATGATTGCGGACGTTATCCTTCAGGATACGGTTCTCATCAGGATGGGATACATAGGTGCCGTTGCGCATCACAATAAAACTATGGAAAGGGACTTCCTTAATGAAATCGACATCCAGCAGTCCGCGATTATGACTGCCGGCATCAATCTCCTTCAACTGGTTCACGAGCCATGTCAGCGACATGTCGGAACCGCAGACACCTGCCAGTCGCCCCTTGCTGTCATACAGCGGCATACAGAAAGTACAATAATTGTGACTCCCGACGGTTTCATCATGGTAGGGATCGGTCCAGAATCCATTCTTTTCTTTCCTGGCTCGGATATACCAGGGTTTTGAAAAATAGTCGTGTTCGGGCCCGCCGATATTCATGATCGAATCAGAATGTCTGTTCAAATAGGGCTCAAACCACTCCGGATACGCCTTGAAGTAGCCGGGTTCAAAAGCCATAAAGTAACCATCGGTAAATTCGTTCAACTTGATCTCTTCCTCCATGGCCTTCATCACAGATTCCGGTGAATCCATGTTTTTCGAGACCTCATCAAACACATTTCTGGCACAGATTTCTTCATGAAGTAGTATCTTGTTCAGTTTCTCTGACACCAGGTCCATCATCCCCTGATACCGACCCTCTGTCTCCTCCTTAATGGCATGGAAGGATAGGCTCAAGGAGATCATGGCGATGAGGGTCATCGTCACGAAAACGGATAATATGACCCGTCGTGTCAGCCTGCGTGCAAAGGTACTATACTGCTTCCTCATGTTTTAACTTTTTAGTTATAGTCTGTCCACAAATAGGGAACAACAGTTGCAAAGATACGAAATTTTTCGCTATCAACCGCCACCTCGCCCCTTAAAAATAGTTAATGATGATTCATTAACTCATACAGATATGCTGGGCTTTGGACGTAGAGTTCTCCCTCTTCATCCTGCAACGCTGGCATCAAATCTGAATTATAAACGCGTTCCATCGCCTCCTCAATGGAGCACCCAGTATCCTCCATCACGTATTTCACCAACTCGCTCAGAGCGTAGTCGATAAGATATGTGGCTATCTGATGATGATTGGGCTCGTTCATACGGTTTCTGCGTTTATTTTATGGAGATATGATAATGCACGTTCTGTTCCGAAGAAATACTGCTGATCGAGATACTTATCCTGAAGCAACTGGGCAGCCTGCTCTGGAGTATAGATGCCTTCGCGATAATTGGTCAATTGAAGCACTACCCCATCGTCAGCAATAGGACCAATCACGATGTCATAGTCATGTATCGGTTCAGAATTTTTCCTGTCACGATTGGCATCAACGAACAAGAACCATTCTACACTGGCCTTCTCTGGGAATATCTTCACCTTCAAATCAGACTGCAACGCAGACTCATCCAGTTCGTAGGTAATGAGCGTTGGGATACTTCCGAAAAGACGCGCTTTTTTCTGAGCCATACGAACGGCCGTTGTCTTTTCAGGGGTAAGATAGAATCCTTTACCGAAGTCCTTGTATCGTAAGCCCTTCGTGAGGTCGATGGCTTCGATGTCTGCGTTCGTGCCGTGATATAGCGTCATGCCAACGTTCCTCCATTCTTTTGACAGATGATAAGCAGGTCGTCTATCGTATCATCCATCGACTGCAAGTGCTCTACATCGTAGAACTCAATAAGAAAGGCCAATCCTTTATGCTCATGCAGATAGCGGAATGCCGCTTGCCGGGTCATGGAAAAGCGCCGTCCAAAAGCCTGTATACATGCTGTCAGGAATGGGATTTCGTACTTGCTCATATCTATTGCTTCTTATTATCTGCTGCAAAAATACAAATTAATTTGATTCCTTACAAGTTTTTTGAAGATTTTCGATTATCCCCCTTTGCAAAAAGTAACTAATCGCAGGGCGAAAAGTTACTTTTCGGAGGGTAAAAAGTTACTTTTCGAGGGACGAAAAGTTACTTTTTGTGTCGGGCTTCAAGTTCGCGGAGGATGCGGCGCTCACGCGAAGGCTTCACGTAGTAGAGCCACTTGCAGTGGTTGCAGACGCGACGGTACGTACCCGTCTTCATGCGTTCTAATTTCGATCGGGGCAGGAACTGTCCGCACCGCGTACATTGCATCAGTTCAGACATAGTATTCATCTTTATAAGACATCATAACATAAAAAACAATCACACCCAGGTGATTCCCGTTTGGACGGCTTTGGAGATCAGCCAGTTCGACTTGTCTGACTCCAGGAGTTCATACTGCACCGTATTGCCCGCATCGGTCTTCACTTCATTGAACCCCACGAAACGGTGGTTATCCGGATCCATACGGACGGTACACTCGCCAACGACACCGAGGTGTCCAAAGCGCACCTTCTTGACATGTACCGTCGTGCGCTGCTGGGAGAAATCGCGCTCCAGGATCTCCACCCACGTGGCCTTGTTGGCATAGTCGCTGGTGCCGGCGATGTCCCACATCTCGGGCACGTATGCCTTACCGTCCTTCATCAGCGGCGGCTTGCGGGGATGCGCCACCATCCACGTCAGCTGGTTCTCCACCTGTGCGAAATCCACCACCTGCCCGATCACGTAGTTGGCCCGTTCCAGCGGGTCACCGCCCTTCGCCTGCGTCTGGTCCACCCAGTTGGCAGGGTCGATCACCGTCATATCGGTCTGATGGCGCAGTCCGATCTGCCGTGCCGTCTCCAGGATGTCGTCGATGCCCTTGCAGCGGTTGGCATCCACGATGAAGAAGTGAGCGGAGAGAAAACGGATGGCCTCCTGGAAGGTGTGTTCATCCACCAACTCACGGGTGAGCTTCCGTCCGATGAGCATTGTGGCGAGCTCGTGGAACAGCAGCTTATAGGGGAACTTCTCGGGCGTGTAGAGACAGATACGCCAGCCGTGCTCCACCGCCAGCGAGAGGCATTTGAAGAGCGTGAAGGTGGATTTGCCGCTGCCCGGGAAGCCCGAGGTCACACCGAAGTAGCCCTTCTCCAGCTTCTCAAGGGCGGCGAGCTGTTCCAATTCGATGGTCAGACCCTCGGGGATGCCGCCCTGCTCGTAGTACCACCTGAGGCCCGACTCCCATTCACTGGCGGTCACCTCACCCGGGATGTCTGACTGCTTGGCAGCCTCGATACATTTCCTGACAGCCTCTACCCCGCCCTTCTGCAACGCCTCGTTGGCATCCTTGAAGTCGCCCCAGTTCACCACCTTACAGCGGGCAGCCCCGAAATACTTCAGCAGGCTGTCGCGGGCAGTCTGTCCTGCCTCGTCGTTATCCACGGCGATGATCACCGTCCTGACCTGGGCGAAGAGCGTATAGCGGAATCCGTCGAACAGCTCCATACGTGAGCGTGCCCCGTTGCCCAGCGACACCACCGCCTCGTAGCCTGCCTGCATACACGCCATCGCGTCGTTACGCCCCTCAGTGATAATCATCTCCGTGTGGCCCACCACCGAATTGACGTTCCAGGGTATCGGGTCGCAGCCCGCCTCCTGTGAGAAACCCTTCTCCTTGTGCAGCGGACGGTAGTGCACGTTGACGCACTTCGCCCCGTCGAACGTGGGATAGGCAATGACGATCTCCTCCTGGCCGTTGATGGTTCGGGGAATCCACCTGATGCCCATCTTCCTGACCAGCGCCATCGGCAGCTTGCGATCCTGCTCGAAGTAGTCGATCAGTGCCTGGGGATAGTCGTCGCGCAAGAGCGACAGGTCGATGCTCTTCTCATGGCCGTCTGCCTGTTTGCGACCGCGCTTGGGGGCAATCTCCTTGTCGTAATAGGCCTCGGTCCAGAACCACTGGCCGCAGTGGTAGCAGAAGCCCCAGCCGTCGTCGGGATACACGGCCACGCATTTCTCCTTCTTGTGCTCCTTTCTCGTGGCACTGCACAGCGGGCACCTACAGCGCCACACGTTCTTGCTGTCATTCCGCTTCACCCGATGGGCGTCCCTCAGATCGGTATCCTCCAACAGGTAGTATTTTCCGTCGATTGTCTTCATATCGCTTCCTTTTCCTGCAGCTGTCGATAGATAGTCAACTCTGCTTCTTTGTTAAACTCCTCGGCCGACACCCAGTCATGGCGGATGTAGCTGTACATGTCGTTACGACGTCGCTGTGGCGGGGCGTCGTCGGGCAGCGGCTGACCATGGGAGGCGAACCGCTTGCCCGCGCGCAGGATTTCAAAGGCAGAGTGCGTGTCATTCAGACACACGCACTTTTTCTGTTTTTCTTTTTTATCATGATGATTATCATTATCTTTTTGCGCACTGCGTGCGGACATGTCCGCACGTCGTGTACGTGTACTTATAGTGCAACCGTCGCTGGCATCGTTTTGTGAATCGACCGACGATTCAATGGCGAATGAACGGCTGACGATTTTGCAGACGAATATCGCGTCGTTATAATCGAACAGCCCGTAGTCCTTGATAATGCTCATAATATAGAATTTTGACTTGCGGCATATCTGGGCATAGCCGCCGATCATATCCCATGTACCGATGCCGTCGCTATTGCGAGAGAGGTCAAGGGCAATCACCATCAGGCACCCGAAACCCTCAGCGGCTTTGTCGTGTCGCAGCTGTTGGATATCGGGTGAATTATACAGGTCCAACCTACACTTCAGGTAAGGGCTGAACGCCCCACGTTTCATCTGCTTCTTCATCGCTTCTCAAGTTTAAGTGCCTCATGGCGGTTGCGGCGGTAGTTGATGCGGCAGGACACATGAACCCACCAGGAGGCGCCGCTGTGCTCCAGGATCAACTGGTCTAAATCGACATTGTCTTTCATCCACGTAAAGAGCAGGCGGGCGATCTGCTCGCTGCTGGTGTAGCAGAAGGGCCAGTGCCTACGGGGGATGGTGATGTCGGCGGCCTCGCCCTCCAGATGCTGGGAATTGCTTGCACCCTTCACGGCGGCGTTGAGCTGGGGGCATCGGTAGCCCGAGGTGACCTGAATGGGCAGGCCGAAGTGCTGGCGCGTGGGTTCGAGACAACGCACGGCAAGGTTCTGCAGCGCCGTGATGTGGCGCTTCAGTGGCGTGTTGGGGATGTGGTGCTTCTCGGCAGTCTCCGAGGCAAGCATCTCGCTGAGCGAGAAGTGCTCCGACAGGAGCATGTGGGGATTGAATAGGGGTTGCATAATTTAATAAAGGTTTTGTAAGATAATGATCAAAGTGGATTGTTGACGATGCAGCCAACCA
>JAEEGI010010657.1_pt1 | contig 19951 bp, 12 predicted proteins | sample 8958751 | NCBI WGS metagenome assembly JAEEGI01 (sample SAMN16246545, study PRJNA631951) | gut metagenome | biome: gut microbiome; feature: rumen; material: KS-attached | host: Bos | place: Iran: Karaj | collected 2018-10 | reverse complement strand
CGTGGGCGTCATTTCTCCCGACGCATCCCTCACGAATGCCAAGTTCGCCGACAAGTCGGTGTACGTGTTCGAGAATATCGATGCCGTCGACAGGATAGCGTTCAGCCTCTCGTGCACGGCGGTGCTCTTCACCCGTATGATGGACGCCCGTCTCGAAAACGAGCGTCTGGTCAAGTACTGTACCGACCTGGGCCTCAAGGTCCTGATCGTTCCCGAACTCGGAGAGCTCGGCGAAGACCGTGGCACAGGTGTCCGCGAGGTTAAGATCGAAGACCTCCTGGGTCGCGAGGAGATACGCATTTCCATGACCGAGATACGCGAGGGCTTTAACGGCAAGACCGTGATGGTGACCGGTGCCGCCGGTTCCATCGGCTCCGAACTCTGCCGCCAGCTTGCATCGTTCGGCGTCGGCCGCCTGATCCTTTTCGACAACGCCGAAACGCCGATGCATAATCTCCGCCTGGAGCTGGAAGCCACCTATCCCGAATTGCATTTCGTGCCTGTGATAGGCGACGTGCGCGTGCCGCCGCGCCTCGATTTCGCATTCCGCACCTATCGTCCCCAGGTGGTGTTCCACGCCGCCGCCTACAAGCATGTTCCCCTTATGGAGGAGAACCCCTGCGAGGCGGTTCAGGTCAATTTCGTGGGCACCCGCAACGTGGCCGACAAGTGCGTCGAATACGATATCGAGAAGATGGTCATGATCTCCACCGACAAGGCCGTGAACCCCACGAACATCATGGGATGCAGCAAGCGTCTGGCCGAGATCTACGTTCAGAGCCTGGGGCTTGCTATAGCCTCAGGAACGCATCAGGGACGCACCCGCTTCGTCACCACCCGTTTCGGCAACGTGCTGGGCTCCAACGGTTCCGTGATTCCGCGTTTCCGCGAGCAGATAGCCCACGGCGGCCCCGTTACCGTGACGCATCCCGACATCACCCGTTTCTTCATGACCATACCCGAGGCTTGCCGCCTGGTCATGGAAGCTGCGGCCATGCCGTTGGACAACCGCATCTTCGTGTTCGACATGGGCGAATCCGTCAAGATCGACGACCTGGCCAGGAAGATGATCGCGCTTGCCGGACTCAAGGTCGGAAAGGATATCGACATAGAGTACACCGGACTTCGCCCCGGCGAGAAACTCTACGAGGAAGTGCTCTCCAGCGCTGAAAACACCGAGCCCACTTCCCACGACCGCATCCGTATCGCCCGCGTACGCCAATACGACTACTCGGAAGCTCAGCATATCGTCGACCGTCTGGAAACCCTTTCCCGTGCCGTCGAGATCCCCGAGATGGTCAAACTGATGAAAAAAAGTGTTCCGGAGTTCAAGAGCCAGAACTCGAGGTTCAGCATCTACGACACTCCGGAACAGAATTCCTGATAAGTATTTCCCTACTTAGATCCTTCGTCCGCCTTGTTCCGGACCATCCAGTAAATCTGATAACGCGAATCGTGTATGCCGCTGAAAGGTTCAAGGTCGGCATCGATCGGGTTCAGCATCTCTATGCCCTCGAAACGGAAATGCAGGGGCTTTCCGGGCACGGGGCGTATGTGATTACCGATATGGTCAACGTCATCACACACGAGTATTGGAGCCTGGTCCACAGGCAGTTTGGTGCCGGCCGCGTACTGGCTCCAGCGCCCGTCGTCGGCCAGAAGCCCTGCCAGGTCCTCCGTGCCGGTACGCATACCCAGAAGGATAGGTCCGTGCATTATGGCAATATAGTCGGGCACATTTGGCATATGCTCGACGGTATTCTGCATAGGCAGGCCGACCTCTACTACATCACCCTTCTTCCACTTGCGGTCGATGGCTACATAAGAAGACGGGATGCCATACACTTTAAGGGGCTTTCCGTTGACGGAGACCGTCATCGTCCCGGTCTTGATCCAGCCCGGACAACGGACGAAGAGCTTGAACCTGCCCTTGCCGGATACGACCGTAAGCCTGGTCCCCTCCTGCGAGGGGAACTCCGTATCCTGTCGGATGACGACCCCCTTGTCCTTCCAGTTCAGCTCGGAAGCAACGAATAGATTGACATACAGATCGTTACCCTCGTGGGTATAGATAAATTGCCCGTACTTGGACTGGTTCTCCATTCCTGAACCGACGCAGCACCACATAGCCTCGTTGGGAACCGAATAGACGCGGTAATGGCGTGGACGGGCGGAGGTGAAATACACATATCCGCCGTGCTCCGGGTGCTGCGAGGAGAGGATATGGTTGAACATCGTACGCTCGTAAAAGTCGGCATACGAAGCACTTGGGGACATCCGGAAGAGATCCTCCGTCAGTTTCAGCATATTATAGGAATTGCAGGTCTCGGGACCGTCTTCCGCACTTACGAAATCGATGCACGCCTCGGCACTCGGGAAATGCTCCGCGCGGCTGTTGCCGCCGAATGCGAGCGAGCGGTTCCGGGTGACTGTCTGCCAGAAGAAGCGGCCTGCCTCGGAATAGTCGGAACCGCCTCCCAGTTCCCCGATACGGGCGAAACCTATGGCCTTGGGCACCTGGGTGTTGGCGTGGAGGTTGTCCAGGCGGTCCTCATCGCGTGCGAGTGGTTCCAGGAGGAACTTGTGCGAATAGCGCTTTGCCGCGGTCAAGTACTTGGAGTCGCCGGTCATCGCATAAGCGTCTGCGTACATCTCGTTCATTCCTCCGTGCTCGGTGCGTAGCACCTCTTCCATCTGCGCGTCGGAAAGGCCGGCGGTAATGTTTATACCCCAGTCACAGAAGCCCAGGAACAACTCGCGGGCCTTCTCGCTGCCACAATAAAGCCAGGCGTCACGCAGGCCAGCATACATCTTGTGGATGTTGTAATACGGGACCCAGGCGGAGGAATAGAGCCTGAAGTTACCTTCCTTGAAAGAGGACCACAGGGCATCGCTGTCAGGGACTCCTCCGATGTATCCGACGCCCCAGGAAGGATGGTTCACGGCATTTGCCGCGGCACAGTCAGCCAGCTCGTCGACCATATACTCCATCCTGCGCAGGCACTCGGAATTGCCCGTCGTGGCGTAATTGATGGCCAGAGCCGTCAGATAATGGCCGGCGACGTGGCCGTCGAGACCGGCCCAGTTGGGATAGTACTCGGCCTTCTTGGGAAGCCCCGCCTCAGCCCTGAACGGGGCCAGAAGGCGGTCCACGTCATACTGCAGCAGGACCTCTATGTTGAGGTCGCGGGCGTGCTTGAACGGGCCGTCGAGTAGTTTCACGTCCCCGATCGGGAACTCGTTGTCATACAGGCGGTCCTGACCTGCGGCGCAGAGGGATGCGAGCAGGAGAAGGACCGAAGCCAGAAAGGTATTTTTCATAGTGGTATCAGAGGACTTTCCAGATTCTCAAGCAGATGCAGTCCATCGCGGGACCGGGCATACAGACGAAGATGGCATTGTTGAGCCAGCCGTAGGCAGAGTCCTGCGGAGCCTCGAAATGAGGCTCCGTACGGAAGTAGAACGACGGCTTCCCGTCGGCACCGGGACCTGTATAAATGAGTCCTTTGTTGCGGATGTGGATGTACACGCCGTCATCGGTCTTTATCGAGTAGATGGCCTCCACCTCGGTGCGGCCGTGCTCAGAGTCGACGAGTTGGTAGTCGGCGCCTCCGGAGAGGATGGTACCCTTCATATTGGGGCCCTCGAAAGTACCTCCTACGATGGGTATCACGACCCTCGTGCCGTGCGAAGTATCCCCTACCGTATAAGTACCCTCGCAGTTGACGCGGAGTTCGCAGACGAACTCGAGGCCGGGGCCCTCGGGCAGTACGGCCGGCTTAGCCTGCGCCTGCGCAAATGCGCACAAGGCAGAGAGCAGCAGCATTGCTGCAAATGATACTATCCTTTTCATTCCGTCTGTATCTTGGTGTTACGGGCGGAATTGACGAACTCGACCATCTCGGAGAGCCAGGGGTCGACAAAGAGATTGATACCGTGGCCGGCGCCTTCTACGAGGTTCAGGTCAGAATTTATTCCGGCCTTGTCCCAGGCCTCGTACAGTTCGACTCCCTGGCAGTGAGGGACGACATTGTCCTTGGTGCCATGGAAGACGATGAGCGGCGGGTCGGCTGGATCCAGATAGGTGATCGGCGAGAGAGTGCGGAACAGGTCGTCCTGTCCGGAGTAATTCACGCCCAGAAGAGCCTCCTCGGGAGTTCCGCCCCAGGGGCGTTCCGACTCGCACTCCATGTTCAGCAGGTCGATGGGACCTGACCAGTCGCAGACGACGTCCACGGCGCTGCTGAAAGAGGTATAAGGCCCGACGGAACCCTCAAGGTCGACTTCGTACTCCCCTACCTTCGCTTCCTTGATGTTGGAAGTCGCTCCTGCGAGCGAAGCCAGATGGCCTCCGGACGAGAATCCGGAGATGCCGATGAACGACGCGTCGAAGCCGTACTCGCCGGCCTTGGCGCGCACGAAGCGCACCACTGCCTTGATGTCGTTTATCTGGGCAGGGAACTTGGCGTCAGAACTTGAACGGTGGTTCGGGGCGACGACGGCATATCCTGCATCGAGCAGGGCCTGGCCTATGCTGTCAAGATTGGCCATGCCCTTGGAATTGTTGGAGAACCAAGCACTGCCGTAGATGTGGATGACCACGGGATAGGAGTCGCGTTTCTCCGCAGGGAGGTAGATGTCCAGTTTGTGGCACACCTGACCGTCGCCGGCATAATCGACATCCATATACTTCTCGCCGCAGCGGATCTCGGGCATACGGAAGCTGAACCCGGCGAGCTGCGCCTGTGACATACCGCCCACAGGCTGCGCAAGGAGCCCGGCTGAAAAGCCGAGCCCCAATACTGCCAAAAGGAATAACCTTTTCATTTGTTTCAATTAAAGGACCTGGAAATCAAGTTTCTGAAGATCGGCATCACGCGATGAACTGCCGACGAGGATACGGTATCTTCCGGGGAGGATGGAGAGCTCGTCGATGTTCTCGTCGTAGTACTCGAACGCCTCGGGAGCAAGGGAGATCTTCACCTTGGTGCTGGCACCGGGAGCGAGGGAGACCTTCTTGAATCCCTTGAGGGACTTGATGGGGGCTCCGGCGTCGTCCAGACGCTTGACATAGACCTGGACGGTCTCTTCGCCCGCGACGGCACCGGTATTGGTGAGCGGGACGGTGACCTCGACACCCTTGCCGGCCTTGACGGAGGACTTGGACAGCCTTGCATTGCCATACGAGAAAGTAGTGTAACTCAGACCGTATCCGAACGCATAGAGAGGCTCGCCGCGGAAATAGCGGTAGGTATGGCCTTCCATGTTGTAGTCAAGGAAGTCTGGAAGCTGGGAATCAGAGGCATAGAAGGTGACCGGGAGCTTGCCGGAAGGGTTGTAGTCGCCGAAGATGACGTCGGCGAGTCCGGCTGCACCGGCCTGTCCGCCGTACCAAGCCTGGAGAAGGGCGTCATACTGGTCTTCGACGCTGGCGAAGGCGATGGCCGAACCGGAGCAGCTGACGAAGATGACGGGACGGCCGGTCGCGTGCATCGCCTTGACGAGGCGCTGCTGTACGACGGGCAGTTCGATGGAACTGCGGTCGCCGCCCTCGCCCTCGAAGCGGGAGGAGATGCCGCCGACGATGATGATGGCGTCAGCGTCCTTGACCTGCTCGGCGAGAGAGCTGAAATCGGCGAGGCTGCGCTCGCAGAAATCGGCGTTCAGCATAGCGAACTGGCCGGCTCCCTGGGTGTATTCGATCTTGATGTCATAGGTCTTTCCGGCCTCGACGTCGAAGGACTTGGTGGGGTTGGCGCCGCGGAAACCGAAGCCGCGCATCATGCCGCCCATACCGGGCTGGGACTTCTCCACGACCTTGCCGTTGACGGTCAGGACATGGTCTCCGTCAGAAGAGAGGGAATACATGAGCGGACCCGTGAAATCGGGAACCAGCTTGCCGGTGATGCGTACGGAAATGTCATTGGTATTAACGCCATCGGCAAATCCATAACCACCGAAAGTGCTGAAATTGAGGGAATTGGTATAGTAGCCGGTAACCGCGGGCTCACCCTTCAGGCCGCGGCTGTTGAAGAACTCGACATAGAGTCCCTTGCCGTCGTTGAAGTCGCCGACGTGGTAGACGGTGTTGTACTCGTCCATGATCTCGCATGCCTTGGAATAGACGATCTCTGCACCGGGAATGGCAGCCTTGATGCCTTCAAGGATGGAATGGGTATGCTCCGCGGTCGGGGTGCCGCCGTAGTTTCCGTTCAGCATGGCTGCATCGTCGGCATTAGGGCCTACGACCGCCAGTTTCTTAACATTCTTGGACAGAGGCAGGACACCCTCGTTCTTGAGCATTACCACGGCCTCACGCGCTGCCTTGCGGGCAAGGGCGTCGTTGGACTCGCTGCTGATCACATCCTCGCCGAGGCCTGCCCAGGGGAGATACTCGGCAGGGTCGAACATTCCGAGTTCGAAACGTCCCATAAGGGTCCTGCGGAGATGCCCGTCGAGGTCGGACTCCTCGATGAGGCCGTCCTTGATGGCATCCAGAAGAGACACCATGCTGATACCGCACTCGAGGTCGGTGCCGTTCAGGACCGCATCGGCCGATGCGTGTTCGGCATCGGGATGCGTGCCGTGCTGGTTCTTGTTGTAGAAGTTGTTGATGGCGTCGCAGTCGGTCAGCACGATGGCCTCATATCCCCACTTGTTGCGGAGGATGTCCACGAGGAGTCTGTCGCTGGCGCAGCAGGGCTTGCCCTCGTAGCGGTTGTAGGCGCACATTACCTCACGCACATCAGCCTCCTTCACGAGAGCCTTGAAAGCGGGGAGGTAGGTCTCCCACAGGTCGCGGAGCTGGACGGATGCGTCGAAGCTGTGGCGGAGCGGCTCGGGACCGCTGTGCACCGCATAATGCTTGGCGCAGGCGTGGGTCTTGTAATACTTCTTGTCATTGCCCTGCATGCCCTTTACGTTCTGGACGCCGAGGACTGCCATCAGATAAGGGTCCTCGCCGTATGTCTCCTGGCCGCGTCCCCAGCGAGGGTCGCGGAAGATGTTGATGTTGGGGCACCAGAAGGTAAGTTCGGGATTGCCGGGATAGTAACGCTCCCTGAAACCTACTCCGAAGATGTCGTGGTCCGAACGGTTCCAGTTGGCACGCGCCTCGTCGGAAACGGTCGAGAAGACATCGTAGATCATGTCGGGATCGAACGACGATGCCATGCCGATTGGCTGCGGATAGACGGTGTAACCGTCCTGGCGCACGCCGTGGCAGGCCTCGCTCCACCAGTTGTAGGAAGGGATGCCGAGGCGGTCGACCGAAACGGACTTGTTCATCATCAGGCCGACCTTCTCTTCAGGCGTGAGGAGCGAGATGAGGTTCTCGACCCTCTCCTCGTTGGAGAGCCTGGGATTCTGGAAAGGATACTCGTAGTCGCCGCTGCTTCCGCAGGATGCGGCGAGCAGGAGAGCGGCCGCCAACGCGGCCGGGATTAACGCTTTCTTCATATCTTGTCTTTTATTTGAAACTTACCCAATCCACCTCGAGGTGGCTGCCGTTCGTCATCAGCAGGTAGAGGTCGTGTATGCCCTCCACGGTGCCTTCAGTGGTGATGGACTGCTCGGTCCATACTCCGTTGCCAGGGACGTTGAATGTGGCGAGGACGGGGCCGTCCTTGGCATCGGCGCGAAGCTCAACGGTGCCTCCGGCCTTGGAGATAACGCGCATCGTGGCAACCTTGGCGGGAGTCTTGCCGAAATCGACCCTTGCATAGCTTATCCAGCGCGGTTCCCTCTCCTGGGTAGTGTTCCAGAGGATGGCCTTCCAGCCGTCGAAAGGAGTGTCAGGGTTGAGGAATTCGACCGCGACATACTTGTCGGACTTGTCGGTGTAGCGGTCGATCTGGATGGGACCGGAAGCCTTGGTTACGCCCACGCCGCGGAGGGTGGGAGTGACCATCGCGATGGTGCCGTCCTCGTTGAAGTTGACGTAGTCGACGCAGACGGAGCGGTTCTTGTCGAAATACGGGGAATAGTCGTTGTGATGATAGAACAGGTACCACTGGCCGTCCAGTTCGATGAAGGAGTGGTGGTTGGTCCAGCAGATGGTCTCGGACTGCTCCATGAACTTACCCTTGAACTCGTAGGGTCCGAGCGGGTTGTCACTCATGCAGTATGCCAGGGTCTCGCGCTCAGCCTCGACCCAAGGGAAGGTATAGTAATACTTGCCGTTGCGCTTGAAGAGGAAGGGACCCTCGGTCTGGCCGCGCGGAATGCCCTCGATGCGTACGGGCTCGGAGTCCAGTTCGAGCATGTTGTCCTTGAGCCTAGCGACCTGCAGGCCCATTCCGGACCAGGCAAGGTAAGGAGTGCCGTCGTCATCGACGAAGATGCAGGGATCGATGCCTCCGATACCCTGGATGGGCGTCTCCTCGCACTCGAAAGGCCCGTAGGGAGTATCTGAGATGGCCACGCCTATGCCGTTGCCGGCGAAACGCTGGCCGGGCTGTGGTTTCTGCGGAGCCGGGAAATAGAAATAGTATTTGCCGTTCTTATAGTTGCAGTCGGGGGCCCACATGCTGTAGCCTGAGGCATTGACCCACGGAACGTGGTCCTGGTCCACGATGACCCCGTGGTCAACCCAGTCGACGAGATTGTCGGAAGAGTACACGTGGTAGTCGGCCATGCAGAACCAGTCCTTGCGGGCATAATCGGCAGGAGCCGGGATATCATGTGAAGGGTACACGTAGACACGGCCCTCGAAGACATGCGCTGAAGGGTCAGCAGTGAACGCGTCCTTGATGATGGGGTTCTGGGCGTGCGAAAGCGCCGAAGACGCCAGCACGGCCAGAGAGACGACAAAGAATTTCTTAAGGTTCATATCGGTGCATTAAAGTGGTTATCTTTTTCATCGGCAAGTTACGAATTAATGCTCTTAAATACTTTCCGATTCGTGTCAATCATTTTAAGAATGGTGTCATTTCATTTGCAATACCGAAAATATTGCTTTTCTTTGCCGGCAACACTAATCATAACCATTTATGTACACAAAACGCTTCCCGGGCTTGCTCGCATTAACTGCGATGCTTGCGGCAATCGGACTCCTGACGGCCTCCAGGCCATCTTCCGACAGACAGTCAAAGTCAGTCATCCCCATCTACCAGAACACCAGTTACTCCTTCGAGGAGAGGGCCGTGGACCTCGTGTCACGCCTGACGCTCGAGGAAAAGCAGAGCCTGCTCGGCAACAGCATGGCGGCCATCCCGCGGCTCGGCATACGCGCATACAACGTCTGGAGCGAGGCGCTGCACGGCGTTCTCTCAGGCGCCAACCCTTCTGTTGGCATCCAGGGTCCGACTTCCTTCCCGAACAGCGTGGCCACAGGCTCCTCCTGGGATCCGGAACTGCTCAGGCGCGAAGCATCGATGATAGCCGACGAGGCCCGCGCCATCTATCAGACCGGCACCAAAGGCCTGACCTTCTGGTCGCCGGTTGTCGAGCCTATACGCGACCCCCGCTGGGGCCGTACCGGCGAGTGTTACGGCGAGGATCCCTTCCTCTCGGCGGCCATGGCCTCGGGATACGTCCGCGGCCTTATGGGCGACGATCCGAAATATATGAAGGCCGTGCCTACGGCCAAGCATTACTTCGCCAACAACAGTGAATTCAACCGCCACGTCGGCAGTGCCGACGCAGATGACCGCGACATACGCGAGTTCTACCTTTACCCCTACAAGGAACTCATCGAGAACGATGCCCTCCCTTCCATCATGACAGCCTACAGCGCCGTCAACCACGTCCCTGTATCGGCCAGCAGCCTGTACCTTGAGACTGTAGCCCGCAGGACCTATGGAATGAAGGGTTATGTGACGGGAGACTGCGCCGCCATCGAGGACATCTACACCGGTCACTATTACGTGGAGACCGCAGAGGAGGCGACGGCCGAGGGTCTCAAGGCCGGCGTAGACACTGACTGCGGAAGCATCTACCAGCGCTACACCATAAGCGCATACGAGAAGGGTCTTGTCACGATGGCCGAGATCGACCGCGCCCTGGTGAACATGTTCACGGTCAGGATGCGTACCGGAGAGTTCGATCCCGACCCGATGGTCCCCTACTCCCTGATGCCTCCCTCCACGGTCAATTCCGAGCGCAGCCAGGCACTGGCGATGGAGATCGCCACGCGCACTCCCGTCCTCTTGAAGAACGAGACCGTGACGGGCACAGCGTCTAAAGCACTCCCCATCGACCCCTCGGCGGTCAAGAAGATAGCCCTTATCGGCCCCCAGGCCGACAAGGTGGAGCTCGGCCCCTACTCCGGAAGGCCGGAGGAGTCCAGCAAGGTGACTCCCTTCCAGGGCATCAGCAAATATTTGGCAGACAAGGGACTTGACGTCGAGGTGACGGTAGCTTCGGGTGCCAGCACCAAGAGCAAGAGCAACCTCCTCTACGTCGCCTACTTCGAGACTGTAAAGGCCGACGGAACCGTCCGCCGTTATGATGCGACTCAGTACACATCTTCCTCCGACGGCATCACGGTCGGTTCGGGAATGGGTACTGAAGAGCAGGTCCGAAGCATCGACGACGGGTCCTGGACGGCCTATGCCAACGTCGACCTGGTCGATGTCGAGCAACTCACGGTCGGGGCCAACATCCCGACCGAGGGAGGCATCATCGAGGCGCACGTCGACTCCCCCGACGGCAACCTCATCTGCACGATAGAGGCCACCAGGGCTTCAGGGAAGCGTGTCGGCGGCGTATACGGCGCCAGCACCCCTATGACGGAGAAAGTCCTCAAGCTCGGCATCAACGACCTCAGGACACTCTATCTGGTGTATAAGGCCCCCGAGGACGAGGAGATCGATCCCGCGGTCGTGAAGGAAGCGGCCGACGCGGACGTGGCGGTGGTTTTCGTCGGAACCGACGAGAACACGGCCACCGAGGAGGCCGACCGCCTCACCCTTCTCCTCCCGGGCAACCAGCTCAAGCTCATCCAGGCCATAGCGGCTGCCAATAAAAACACCATCCTGGTGATGCAGACGCTCGGATGCGTCGAGGTGGAAGAGTTCAAGGACCTCGCCAACATCCCCGGCATCCTGTGGACCGGCTATAACGGACAGGCGCAGGGCACCGCCATCGCCAAGGTACTCTTCGGAGACGTCAACCCCGGCGGCAAGCTGAACGCCACCTGGTTCAAGTCAGTGGGTGACCTCCCGGCCATCACTGACTACACCCTGCGCGGAGGTTCCGGCAAGAACGGCCGCACTCTCTGGTATTTCGACAAGCCGGTTTCATACGAGTTCGGCTATGGTCTGAGCTATACCGGTTTCGAGTATTCCAACTTCGGCATCTCCAAGACAGCCGTCACTCCTGATGACAGCATCGTCATCTCCGTCGACGTGACCAACACCGGCGGGCGCGACGGCGACGAAGTCGTGCAGGTATACGTGACCACCCCTGACTCCCCCGCTTCGCTCCAGCGCCCGATCAAGCGCCTCAAGGGCTTCAAGCGCGTCACCATCCCCGCCGGACAGACCCGCACCGTCGAGATCGGCATCGACTGCTCCGACCTGTGGTTCTGGGACATCGACGCCGGCAGGATGACTTACGACCAGGGCCGCTATGCCTTCGAGGTCGGTTCGTCCTCCAAGGACATCAGGGGCACGCTGACTGCGACGCTCCGCGGTCAGCTCTCACCCGCCCTCAAGACCGTCGTGGCCGACTGCGGGCGCAGCGTCCTCCGGGCCGGCGAGACGGCACAGGTAGCGGTAACCGCCTGTCTGAACGACGATTCCTTCATCGGGCTGGAGGATGCCAAGGTCGAATACACCAGCAACAATCCTTCGGTCGTAGCGGTCGGCAAGGACGGCAAACTTACGACGAACTCGATGGGAGTGGCCACCGTCACCGCCAAAGTGACCTACAAGGGCACTGTAGCGAGCGGATCCTTCGCCGTGAAGGTGATGCCCGAGCTCACTCCCGGCAGCCTCAAGGTCGACGGCAAGTCCGTCCTCAAGCCCGGCGTCGACCAGTACAGTTTCGTGCGCAAGGCCGGCGAGACGCCCGTAGTGACCGCTACAGCGTCCGACCCCGCCCTCAGCGTCGAGATCGCGCAGGCCGGGTCGGTACCCGGCACCGCAGTGGTCCGCGTCATCGACTACATCACCGGAGATGAAGCCGACTACTACCTCAACTTCGGCACAAAAGCCTATCCGGACGAGTTCAAGACCCTCGTGAACTGGGATGTCATCCGCGAGGACAAGACGGCGTGGGCGCTTCAGGACGGCGCCCTGACCATCGTCACCGGTGAAGGCGACGTCACCCTGGCCAACAACAACGCCAGCAACATCTTCGTACAGAGCGCCAACGCCGACTGGACTGCCGAGACCAAGCTCACCACTTCGGCGGTGCCCGGCTCCCCTTCCCAGAATGCAGGACTGATCGCATACGGTGACGACGACAATTTCGTGAAACTGGTCTATGGTTCGCCCGCATTCGGTCGCGGAATGGCCATGCCGACACCCGGCGCAGCCCCTGCCGGCAGCATCCAGCTGATCGCCGAGGAGGGTGGCAACAATAAATCGACCGTCAGTGTCAGCCTGGCCGGCATTCCCGTAAAGGACAATACGGTATGGCTGCGCCTGGTAAGGGCAGGAAGCCTCTACACTGCATACTATTCCATTGACGGAAAGAAGTTTACGAAGGTGGGTGAGGCATCCGTCCTGTTGAAGGACATCCGTGCCGGCCTCATCGCCTGCGACGGCGTACGGCCGTCGATGGGCGGACGCGGAATGGCCATGCCGATGATGCCCGCCGCCGCTCCTGCAGCCACTCCTGCTCCCCTCAAGGTCGCTTTCGACTGGTTCCACATCAAGTAGCTGATGAGGAAGTTGTTACTATCACTCCTGCTGTCCCTGGCCGGTCTGTCCTCCGGTCAGGGAAGCATCTGTGCCTCAGATAACTTCCACTGCGTTCCATCCCTCCCAACCTTGCGGTCGGGCCCCTCCCATTCACGAGGCCATGGGCGGCCACGGTTTTCAGAGACACAGATGCTTCCAGACCGGATAAAGGGAGAGGTAATAGACACAACTTCAAACGATTACGCCACGTTCGGAGTTACGGACAAAGGCGAGATTTTCTGGTCCAGGGACGGAAAGGACTGGACAGTCATCGATTTCAACGAAGCGTACCGGGGCTACTACGAGCCGGTACGCTTCGTGGGGATCGCCGCCGGGACGGTCAGCGTGGCCGTGGTAGGCATATATGAAAAGACCGGCGCCCCGGCCATGTTCGTCTCCTCGAGGGGGAACGTATGGACGGAGCGCAGGCTCATTTATTTCCAGGGAGAGGAGATGTTCGACCTCGGGGAGGCCCCTCTGGCCGTCCGGGCGGACCTTGAACGCGACGAGTTCGTGCTTACCTGCACGGACGGCGTCCTTTTCTTCGTGCCTCCCTGCTCACATTGCAACAGGTTGGAGTACCACGGCAACGACTAGTTCCTGGGACGTTCGTCGCTGCCGAAGTCTACGGTCATGTCGCCGCTCTTGCTCGTGCCGAACTCATAGTCCTTGCCGGGCAGGATGGCGTTGAGGATGATACCGACGAGGGCGGCAACCGCCAGGCCGGAGAGGGAGATGGTGGTCTGTCCCACATTGAAGGACAGGCTGCCGGGGCCGTAGTTGATACCGATGGCGAGGACGAGGATGAGGGCGGCGATGAGGAGGTTGCGGGAGACCGTGAGGTCGACCTGGTTCTCGACGAGGTTGCGCACGCCGACCGCGGAGATCATACCGTAGAGGACAAGGGAGACACCGCCGATGGTGGCGGCGGGCATGGCCGCCACGACTGCCGCGAACTTGGGGCAGAACGAGAAGAGGATGGCCAAAACGGCGGCGATGCGGATCACGCGCGGGTCGAAGACCTTGGTAAGGTTCAGAACACCGGTATTCTCGCCGTAAGTGGTGTTGGCCGGGGCGCCGAAGAGCGAAGCCAGTGCGGTGGCGAGACCGTCGCCCATGAGGGTGCGGTGCAGGCCGGGATCCTCGAGGTAGTTGATGCCGGTGGTGGAGGAGATGGCACACATGTCGCCGATGTGCTCGATCATGGTGGCGAGCGAGATGGGAACGATGGTGATGATGGCGGTCACGACGAGACCCCAGTCAGGGTTCTTGAACACCGCAAAAGCGGTATTCTCCCAACTGAAGGGCATTCCGATCCACTTGGCGGCGTGGACGCCGCTGAAGTCGACCTGGCCGAAGCAGGCGGCGATGAGATACGATCCGATGACGCCGAGGAGCACGGGGATGATGCGGATCATGCCCTTGCCCCAGATGTTGCACACGATGATAATCAGAGTGGCCAGAAGGGCGATCCAGACATTGCTCATGCAGTTGTTGATGGCGGAGCCGGAGAGTGTGAGACCGATGGCGATGATGATCGGGCCGGTGACGACCGGCGGGAAGTAACGCATCACCTTCTTCACGCCGAAAGCCTTGAACAGGCCCGCCAGAATGAAGTACATAAGGCCGGCGAAGAACACGCCCACGCAGGCATAAGGCAGGGAGTGCGCCTGGTCCAGCCCGAATGTGGCACCCACGGCGACCACGGCGGCGTATCCTCCGATAAAGGCGAAAGACGAGCCGAGGAAGGCAGGAACCTTCATCTTGGTGAGAAGGTGGAAGAGGAGAGTACCGATACCGGCGAAGAGGAGGGTTGCACTTACGGACAGACCCGTGAGAGCGGGGACCAGGACCGTCGCGCCGAACATGGCGAACATGTGCTGGAAGCCCAGAACCAACATTTTCGGACGCCCAAGAGCACGGGCGTCATAGATCGCGTTTTGTTGTGCCATACCAGAATTGTAATATGTATTCTGGGATACAAATATAACAAATCTTTTCCGGTACTACATACCCGACCTTCGGATTTTCAGAAGAATTGTTCCGGGGTGCGAGGCGGCGAATGCCGGGGCGTCATCGACGACGCAGGCAAGGTAGCCTCCGCCGCCCGCTCCGGGCATTTTCCACGCCCTTACACCTGGAAGCGCGGAATACTTATCTATATACTCCTGAACGCTCCCCTGCACCATCGCCGGGAACATCGCCACCTGGGCCTCGAACGAGGCCTTGTATGCGTCGGCGAAGCCCTCGATGTCGAGGGCCATTATAGCCTCCCAGCAACGGTCTGCGGCATCTGCAAGGGCCTTGACCTTCTGCCCGGTGATGTCCTTGCCCTCGACGACCGAGCAGCCCTGCGGGCGCGGGTCCATAGGCAGCATGCACAGATGCGATTCGAGCCAGCACAGGATGCGCTCGTCCTCGCAGGTTTCTATCCTTTCGGGCCAGAAATGGTTGTCGTAATAGTGCCTGGCAAGGCCGGGCACGCAGATGCCTATCGCGTCCTGCGCGCCGCTGATGATGCCGTCCTCCCGCTCTGGATTGTTCTCGAAGCAGAAGACCAGGCGGGCAAGTGTCTCAGGATCCATGTTGGGAAGCTGGTAGGGCCAGATGCGCCTGATGATGTTCCGCGTGGAGGTGCTGAGCCCGCAGCGCTCGCGGACCTCGAAGTTAGGCTCGAGGCTTATCGTCAGCGCCCATCCGGGATGGAAGCAACTGACATAAGGCTGGTCTATCCAGGTCCCGGCCAGGTCAAGCCTGGTGGGGATGCGGCTTCCGACCTTCTTCAGTTCGGTGCTGCTCCGCGCCTGCAGGCCAGCCTGAGGCACGCGGTCGAGTACTACGTACTCCATGCCGCGTTCCTCGCAGAGGCGGCGCTTGGCGTCGCTGCCCCCGTCGGAATTGACGACGAGTATGTCGGGCCTGACGATATCCAGGGTGGGCAGGAAGTCAAGCACGCCGGAGCCCTGGTTTATGAAAGCGTCCTTGACGTAGCGTATGCTCTTGACCATGAACAGGCGTTCCTGCTCGGAATAGACGGTCTTGTGGCTCTTGTATTCAAGGATGGTCTTGTCGGAGCCTATGCCAACATAGAGGTCGCCATACTCCGCCGCCTGGCGGAAGAACTCCACGTGGCCGCTGTGCAACAGGTCGTAACAGCCCGAAACGAATACTTTCTTTGCCATATTATCTCTCCGCACGCATCGGATTGTTCAGGAAATCATCGTAAGCCAGGCGTATGCCGTCCTCAAGTTCCGTCCTGTAAGTCCAGCCAAGGGCGGCTGCCTTGGAGACATCCAGCAATTTGCGCGGCGTACCGTTCGGCCTGGAAGTGTCCCAGCATATCTCGCCCGTGTAGCCTACCACTTTCGCAACCAGTTCAGTCAGCTGCTTGATGCTCAATTCCTTGCCGGTACCGGCATTGACGGTCTCGTTGCCGCTGTAATGGTTCATCAGGAACACGCAGAGATTGGCGAGGTCGTCCACATACAGGAACTCGCGGAGCGGCGAGCCGTCTCCCCAGCAGGTCACTGAGGGGGCTCCGGCAACCTTTGCTTCGTGGAAACGGCGGATGAGGGCGGGAAGCACGTGGGAATGCTCCGGGTGGTAATTGTCGTTGGGACCATAGAGATTGGTCGGCATCACGCTGATGTAGTCGGTGCCGTACTGGCGATTCAGGAACTCACAGTACTTTAGGCCGCTGATCTTGGCCAGGGCATAGGCTTCGTTGGTCTTCTCGAGGGCCCCGGTGAGCAGGCAGTCCTCGCGCATCGGCTGCGGAGCCAGGCGCGGATAGATGCAGCTCGAGCCCAGGAACTCCAGTTTCTTGCAACCGTTCTTCCAGGCGGAGTGGATGACGTTCATCTCCAGGATCATATTGTCGTACATGAAATCCGCCAGCGCGGACTGGTTGGCGACGATGCCTCCGACCTTTGCAGCCGCAAGGAACACATACTCAGGATTTTCCTGTTCGAAGAAAGCCTCGACCGCATCCTGGCGGCAGAGGTCGAGTTCCCTGTGCGTACGCGTCACGATGTTGGTATAGCCCTGCCGCTGCAGTTCGCGCACTATCGCGCTGCCCACCATCCCGCGGTGTCCCGCGACATATATTTTCGAATCCTTTTCCATCATAGCGAGAGATTGTCTATTTCGGCCTTGACCTTGAGTTTCTTGACAAATTTCATGTCGTGGCGGACCATGAGTTTCACGAGTCCTTCGAAAGAGGTCTTCTGAGGGTTCCAGCCCAGCAGGGTCTTTGCTTTCGTAGGGTCTCCCAGGAGCTGGTCGACCTCGGTAGGACGGAAATACTTGGGATCGACTTCGACGAGTGCCTTGCCGGTCTTGACGTCGATGCCGCGCTCGTTCACGCCTACGCCTTCCCAGACGAGGTCTATGCCGACCTCGCGGAAGGCCAGCGTGCAGAACTCGCGGACGGTGTGGTACTGCCCGGTCGCGATGACGAAGTCTTCCGGCGTTTCGTGCTGGAGCATCAGCCACATGCACTCGACGTAATCCTTGGCATAGCCCCAGTCGCGCAGCGAATTGAGATTGCCGAGGTAGAGTTTGTCCTGCATGCCCTGGGCTATACGGGACGCGGCTATGGTGATCTTGCGCGTTACGAATGTCTCTCCCCTGCGCTCGGACTCGTGATTGAAGAGGATGCCGTTGACCGCGAACATGCCGTAAGCCTCCCTGTAATTCTTGACTATCCAGAAGCCGTACTGCTTCGCCACTCCGTAAGGGCTGCGGGGATAGAACGGGGTCGTCTCCTTCTGAGGGACCTCCTGGACCTTGCCGTAAAGTTCGGAAGTGGAAGCCTGGTAGATCCTGCATTTCTTCTCCATCCCGAGGATGCGGACGGCCTCGAGCAGTCGCAGCGTGCCGACAGCGTCGGCCTCGGCAGTATACTCCGGGCAGTCGAAGGACACCTTCACATGGCTCTGGGCGGCGAGGTTGTAGATCTCGTCGGGCTGCACCTGCTGGATGATGCGGACGAGGGAACTGGAATCGGTCATGTCCCCGTAATGGAGGTTGATCGTGCGCTTCTGCTTCATGTCGCGAACCCACTCGTCCAGATAGAGGTGTTCGATGCGGGCGGTATTGAACGAAGAGGAGCGGCGCATGATGCCGTGCACCTCGTACCCCTTCTCGAGAAGGAACTCCGCAAGGAAACTTCCGTCCTGTCCGGTGATGCCGGTTATCAGCGCCACCTTGACCTTTGACTTGACATCCGACTTGACAAGTTTCTCGCCCAACGCTTGCTCTACAGCATCAATGCTTGCCTGCGACATGCCGGAGCGGCCCGAGAGCCAGCGGCTCACGGCCGTTTCGTCCCGCCCGATGCGGGCTGCCAGTTCACGCTGGCTGATATTCTTCCGTTTGAGTACCTCCTTGAGGTTCCTGATGATGGTTTCGTTGTCCATGGTGTCCGATTATCTATTGTCCTGCAAATATAGGCAGAATCCGCCAGAACTTGACAAACTTGTGCCTATTATTTAGATTACTTGACATCACTAAGTCAAGTTTTTCGGATTTAAAGTTTCAATTCTCCCGACTGTATGACCGGTTCGAGGAGATGCGGGGGTATGACGGTACGGGATTCGGGAGGGTCGGCTCGATGGGGAACTATGCCGATCTCCCGGATGCCCTGAAGATGAGTTCCATGGTGCTGATGCTGCTGGGCAGGCTGGAGATATACCCCTTTTTCCTCGTCTTCGGCAGAATGTCAAGACTAAGGCACTGAAAGGAATGGCGCAATAATTGAAGCAAAAAAACGTTATGGGAAAGTTCGCAGATTACCTCAAGGACCATGTCAACATGTCAGGGGACATAGACCATGGCAATGCAAGCCTGTCCATCAGGAACAACATCGCATTCAAGGGGCCTAACGTCTTCATCCTCGCGTGCGCAATCGTCATTGCGTCCGTGGGACTCAACGTCAACTCCATCCCGGTCATCATCGGAGCCATGCTCATCTCTCCCGTGATGGGGCCCATCCAGGGCTTCGGTTTCGGATTGGGCATACAGGACAACCGGCTCGTCAGGTTCTCGCTGGAGAACTATGGCATCATGGTGGCGATCAGCATCGTCGCTTCCACGCTTTTCTTCATCCTGAGCCCCCTGACGCTCGAGAACCCCTCGGAACTCCTCGCCAGGACCAATCCCACCATATACGACGTGCTGATCGCGCTGTTCGGAGGCGTTGCCGGAATGCTGGAAACCTCACGCAAGGAAAGGGGGACGGTCATAGCCGGCGTCGCCATCGCAACGGCTCTCATGCCCCCTCTGTGTACGATAGGCTACGGAATCTCGATACTCAACTGGTCTTACATCATCGGAGCCCTGTACCTGTTCCTCATCAACAGCATCTTCATCGCTCTGGCGACGTTCCTGACAACCAGATATCTGGGATTCCCGGTAGTCAACGAGGTAGAGATGGACGGGATGCGCCAGCGGCTCTCCCGTCACGCTTTCGCCGCCATACTGATCATAATGATAGTGCCAAGTATTTTCTCAGCCATCAAGATGGTGCAGCAGAACAATTTCAGCATCCATGCAGAGAAGGTGGTGGCAAGGAACAAGTCGATTGGAAAAGGATTCATCTACGACTACAAGACCAACACGTCCGTCAAACCCCATACTCTTGACGTCTATCTCGCCGGAGAGACACCTTCTTCGGAGTTCCGGGAGAGGTTTTACAGGGATGCAGAGGAGTACGGGATAACCCGCAACCAGATCACGTTCCACGAGGATGCCACGATGAACCGCGACATCCTCTCCGAGTCTGACCTGATCAAGGGCATATACGAGCACAACGACCGTCAGGTCCAGGAGCTCAACGATTCCATCGAAAAACTGGAAGACAGGCTGCGCCTCTATACGAGCCGTGAGATGCCGGTCACCGATATCTCCAAGGAACTTTTCGCACAATACCCCGACATCACCGGACTCAGCCTCACCAAAGGCCCGACCGTATCCAATTCCGGAGCGGAGGTCACTGAACAGGTGGTGGCGGTGATCACAGCCAAGGAAACGCTGGACAGGGAAATGGTATCCAGACTGGAGAGGTGGCTCAAGGCCCGTCTTGATACGGAAAACGTGATCAT
>JAEEGI010010656.1_pt1 | contig 19951 bp, 10 predicted proteins | sample 8958751 | NCBI WGS metagenome assembly JAEEGI01 (sample SAMN16246545, study PRJNA631951) | gut metagenome | biome: gut microbiome; feature: rumen; material: KS-attached | host: Bos | place: Iran: Karaj | collected 2018-10 | reverse complement strand
GAAAATAATTAAAGTATAAATAAATTACAGGAAAAAAAGGAAAATGATTTAAAAATATTAAATGAAAGAAATAAAAGATTATTCAAAGAAAAAAATTATTTAATAGAACAGTTAATAAAATTAACATATGAAAATAAATTACTGAAATTAAAAAATGAAAAAAAAAAAAATAACTTGAATAAAAATATAAATAATATTAAAGAAGATTTATTAAATTTTCAAAAAATATAAAATCCTATATTTTTCTATAATTAAATTTCAATAAATAAAATTAAACTATATATATATCTTTTTCTAAAAGCAAAAAATTATTTAGTGCAAAATCTATAATTTTATATATATAATATGATAATAAAATTTAGAATTTAATTAACTATAGTAAATACAAAAAGTAAAAAATCATTCTCCAAACATAAGATAATAACAAGATAAATCTTCATTAATATTTCCTTGAGTAATTCCCACAAATTTAGATTTAGAATTAAAAATATTTTTTCTTCTTTGAAATGTACAATCATCAGTATCATCAACAATTTGCATCATTGTAGATAATTCAATATTATTACTTATAGAAATATCATAATGAAAATCTAATATATTAATTTTATTTCCAATTTCACTTGTTTTAAAAATTAAAACACTTTGTAAATAATTTTGAGAAATACAATTTTCAGGACAAGAAGAAGGAAAAGGAACTTTTAAATCTTCAGACATTATTAAATTATTTAATTTTAATTTGCTTTTGGATTTTTCTTTTAAAAATTCAATGCAATTATCAAAATTTTCTTTTCCTTTATTTAACTTTATATAATGATTATTATCATCAATTTTTAAATATTCTTTTCCATTCAAATTAATAATATTTTTCTTATATTTTACTATAATGCTAATATATTCTAATGGTTTTTTTCTTGCGAAATTTATTTCTTTTAACATTTTATTCGAAGGAAAATCTTGAAGTTGAATTACATTTGATAATGAACCTCTTCTTCCTCTTGTTTTTACATTTTTCAGTGATTTCTCATTATGAGTTTGTTTTATTTCTACCATTGTAAATTTGGAATTTGTATTTAAATCATCTCCATTTACTATTAAATTTGACTTTAGAGATTGTATTGTTTTTGTGTTTCTACATACTGCACATCCCATTATAAAATTATTTTTAAAAATTAATTCTTTTTTTAATTTGTTAATTTTGTTTTTATTAAAATGTTTTTTTTAGTTTTTTTTCTTTTTTTTTATCATATAATTAAAAAGGATTTATTAATTAATATGTTTTATATGAATTAAAATAAAAAATATAATAATAAAATATACAATCCCCTCAATATTTATTGAAAAGGTTTTAAAGATGAAAGAATCTTTAATAAGTCATAAAATATTTTCCTTTATATTAAAATATTTTACATTGACAACAAACAATTTTATTTTTTTGTTTTTTTCCTAAATCATTCATAGAATAATACTTTTTAAAACTTTCAATTTTTACAATATCAACTAATTTTTTATTTATTTCTTCTTGATCAGCAAAAGTAACTTTACAATTTTTTTTATTTCCTAATTTAATTTCATTTCCAAAAACATCAGTTCTAATTTTATTTTTAATAATTATTTCTTGAATGTTAAAATTTTCATCTCTTGAATTTTCTATTGTCTTTGTATTTTCATTTAAAAGAGATAAATCTTTATTATTATTGTTATTATTATTATTATTATTCATAAGATTTAAAGAATTATTGTTATTTAAAGGGACTTTTGAACTTATATTATTTCTATCAAATAAATTTAAAGAATTTGGATTTTGATTAATTTTTGGCATATATTTTCAATTTTATAAATTAAATAAAATAATTATAACAAATAATAATAAATATATTTTTAGTGCAAAAATATTAGTTGTTATACTAAATTAAATATATGTATATTTGATTTAAATTTTTATTTTTATTACATTTTAATTTAAAATATTAATAAACTTTTATTTTTTTTAAAAAAAAGTAAATTAGAATTTAATTTATAAATATATATATTATTAAATAACAAAAAAATGAATAAATAAAAAAAAATAAAAAATGTAAAATATAATCATTTGCTCAATTTATTTTATAAAAGAAAACATTATAGTCATTTAATTTTTATTCATGTAAATTTAATATATCTAATTTATAAAATTCTAAAGAAAATTAATAAAAGAAATGATTTATATGAAACAAATGTCTCCATTTTTTTTAAATGTTTAAAATATAATTTGATGAAATTTAAAAAAAAAATAATTCATATGTCCAAAAAAAAAAAAAATTAATCACAAAAAACAATTTGAAGATTTATTCTAAGTTCAATTGTCTTATAAAAAGTAATTTTCAAATAAAAGAAACAAAACAATCTTTTTTAACTCCTTTTAAATAAACCTAAACATAAAATATTTAATAATAAAAACTTTAAAAAAAATAAGAAATAAGTAAATTTCTAGAAAATCGCAATTAAAATTATATTAATATAAAGAAAAAAAACAATTAAGTGAAAATTAAAAATTTTTTTTATTCTATTAATGTCAAAAGTAGAAAGATATAATAGAGCAAAATCAAAACAATCGTATTTTCCTTTTTTTCAAGATAAATATTTAAATAATGATGAAAATCATTATTATAATTATAATTGGAATGAAATAGAAAAAAAAGATTATATTAATACAAATAGTAATTATTCAAAAAACATTTCAAAACAAAAAAAGAAATATTCTCAAACTCATTTTCTAAATAATAATTTCTCAAATTATAATAATAAAAGAAATCACCAAAATTTTTATTTCAATGAAACAACTTATTATAATAATTCAGATACTAAAAAACATAAAGGAAATTATTATAAATATAATAAAACTTTTAGAAGTTTTCCATCTAATAATGAATTTAAAGGATTTTTTGATGTTGATGATGCACAATTAAATGATTATGATTATAAAGAAGAAAATAATATTAAAGAAGAAATTAATGATGAATTATATAAAAAAGAAAAAGCTTTTGAAGTTGAAAAAAAAGAAAATAATTCTATAAATATTAATGTAAATAATATTGAAATAGTTAACTTCTATTTTGTAAATTCAAATAAAGAAAAAAATTTCCCAATTTTTTCAAATGAATATATTTTCCAATTTCAAAATTGGAAAATTTCAAATGAAACAACATTATTAAATGTTGATATATTAAATCATATAAATCTAATGAAAGATTATATATATGAATATCCAAAAGAAAAGGAAAATTATTATAATAAGAAGAATATATCATTAAATAATATAAATAATTCTTCAAAAGAAAAATTAGAAAAATGGGGAAGAAAAGATATAACAAATGAAATTAAATTAGCTGAAAATTACAAAGAAAATTTAGATAAATTAAAATTAAAAGATCCAATAAAATATGATTTAATAGAATTATTAAATATATTAACAGTAGATAATTATGAAGAAACTAAACAATTAATATTTAATAAAATATCAAAAGATATAAATTACCAAGAAAAATTTTTAGATGTTATATTACCAAAAGCAGTAAGGGAAAAAGCTTTTGTAAATTTATATGCTAAGTTATGTAAGGAATTAGATATCATTCTTCCTCAAAGAACAGAAAATAATAATAATTCAAAAAAAGTTCCTTCAATCATGAGAACAAAATTATTGGATAAATGCAGAGAAATATTTAAAATTGATAATAATAATCAATTTGATGATTATATTAAAGAATCAGATCCTATTGAAAGGGAAATTAAATTAAAACAATTTATTTTAGGTAATGTTAATTTTATTGGGGAATTAATTAAAAATCAAATTTTATCAAGAAAAAATATTTTAGTATGTATAAATAATTTATTTAAAAGATATGAAAAAGAAGGAGGAGATAAATTATTAAAATTATTAAATTTAGAAGGTATTGTTATTTTAATAGATAAATTTGGAACATTATTAAAAAATCAAAAAGGAAAAATAAAAGAAAATGATTTAAAAGAATTTGAAAATAAATTAGACTATTATATTAATAAATTAGATTTAATTCAAGCAAATGAAAAACTTCCAGGTCATATAAAATATAAAATAATAAATTTAATAGAAAAAAAAAAAGCTAATTGGGAAGAAACACAATTTGAAAAAAATATAGATGCAAAAGGAAAAGAAGAAATAAGAAAAGAATATAAAGAATCAAATAAATTAAATAGTAAATATTCTCAAGAAGAAATTAATGAGAAAATAAGATTAGATTTATTAAATTGGAAAGAATCAATTGAAAATGAAGAAGATACATTTTATGATTGGGAAATAATAACAGATTTATATAATAATCATTGTAGTTTATCTCAATTTTTAGAAGCTTTTATTGAAAATTCAATTGATTTTGTTTCTAATGAAAAATATTTAAATTATGCAAATAAGTATATTTCAGATTTATTGTTTTTTTACTCTGATAAAATTTCTAATGATGAAAAAAATGATCTCACTGATAAAACTTTAAATTTAATTTCCAGAATTTATGATTATTCTTTAGATAATAAATTAATAATTAATGTTTTTAGTAATTTATTATTTCAACTTAATTGTTATTGTTTAATGAGTTATGATAAAATAGGAAATTTAAATAATTTAACTATTGATGATATTAAACAATTATTTTTTGTGTTTAAAAGAATCTCACAAATTGATAATATAGAATATGTTACTCCTATTTTTCAAAGTTTTAAATTCGTGAAAGATAATATTAATGAATTTAATAATATATATTTGGAATAAGTAATATTTAATTTGCTTATTTTATATAATAAAACATTATTAATTAAATTAAATTAATTTTTTTATTTTTATTTATTCTTTATATAATAACTGTTTTTATATTTCTTATAATAAAATGACAGATAATTTAATTTCAATTTTTCAAGATGAATTACATAAAAAATTATCTTTGAAAGCAAGAACAACAACATCAGAAATGAATTTATTATTTAATGCTTTTAAATTTTATGATATAGATGATAATGGGACAATCAGAAGAGAAAATTGGACAAGAGTTTTTAATAGAATTGGACTTAGTGTTTTTTCAGAATCTGAATTAAATGAACTTTTTAATATATTTGATACTAATGGAACTGGAATAATAAATTATAGAAATTTTATTCAAAATATTTTCGATTGGACACCATCAAATCAAATTAACAATAATTATAATAATACTAATAATAATATAAATACTAATACTAATACTATTGATAGTAATCTTCAATCATATAATATTAAACCAAATTCTCCAATGAAACCTGAATTACAAAGTAATATACCAAATCAAATTCCTATAAATGAAAATGAAAGATTTAAACCAATTACTCCATTAAACTCCAATAATAATAATATTAATAATAATAATGTGAAAGAAGAAAATAATCAACAATCTCAAATTGATACTCAAACTTCGAATAAATATAAAGAAAACATAAATATAAATAATAATGCAGGAATGAATCAATATTTCCAAAATTTATTAGAATTATTCCAAAATGAAATTAATATAAATAATGGATTGATGTATTATATTTTAGTTTCGAAATTAAATGAAAAAGAAGATAAAATTTCCAAAACAATAAATTACCAAAATTTCCTTTCAAGTATAAAAGAATCAAAAATAAATCTTTCTGAAAATGAAATAAAAGACTTTTTTATTTTATTAGATATATCAGAACAAAATAAAATTTTAACAGAAGAATTTTTAAGATTATTAAGAGGTTTTTTAAGTGAAAGAAGAAAAATGATTATTATTGAAAAATTTGCTAAAATTGATATCAACAGAAAAGGATATACAGAGGTTAATTTAATTAAAAGTATATTTAATCCACATTTACATCCTGAAGTTTTAATGAATAGAAAAAAAGAAAATGAAATTTTTGGAGAATTTATTTTTATGTTAGATACTTTTTTATCATTTAAAGGAAAATTAAATGATAATCAAATTAATTTTGAAGATTTTATTGAATTTTATTCTCCAATAAGTGCTTCAATTAAAAATGAAGATTACTTTATTGATATGATGAATAATGTTTGGAGTACACCAATAAATTATCATAATAGAAATAATAATATTCAAAATCAATTTTTTGAACAAAATATTAATATTAATCAAAGAATAAATACTCCTATTCAAAATTTTAAAAATACTCAAATTCAAATTAATAGACCACAGTCTTTTAATCCTGTTATTAGAAGTCCTCCAAAGTATAATATTATAAGTGGGAGATTTGATTATAGAAATCAATTTAATCAAAATCAATTTAACAACAATAATTTAAACCAAATTCAAACACAATTTGATAATAATAATAATATTATTAATAATAGACAATATTCCCAATCAATAACAAAGAAAGACTTTGGATTAAATAATCAATTAACAACAATAACAACAACAACATCATCAAATAATAATATTAATAATAATTATTCAACAATTAACAACAATAATTCCATAAATAATTCACTAAATAATAATAATGAAATAAATTCAAATATAACAAATAATACATTAATAACTAATTCCAATTATGAAATATCTGAAAATCAAAAAGAAAATAATTCTCCTTTCCCAAAATTAAGAAGTATGTTAATATCTAGAGGTCCTAAAAGTTTATTTGTAATAGAAAAAATGCTTTCAATGTATGATTCATCACATTCAGGAATAATAGATTTTCCAACTTTTGAAAAAATAATAACTATTTATAGACTTTCATTAACTCATGATGAAATAGCATCAATTTTTTCTCTATTTGACCCAAATAAAACAGGGAAAATAAATTATGATGATTTTATAAAAGGATTAATTGGAAATATTCCTCCTAGAAGAGATTATTTAATAAAAAGAATATGTAATGTAATATCAAATGGTAAAAATGAACTTTCAATAAATGATTTAAAAAATAATTATAATGCTTCAAGAGATCCTGAATGGGTAGCAAGGAAAAAAACAAAAGAAGAAATAATAAATGATTTTATTGATAATTTACAAATATTTTTAGAGTATAATTCTCATTTAAGTAAAGCTAATTCTGGTTACATGAATTTTGAAGATTTTTATAAATTTTATAGTCAAATTTCAATGGGAATTTCTGATAATAATTATTTCGAATATTTAGTTAATAATGTTTGGAATTTAGATGGTGGAAGTGCAAATAATTATTATAATTATGGGAATAATGCTTTTGCTCAAAGAGGTAGAAATGATTATTCAAATTATTAATTATTAATTTTTAAATATGAATATTTTTAAAAAAAATAAAAATTATAAATGTCAAAAAATCAAAGGAAAAAAGGAAAAACACAAAAATCATCAAAAACCTCAATTCCAAGTTCAGAATATCAAAACACATCAAATAACCCTCCTCCAGAATTAGTATCTTCAGGAGAAAGTTTAATTCGTTTCGACACTCCTTTCTTAGTATCAGCCACAATATCAAATAAAAAATTATTAGCAGAATTAGATGAGAATAATGAACTAAGTGAATTATTTTTAAAGAATATAATAAATGGAATAAATATATCAGATTATTCTTTAAAAGATGCATTGAATAAAATTCTTCCTCCTAAAAAATTAAAAACAGGAGATCAAATGTGGGTTCAATATGTATCATGTAATCCAGTAACAAAAGCAGAAGTGATAAATTTATATGATGGATTAAGAGAACATTTAAAAAATGAAAATGCAAGATTATATGGTTTATGTCCAATAAGAGAAAGATTATATGATGAAACTTTCTATGAATTAATCAGACAAATTACTATTAATTGCTTAGAAAGAGGTATTTTATTAATGAGAATTAAAACTGAAGCTGATATGACTATTAATACTTATCAAACTCTTTATGAAAGCTCTATTAGTTATGGAATGAGAATGTTTTTAATTGGAGAACAACAAAAAAAAAATTATCGAGAAAGAATTTCTAAATTAGAAGATGAATGTGAAGCTTTAAGTAAGTATATTTTTGATATGGAAAAATTACTTAAAGAAAAAAAAGAAAAAGATGAAAAAGAACATAATCAAATTGTTCAAGAACATGAAGATTTCGTGAAAGATTATAGAAGAAGGAATAATTTTTTAAAAAGTGATATAAAAGATAGATTATCTTTCCACAATTAAAATAAAATATATTTTTATAACATATTATAATTAAATTAAAAAAAATAAAAAAAAAAATTTAAAATTTCTAAGAAGTATAAATATATAAATCAAGTAATAAAAGTAATATAGTAACAACTTCTAAAGTTGAAGCTAAATAAATTATAATTTTTTGAAAATTATTATCTTGAGTAACTCTCATTTTTAAACATTTAGTAAAAAATATCATAGATAAAAGAGAAATAATACTAATTAAAACATATAAAATTTTTTTAACAGGAAAAACAATCCAAAAAATAACAACAAAAACAATAAGAACCATTTTATATCCAATATAACATAATAAATCCATAAAAGGAATTTGAATACTGGAAAAAATAAACATAGTTAATTTTAATAAGCAAACTTCAAAAAGTAAAATAAAAAAATCTTTTGAAAAAACTTTACCTAAAATTTCAGGTTGAAAAATTTTATCTTGTTGAAAAGCAGAATTAAACCCAATTAATAAAACATAAGTAATAAAAGCCATTAAAGGAATATATAAATCAGGGAATTCGAAATTATTTGTTTTATTAGAATCAACCTTATGTAAAAAAGGAAGAATAATATTTTTTAATTTGATTAAAACATATTTATTATTAACTTTAAAATAAGGTTTTAAAAAATCTAAACTGAAATAATCAATAAATTTTGATTCTTTAATAATTTCTTGTCCTATTTTTATTCCTGCTTTAACTGCTTCTTCTGGAATTCCTGAATTTTTTAATCCTTTTTTTATTAAATCTTCTGGATTATTTCCTCCAAAAGTAAATTGATTATTTGTATCCACTGGAGAATCTACTCCTGCAATTTCTTCTTCTTCATTTGATGTATCAAAAGGATTTTTCTTTGGAGTTGGTTTACTCATTTTTTATATATTTATTTTTTTTTTTCAATTATTTTTTAATTTGTTTATAAATTTAATTTAATTTTACAAAGTATGGGTTGTCAAGTTTGTTCAAATAAATTTGATATTAAATTAGAAAATACTTTTAATGATAATAAATTATTAAGTAAAAGAAATTTAAATTATTTAATATATAATATTAATAAAAATGATATTAAATTAAATCCTTTTGATTCAAAAGGATCATCTAATCAAACAAATACAAATAATATTCAAAATAATAGTATAGAAGCTTCAACTTATTTAGAAACAATGAGAGAATCAATGATTATGGAAATAAATTCAATAAGGAAAAATCCTTCAATTGTTATTGAAAAAATAAATAAATATTCTCCTTTTATAAAATCATTATCAAAAGATTCCTTTATTCAAGTAGATAAAAATAATAAAATTAAATTAAATAAAGGTAAAGATTTATTTGAATCTTTTAAAAATATTATAATAAAAAAAAAGCCAATGTCAGAATTAATTTTAAAAGATGAACTTACTTTTCCTTTTCCAACAAATTCAGAATATGAATATATAGATAATTCAAATTTAGAATTTATACAAGAAAATTATTTAACAATTACCTTGAAAAAAATAAAGAATATTTTATACGAAAAAAATATAGAATTAGTAAATTTTCATTATGATATTATGAATTCAAATATTGAATTATCTGTTCTTCTTCAAATTGTGGATGATACAAATTCAATGTTTCAAAGAAGAAATAATCTTCTTAATAGATTAACTAAATATATAGGAATCAATATTGGCAAAATGAGTAATGGGTTATATTGTTATTATTTATTGTTTGGGAAAGATAAAACAATTCTAAAATAATAAAAAAGGTTTGTAATATAATAATATAATTAGTAATAATATAAATAATTATATATCAATAATAGATAGTAATCTATAATATAAATTAATTAAATATTAAAATAAAAAACAAATAAAATTATTATTCATAGTTTTACTAATATTTTTTTCTTTTTCAAAAAAATCAATAATCCTTTAATAAAAAAAAAATTTATTATTTTTTTCTAAATCTCTGTTATTATCAACAAAAAAAATGTGTTGTAAAATAAAACAAACCAAGAAAAAATTTTAATCTACTGTTTCTTGTTATTTTATTTCTTTTACTCTTTAAATTTATTTTTTCTTTCTTTTATATTATTTAATAATTATCATTTTGAAAATAATTAAAAAAATAAAAGTAAAATTTATATTATTAATTAATTGAAAAAAAAAACATTATATAATTTAATACAATAATAATAAATAATTATTTCATTCCAAAAATTCCACTTAAATTATAATTATAAGGTAAATTTCCTTTAGAATAAAATTGAGAATTTTTTTTTAAATTTTTGGACTTATACAAAAATTGAGTTCTTTGTAAAGGACTTAACTTATAAAAACTAGAATTAAATTTATTACTATTACTATTATTATTAATATTATTATTAATATTATTATTAATATTATTATTATTATTATTATAATTATTTCCATTATTATTATTTAAATTATATCCTTTAAAAACTTTTAAAGTATTTACTTGATTATTTAAATTAAAACTTTTAGTATATCCAATATTATCACTTTGACTTTTAGAACGATACATTTCAAAATTTTTTTTTGCTGAAGAAATAAAATTTCTATTTAATTTAGATTGTAAAATAGGATATTCTCCTGCAAAATAAGACCAATGCATTTTAAAAAAAATATCTTCTGTTTGAGTTTGAGCATCTTTTCTTAAAGGCTCATCTATTATTATATTTTTTTCTTTTTCTTTCTTATTATCACAATTAATTGTTATTTTCTTCTGTGAATTCTTATTATTATTATTTTTTTCTCCTGTTTTTGGTTTTAAATTCTGTGTTAATGGATTAAATAATTTAATTTCAATATTAGAATTGTTTAATGAACTTCTATTATTATTTCTTTTAGCATTTCCTAATTTTTTCACTAAAGAATTTTTCTTCCCTTTTTTTTTCCCTTTCATTTTCGTAGGAAGTAATTTCATAATTTTTTCTTTATCAAAATTATCTATTGAAGGCTCACTTTCACTTTTATTATCATCACTTTCATTTTCATCTTTAACAAAATCATTAAATTCATTCATATCAACATCAATATAAACAAATTTTTTTTCTACATTCAAATTCTCATATTTATAATAATAAGATAACATTCCTAAACAAACATCTCTTCCAATTTCTTTCATTAAATCACTTGTAAAATAAGTTCTACTTAAATCTCCATTTCTATTAACTCCAAAAAAACTTGTTTCTAAACAAACAATACTATTATTATTTTTCCCACCATCAATTTCATTTTCCTTATTCAATTCATTAAATAAAGTAATTCTCCCAGTTGAATATTTAAATTTCGGCATTCCAAAATTACATTGTTGATAAGAAATAATTCTTGATAATTTACAACAAAGAAAAGGAAAAAGAGAACAAAGTCTTTTATTATCTTTAAAATTACAATAAAAAAATGAATTAAAAGCACCAAAATGACCATGAAAATCACAAATAAAACCAATTTCTCTTTGACTGTAAAGTTTTAAAATCATTTCTTTAGTATAATAAATTTCAGGGTGAATAATTTCATTAGGTTTTAACCATCTTCGATTAAGGTCACATCCAGCGAAGCTTGTACGTGAGTTACCAACAAGAACTCCATCTGGGTTCATCATGGGGACTACTTTGATGAGGTAAAGCTCACGAAGCTTCTTCGCCTCATCACTAGATCCGAGAAGGAATTCCATTGCTCCATGCATCACATAAGATCCCACTGTTTCACCCGGATGCTGTCGAGCTATCAGTATTATCCCTTTTCTAAAGTCTCTATGAGATGTTGTCCCATTATAAATATCATAATGAGAGTTTAAGGTAAACATATCCAAGTCATTTCCACCTAATGTTGAACAGAGAGTTTTTCTGTGGAAAAAAGGATAATTTTTTTCATCTAATTCATATTTATTTAATTCTTTCATTAAGGTTGAATAAAAATATGGAAGGGAATTTGCAAAATATACTATATCATTATCATATTTAAATTCATAGTTAAAGGATAAGGAATATAAAAGTCTTTTTCTTTCAGATGTTTTATTAAAAACATATAAATTATTTGGATAATACATTATATTTGAACAATCTCTATGCCACCCTATATTTTCTTTTTCTGCTTGTTTTGTTGAATATGTCATTATTTTCATACCACTTTGATAAAGACAATTTTTTCTTAACATATTAATAATATTAAAATTTATTTTTTTACCTTTTTTTGTATTAGATACTCTAAAAAAAAACCATTGAATATATCCTGTAGTATTTGTATCATTTTGAAGATATAATTGATAAGAATTATCATTATCTCCTTTGAAAGCACATAATAAATTTCCACTTTCAAATCTAGATTCAAATATTAATGTTTCATCATTAGGTAATTGTTCATTTTTATTTTTATTAGAGTGTTTATTATTAATATTATTTTGATTTAAACTTAAATTATCTTGATTTTGATTATTTAAATAATCTGAAGTTGAAGAATTTTTTTCTTTATTATTAATATTATTATAAGTATTATTATTATCTTCTGAAGTTGAATTATTTAATTTTTTAACATTAACAATATTTTCTAATTCAATACAACCATCTTTATTTAAATTAGTTTTTAAATATACTAATTTATTAAGCATAGTATGAGAATTAATATATAAATTAACTTCATACATTTTTTCATTTTGATTTTGTAAATTAAAATTGCAAGGTTTATATTCAAATTTAATTAAAGGTTCATTCCCAATAAAATTAGGTAAGTTAATATGATATTTCATTTTCCCAAATTTTGGTTTAAAAGTAGGAAAAATTGTTCTTTTAATTAAAGGATCAGCAGGTTTAATTAAAGGATTAATAAATCTTTTATAATCATTTGTTCTTTGTGTTAAATTGCCTCTTTGATTCATTATTTTTTCATTATTCTTTTCTATATTTTTAATTAATTGATTTGATATATTATTTATATTGTTATTATAATTATTTGATGATGTTGAATCAATGTTTGAATTTAAATTTTCTTTTGATGAATTTCTAATTAGTGAATTTGTACTATTCGGATTTTCATTTTTTTTTTCTAGAGTTATATTATTATTTTTATTTTGTGAATTTAGATTTATAATATTTTCATTTTTTGGAGAAATTGTTACATTATTATAAGATTTTATCTCATTTATATTCTGATTTTTCTTATTCATTATAATTTTTTTTAATTAATTTTTAAAAGAATTTTAATATATAAAATATATTATTCTATTGTATGAAAAGAAAATATATAATTTGAATTATTATTCAAGTTAAGAAACTATATATTAATTCAATCTAAATATAAATTCATATATTCAAACAATAATTTTGAGTATTTAAACATTTTGATTATTATTATATAAAAAGGAAATTTAAATAAAAAATATATATATTTAATTAAAATGATATTATTAATTAATTTCAAATATTAATTTCAAAGAAACATTACCTATAAATAGAATAATAAAAGAAAATATATTATCTCAATTTAATTTTATAAATTTACCAAAAGATTATAAAACATAATAAAAGTAATAATGCAATTATATAAAACTTAATTAATATAAACTTATTTAAATTTATTTATTAATACAATTACTTTTTTTTAAAGATAATAATTTTTTATCTTTAGTAATTATATCACATTCTTTCATTAATCCATTAAAAACTTTATTTGGATAATAACATTTAGAAATATTGAAATTTGATAAATCTAAAAAAGTTAAAGAAGAACAATTTTGAAACATACTATTTATATAATTTAATTTTTCTGTATTAAATTTAGATAAATCTAAACTTTGTAAAGAAGAACAAAAAGAAAACATTTCAGACATATCACTGACATTAACAGTATTAAAAGAAGAAATATTTAAATTTATTAAAGATTTACATTGTTCAAACATAGATTTCATATTGGTAACATTTTGAGTATTAAAACTTGATAAATCTAAATCTTTTAAAGAAATACACTTTCCAAACATATAAGACATATCTGTTATTTTTTCAGTATTAAAATTTTTTAAATTTAATATTGTTAATGAAGTAAAATCATAAAACATTTTTGATAATGATAATTCATTAAATTTAAAATCATATAAATTTAATTTTTCTATTACTGATTTATTTAATATATCACTCAGTTTTAATTTAGTTTCAAAATTTTTTATATCTAATGATTTTAATGAATTACAATTATAAAACATATTTTTACTTTTCTTAAAATTAAGAATACAATTTGAAATATTTAAATCTGATAAAGAAGAACAATTATTAAACATAAAATCTCCGTTATTAAGATTATTAGTTTTAAATTTAGATAAATCTAATTTTTTTATTTTAGTACAATTATTAAATATATTTGACATTGAAATGACCTTATCTGTTTTAAAATTAGATAAATTTAAATATGAAATATTTAAATTTGAAAACATATAATCCATATTTTTCACATTTATAGTATTAAAATTATTTATATTTAAACTTGATAATGAAGAACAATTATTAAACATATTATTCATATATATAACATTATTAGTTTTAAAATGTGATAATGTTAAAGTTTTAATTGAAGAACAATTATTAAACATATAACTCATATTTGTTACATTTTCTGTTTTAAAATTTGCTAAATTTAAAGAAATTAAGGAAAAACAATTTGAAAATAAATGACTCATATCTTTTATTTTTTCAGTGTTAAATTTTGATAAATCTAAATGAGTTAATGAACTACAATTTTCAAACATATTATTCATATAAATTACATTACTAGTATTCAATTTAGATATATTTATAGATTGAATTAAAGAACAATCATAAAATAAATAATTAATATTTTTCATTGAGTTTTTAAATTGAATTTTAAATTCATTTTTTCCTTTATTTGGAAAGTTATATTTATAACAAAAATTAATTTTCTTATTATTTAAAAATAATTCACAATTTTCTTTTAATTCTTTTCCATTTTCTATTCCTTTTGAAAAAGAATTTTTTTGATTTATTATTTCATAGCAATTAAACATTTGAACTATTTGAGATTCTTTGATGTCATAATTACAAATAATCGTTCCACCATCATTTTTATTTTCTGGAGTATTTTCTTGTTTAATAGGTTTATCAATAGTAGGATAATTATTTTCTAGTTTATTAATAATAGGATAATTATTTTCTATTATAATATTATTATTATTATTATTAGTATTAGTATTATTATTAGTATTATTATTTATATTATTATTATTTGTATTATTATTTAATATTTGATTATTATTTATATTCTTTCCATTATCTGTAACATTATTGTATTTTTCTTGTTTTAAATATTCTCCATGCTGGAACTCATTTGGTGGTATTGTTTTTTTTGTTTTTTTTATTGGTTTTTCTGTTTTTTTTTTTGACAAAGTTGGTTTTCCTCTAAATCTATTCTTTTTTATTTAAAGATTGCACTATATGATTTGATTAAAGTTTTATTATACTATTCCCATTTTAATTGTTTAAAACTTATTTTTATATTTTTTATTTGATTAAAAAAAATCAAATAATTAAAAATATAATATTTATTTTAATTAATATTATTTTCTTTGAATAGACAATAATAATTATTAAAAAAAATACAATTAAAATAAATAAAAAATTCGTGGTTAATATATTATTATCATTTTTTTTTTAAATACCCGAAGTAATTATTATTTTTTGTTTCATCAAATTTATCAACATTAAGATTAAGACTTTTAATATATTTATTTATTATATCATTTAATTCTTTTCTATTATATTTTTTACATTTATCTAAAGCTTCATTTATTGTATCAACAAATTCATTATAAGAAATATTTTTTGAATTTAAATATTTATATAATTTATATTTTTTCCAATATAATTCACTTAATAATTTATATGTTTTAATTTCAAAATTATTTTTTTGAAATTTTGAAAATATTAAAATAAGTTCTTTTAAAATATTTATATCATTTTCATCACAAATATTTTCTTTTATTTTATATTTTATAATAATATAATCAATTTTCTTTTTATATAATAATAAAAAATTTTTCTTTACTTCAGAATTATTATCATTTTCAAATTCACCAATTAATTCTTTAGTTTTTAATAAATAATTTTCACTTTTTTTGAAATCTTTTGATTTTTTATAAAAAGCAACTCCTTTAGAAAATTCAATTTCAATTTGTCCTAAAATACAATTTAAATTTTTAAAATCATCATAAATATTATTTAATTGCTCTAAATTATTATCATTAATACTTTTTTCAGTTCCAAAAATAGTAAATAATTGTTTAAATAATTTCATTCTTTGATAAGCTAAAGGAAAATCATTTGGAAAAGTTTCAAATAAATCATCAAAAAAAAAAAACTCATCAAAAGAATATTTTCTTAATTCAAAATCAGAATTTTTAATAATTTTCATAAAAGAAGTAAAATTTATAGTTAAATCTTCAATATAATCATGAACTCTATTCCAATTCTTTTTATTTTGATAAATTATATTTAAATTATTTAAAGTGAAGAAATTTTTAAAATTATGATATTTATGAAATAAATTTTCATTGTTTAAATTTTCATCACCTTTAATATATTTTATTATATTTTCTTCTTTACTTATTATTTCTTCATCATTTTCTTTTAAACTTTTCCAAATTCCAAAATTTTGACCTGCTGAAAATTCTGTAAAAGAATTATTTTCTGGAAAAGAATTTAATAAAGTTCTAAAAGTATTACTATAAAATTGAATTAGTTTTTCAATATTATTTTCTTTTATTTCTTGTAATATTTTTTTTATTTCTTTCTTATTTTCATTATATATAACAAATTAATTTGATTCTGATATTATATTTTTTAAATTAATTCTTAAACAATATATTATTTCTATATATTGTTCAGGATAAATTTCACTTATTTATCTTAGAAATAAACCTTTTTTTGAAAATTGAAATAATGATATTATTTCTTGTAAAGTCTTTATTTTTTCATTTTCACTTTGAATTTGTAATATTTTTTCTTTTTCATTTGAAGAATCAATTGAAATTATACTTAATTTTAATTCATTATTTTTCTTCTTTTCTATTAATTTATCAAATTCTTTTTTTGTTTTAGATCCTTTCTTATTTATATAAAATAATTCACCAAATAACTCTTGATCCATTTCTTTTTCTACATTTATTACTTTTATATCTTTATTATCATTATTTTTTATTATTTCATTATTACTTACTAAAACTGTTTTCAAATTATACTTTTTTCCTCTATCAATAAAATCTTTAATTAAATTATTATTCATATAATCAATATCTTTTTCTACAGGATTTAAAATATAAATTTTTCCATTTTCAAAATTAATATTTTGAATATTAATACTTTTTTTTAATTCAATAAATTCAATAGATTTAATTTTATTTTTTTCATTATTTTCTTTTAAATTATTTATTCTTTCAATTAAAAAACCAGTTAAATTTAAAGCAAAAATATTACAATCACTAATTTCATTAAAATAAACATTAATAAAATGGTATTTTTCTTTTTTAAAAAATAAATTAAAAATTTCATATAAAATATTATTTAATCCAATTAATCTTTTCATATCATTATAATTAGGTAAATTTAATTCAGGATAAATATTATAAATTTCAATAAAAGGAATAAAATCTTCTTTAGAAAAAAAACCCATAATAACAGAATTAATATCATGATCTTTTTTTTCATTACAACAACATAAATTCAAACCTCCATTGATTTTATAATCTTTTTTAATATTATCACAATTATATTTATGCTTTTTCCTACAATCAAAATTACATTTATATTTTAAATGTGAAAAATGAGCTTCTTCTTTATTTTCAATTGATTTTTTTTTCCATTCACAATTATCATTATGTTTATGAAAACAACAACAAATTTGAAAATCATCATCAGGTTTTTTCGATAGACTTTTCGCATTATCAAATGCTTCTTCTACTCGCTTAAAATTTTGTCTTTGATAAAATATTAAATTATCATATAAATAATAATTAAATTTCTTAGTTAGATTTATTGTTGAAACTGTTGTATGTTCAACAATTATATTTTCAAAATCTAAACTTTGAAATAAATCTAAAATTTCTTCTGCAAATTCAGTATTTATTATTATTAAATTTGATTTTTTAAATTCATCATAATCACTAAAAATTTCTTTTAATTTATTATAATCAATTCTTTCTAATTCACAATTATTATTTTCAAATTCTAAACAAATATTTCCATTTAAATCATAACTGCTTTTACAAATAATATGTAAAATTTTTGTTTTTTTATCTAAAACTCTTTTTAAATTTTGAATAGTTCCAATATTAATTTCAAAATTAATATATAAAGTTTCAATTAAATCACTTATATCAGCAACATTATCAATAAAATCATAAATTGTTTTTAAACTTTTTTTGTTTCCTTCTTTATCTAATTCAATTAATGGATTACTAAATAATAAACAAATATCTAAATTATTATTTATTTTTGTTGGTATTCTTGTTATTGTTGAATTTATTGTTGTTTCTAATTTTAATTTTTCTTCTTGTGATTTTATTTTTTGATTTATTTTTTTCTTTAATTCTTTATATTCTTCATTATTTTCATTCATTTCTATTAATAATTTAATTGTATCTTTCAAATTCATTGTTTTATCTGATAATTTAATCCATCCTTGATATTCTTGATCAAAATATCTTATTGTTACTATTTTATCAATATCTAATTTCTTTATGTTTTTTTCTAATATATTTAATGCTTTTTTTTTGTTAAAATGAAAATACTCATCTTCTGATATTTCTATTTTTCCAAAGTTATTTGATTCTATTTCATTTCCTTTTAATATTGCAACTTTTAATTTAATTTTTTTTGATTCCATTAAAAAAAAACAAAAAAAAACTTTAATTAAATATTTAAAAATATAATTAAATTAATTCAATATTAGTAATAACATTAAAAAATTCTTTTTTTTTTATTTATAATTCAAAAAAAATTAGATTTTAAAAAATTTAGATATACTTATATTTTAAATAATATATAAACAATTTATTTTTTATACATCAACAGAAAAAAATTAACAAATATTAATAACTTTTTTTTTTATAGGACTTAATTTCCTTTTATTAATATTAAGAAAATTATGTTCTTTTTCAATCATAGAATTATTTTTTAAATAAAGATTTATAATATTTTTTCTATGCATATTAAATTGTTCATAATATTTTCCTAAATGATTTATATCCCCTATATTATTCATACTTCCATTTCTTACAATTTTTCTATTAGAAGAATAATGTTGCCTTAATCTTTGTTGATAATTATTATTAATAATATATGGAGAATAAATTTTATAATATTTTAAATTATTATTATGATGATTATTGATGTGAATAATTGGACTTAATTTTATATTTTTATTTAGTACTTTTTTTTCTGGAATTATATTTTTTAATGAATTTAAATTTTCTATACTTGAAAATATATTATTATTTAAATCTGAATTATTCCTTCTTCTTTCTTTTTGATATATTATTTTTTTTTCATTGATTTTATTCATTGCATTTAATTTTGATTCAATTGAAATTAATCTTTCTGAATATAATTTATTATTATTTAAAACTATTTTATTATTATTTATTATACTTGAAATATTATTTAAATTTGAATTATTTATAAAATTTCTATTTGGTGATTTGATTAATAATCTATTATTCCTTATAATTTTCACTTTATTTCCAATATTATTATTGTTAATATCATACATATTT
>JAEEGI010010646.1_pt1 | contig 19958 bp, 17 predicted proteins | sample 8958751 | NCBI WGS metagenome assembly JAEEGI01 (sample SAMN16246545, study PRJNA631951) | gut metagenome | biome: gut microbiome; feature: rumen; material: KS-attached | host: Bos | place: Iran: Karaj | collected 2018-10 | reverse complement strand
CTGTGTTCTTATTAAAGGCAATGACAAGGATATACTTGACAAGATTGTCATCTATGTCAAAAACAACACTTTGAACATTGAAAGCAAGAAGAAATTTTTGGGATTTTACGATTCCATTAATTGGGAAGATATCACGATTTATGTAACAACGCCCAATATCGAATCAATCGAGCTGGCCGGCTCAGGAAATATTACTGCAGAAAAATCCATTACTGCCGACAATGTCAATGTTGAAATAGCTGGTTCGGGTGACATCAATATCTCAAATGCCTTCACTTGCAACTCGCTCGTCGTTGAAGTGGCAGGGTCGGGAAACGTAAGTTTTGACCAGCTCAAAGCCAATCGCCTGAGAACGTCGATTGCCGGTTCGGGCGACGTATCCTATAATAATATGGAGGTCACAAATGCATCTAGCGAGATAGCCGGTTCGGGCAACATAATCATGAAAGGCAAAGCTTCACACCACTCCGAGAACGTTCTCGGCACTGGAAACGTCGACACCTCAGGACTAACCTCGATGGTTCTCTAAGCGGGATAAAATGAAATTCTTTACACTCTTGAAAAGTAGAAAAAATCCTCAATAAAGCTCTAAAAACCACGGCTCGGCCGTGGTTTTTTTGTGCCAAAACCTTGACCTAAGGCAAGATTTTTGAAAAAAAAATATACTTTTGTGGTTTAGTAAATCGGTTTCTATGTGTATATATAGTGTATGACACAACGAGAACGACAAGTTGAGCAGCTCTTTAAGCTGCATTATCGTGCGATGTACAGGCTGGCCAGCATACTGCTGCACGATGATGACGAGAGCAAAGACATTGTGCACGATGTCTTTGCCAGGCTACTTGTGGAGCAAGTGGAGCTACATGAAGACACTGCTCAATCCTATCTTTTATTAAGCGTGCGCAATAGGTGCTTGAATGTGATTCGCAATCGAAAAATTCATGAGCAAGTACACCAATATTTGCTGCCTGTCAATGAGGTGGAACAGGCTTCACCCGAAAATCTTGAGCATGAGATTGAAGTGCTTAAAACGGGTATAGACGAGTTATTCCCGCCCATCTGTCAGAAGATAATACGTCTTCATTTCACCGAGGGTTTAACCTTCCGTGAAATAGCTAAGCGAATGGACGTGAGCGAAACCACCATCTACAAGCACTTGCGCAACGCACTTGACCAATTACGTCAAACACTTAAAAAAGCAGAGCGATGAATAAGACCGATTTACTGTTCAAAATGCTGGACAATCCAGATCAATACAGCGAGGCACAGTGGCAAGACATTCTTGCCGATGACGAATGCCGTGAGCTCTATGCGCTGATGGCAAAGACAAAAAGTGCCACCCAATCGTCGCAAATAACTGACGATGAAATTGATGCTGAGTGGCAACGCTTGATTAAGTCAAAGCAAAACCATGCAGCTGTGATTCCACTATGGCGCAAGATTGCCGCTGCTGTGGCTATCATGATTGCATTGTTTGGGTTCACCTATGCAGCCATTCGCACTGGATTCTTTGGAGTTGAAAAGATAATAACTTCAAAAGAGACTCCCCATAAGGTGGAGAATGTGGACTCTGTTGCCACTAAAGACAATAAACCAACAACTCAAGAAATCTCTCAAGATTCTGAAGAAAACGTCAAAGAAAGCACAGAAGAAGCAACAGCCAAAACTGAACCACGACTCTATGACAATGTACCACTGGAACAGATATTAACCGAGCTCTCGGCATACTATCATGTGGATGTTGAGTATTGCTCTGAAGACGTGCGCTCTTTGCGCTTATACTACCAATGGGAACCCGAATACTCGCTGGATAAAGTCATTGAGATGTTGTCAAATTTCGAGGCGTTCAGCATCCACCTAGAGGGAGACAAACTGATTGTTGAATCATCGTGCAAGGTGAGCGCAGTGCCGAGCTTGCTTGAGCAATGCCGAACCGCCGCCGATGTTGCGCGGAGCGAATCATCGTCACAGGAGGGCATGCAATGAGAAGATTACTGATTATCACACTCATGCTTTGCGCTCTTGTGAACACAGTGATGGCGCAACGCATTACACACAACTTTCAGAACGTGTCGATGAGCGATGCACTGAAATATGTCCAGCAGCAAACCACCAAACACAAGATTGTGTTCATATATAACGAACTTGAGGACTTCAAAGTGACAACTTCGGTTCACAACAAGTCAGTGCCCGAGGCAATCAAGCAACTCATTGGATTCTATCCCTTTCGCATGACCCAGAGCAGCGATGAAATTTATGTAGAGTGCACACATAAGAGCAACCGCCATCTCACGGGCAAAGTTGTTGACGAGAAGGGCTTGCCCCTGGAGTTTGCCGACGTGAGGCTACTTAACCCGTCAGACTCATCCTATATCACTGGTGGCGTGACCAATGCCAGCGGCGTGTTTGTAATCCCACTTGACCAACCAAAAGTGATTGCCAAGTTCAGTTACATTGGCTATAAACCCGTTTACAAACTTTGCTCACGAGAAAACGTGGGTACCATACAACTGCAAGTCGAAGTAACCCAACTAGGCGAAGTGACCGTGAAAGGCGAGCGAATCTTCTCAAGAACTGAGAATGGTCATCTCATATATAACATGCCCATGTTACTGCAAGTTATGCCAGCCGATAATGCCTACGACGCAATTACTCGCAGCATCCCCGGCGTTGCGGAGTTAAACGGGAAAATCTCGTTCTCCGGTCATCCGGTGACCCTTATCATCAACGGCAAACCTACCACACTCACTGCCGAACAAGTGGCAGAGCGGTTGAAACAGATGCCAGCAGATATGCTGGCAAAAGCCGAGTTGATGCCTTCGGCACCGCCAAAATATCATATTCGGGGAATGGCGATTAATATCGTAACCAAGGACTTTACTGGCACCAATCAGTTCTCGGGTCAGTTGAATGCGGGCATAAAGCAGCACAAACACACAAGTGGCAGTGCTGGTGCCAGTTTTATCTATAACCATGACAAACTGAGTATTGACGCGTCATACGACCTTACCGGCGGCACAGGCTATGGTCAAGCGGAGCATGAAGCCAATCATCCGCTCGGTGACCAGCGAATACCTTATAGCGACAAGACCATCCAACGCAGTGACGGTGTCAATCACCAATATCACATTGGCATGGACTATGCATTTGCCGAAAATCATAACTTGGGAATAACTTATACTGGGGAATGGAACGGTACCAAGTCAACAAACACCACTATTGGCACCGCCAACTCCACCCAACACTCCACAGAGCACGACTATATGCACAATGTGGATGCCAGCTATAGCCTTCCATTTGGGTTGCAGCTAGGTGCATCTTATACAAACTATCAGAACCCACGCACTCAGAATCTCGAAGGATATATGTATGACAGCAACCGGAACCTCTCGGTTGACAGCCGGCAGAAAGTGAGCAAATGGCTAATTTATGCCGACCAAACTCATACGTTAAGAAACGGCTGGGAAATATTCTATGGAAGCAAGGCACAGTTCACTAACAATAACAGCTACCAAACAACGCTCGACGAGAACCGCCAGCCAATTGCCGATGCCACTTCACACGTTGATTATGATGAACGCATCCTCAACGTCTACTCTGGTTTCAGTAAGCAAGTTGGTGAAGCTCTGAACCTTGAAGCCTCATTAACAGCGGAGCAATATCACGCGACAAAGTGGAATGAGTGGCGCATCTATCCACAATTCAATGCCATGTGGAATGTCAACGACAAAAATATGCTCAACCTCTCTTTCAGCAGCAACGCCATATACCCTTCCTATTGGAGCACCATGAGCAGCATTTACTATTCATCGGTATACAGTGAGATTTGGGGCAATCCCGATCTGAAACCCATGTCACATTACGACTTGAATCTCATGTGGCAGCTCAACCGCAAATATACGTTTACAGCTTTTGCAATGTTTGAGCCTGACTATTTCGTGCAGTTGCCCTATCAACCTAATGACCGCATGGCAGTCGTTATGAAGGAAACGAACTTTGATTACTCCAACTGCTATGGATTGTCGGCTTCGGCACAGTTCGCGGTGGGTAGCTGGATTAACGGACATGTGAGTGCGACAGGTCTTTATCGTCATGACAAGAGCGGCAACTTCTTCGATTTACCATTCAACCGCAAACAAGTCTCTATCATCATGCGTGGTACGGCTGTGGTCAAACTTTCTCAACGACATAACATACAACTCATCCTCAACCCATTCTTCCAGTCGCGGGCTATTCAAGGCGTGTATGACATCAACCCATTGTTCAGACTGAATGCCTCACTGCGATGGACTTCAAAGAATGGGAAGTGGAGTGTGATTGCTGCTGGAAACAATATCTTCAACAATCACATCACCACACGTTCAAAGCAGGGAAACCAAGATTATGATTTAAAGCTCTGGATGAACTACGCCAGCGCCTCACTCACCGTCATCTATCGCATTGGCAGCTACAAAGAGAAAAAACGTAAAGAGGTAGACACATCTCGCATGGGTTACTAAATTCTCCCTTTTGAAATATATTGTTTTTCTCAAGAACCTTGACTTAAATCAAGTTTTTTGAAAAAAGTCATGTTCTGTTGCCGCATTTAGTGGAAGATTGCGTCTTACTATTATAAATGTATAAAAGATGAGACAGCTTTTTATCTTATTATTTGTGATAGTGTTTTCAATGGGTCTTGCTCAAACGCCGAGTGACACGACATCTACCGCACCTGCCGATACCACCGCTTGGGACAACCTGCTTGACGGAGTGACTGTGACAGCTCAACGCCAACTCATCAAGCAGGAAGTGGACCGCACTACCTATGATGTGCAGGCCGACAATGACTCAAAGACGCAGACCGCGATGGACATGCTGCGCAAGGTGCCAATGGTCACAGTCGATGGCGAGGAGAATATCCTCGTGCGCGGCAACACCAATTTAAAGATTTATAAGAACGGTCATCTTGACCCCAGCCTGACCAAGAATGCGAAGGACGTGCTCAAGGCGATACCCGCCTCGTCAATCAAGCGCATCGAGGTAATCACCGATCCTGGCGCGCGCGAGGATGCCGAGGGCGTGAATGCCATCCTTAACATCGTGATGATGGACAACAACCGAATGGAGGGCATCAGCGGTTCGCTCTATGGCAGCTACGACAATCTCAAGATGCCTTCACTCAGCGCCTATCTTGCAGCGCAGATGGGCAAGGCTATCGTTAGCGTGAACTACGGCTGTCACTACATGTCGAAGAAAATCACAACTAACAATGGCTACACTGAGCGCACATTCTTGGACTCGGGAAACAGCGAAGTCGTGCACAACCACGGGGTCAATCCTGGTCCCATGCACTATGCCGATATCAATGCCCGCTTCGGCATCGACCTTTCTTGGAAGTTCAACGCCACAAAGAGCCGCTATAAGGGCAGCCACGCAGGACAAGCCGAGCGCAACCGACTATAAATACAATAAATAGAAACACAGTAAACAACCATATTTCAACTCAGCTGAGACGCAATCGCCCTCGGCTGAGTTCATTTTGCATATCCTACCGCACTTAATAATATAAAATGAACCAACTTCCTCTTTTTTCAGTTTACCTTTTTCGATTTCATCCGTTATTATAGTAGAACATCGTTAAATGGAACAGCAGGAATTTCAACATATCGCAGCAACACTCCGGCCACGTCTCCTGAAGTTGTGTACTCACTTCTTCGATAGCCAGGAACTGGCATACGAAGCCGAGGATGCCGTGCAGGAAACACTCCTGCGACTATGGCAGCACAGGGAAAAGATGGAGATCTATCAAAGCCCTGAGGCACTGGCTATGCTGATAGCCAAGAATGTATGCATAGACATCATGAGGCGAGGCGCGACTTGGCATGACAAGTTAGATGAATGCCTGTATGTGGAAGCGGACAATCATACAGACCAAACTATTATAGAACATGAAGCAGAGAGACGTCTGTTCAAGGCTCTTGACAGGTTGCCGGCCACACAGCGAAGAATGCTTCTCATGCGTAGCGAAGGCATGACCATGGCGGAAATAGCCGCAGCATGTAATGCCACCACGACCAGCACAAAGACGATGGTCTGCGTTGCAAGAAAGAAAATGATGGAACTCTTAAAGACAGGGAGGGACAAAAAATGATAAATCTCAACGACAAAAAAATACGTCAGGAACTCGTAAGACGCTATCTGAATGCAGAAACGACATTGGAGGAGGAACGCCTTTTGGCTGATTTCCTCAGCAACCCCAACATTCTACTCTCCACCGAGGAAGAGAATGTTCTGCTCTTGCTGCAATCCTCCAGCCTAATAGGAATAGCCGATATTTCAAGCGAAAAGGCTGATGAATTTGACCGTCTGACGCAGTGTGGTCACAGCAAAAGAAAAGGCAATCCCGTGGCTATTCGGTGGGTAGTATCAGCAGCTGCCGCTGTGCTAATAGCAGTACTGATCTTCCCCTCACTTCATATCAACAGAACGAAAGCAAAACCGGAAGTGGCGAAGACTACACCTGCGAAAACAGAAATAAAACTATTGCAAACGACAAAAGTTGTAAATGCAGACTTGACCGCTGAAGATAAAGTCCCTTTAGCAGATGCGACACATGAATCGCTTGATTCAAAACAAAACCCAAAAGGAGTACCATCCCATCTCGCTGAAAGGAAAAATCCACGACATGAACGCGGCGAAAACAATATAAAGAAACAAAGCAGAATAGAAGCTCCGGAGTCTCAAGACATCAGTACTTCAGAATTACTGGAAACCATTCATATTCTTTCAGTGATGGAAACGAATGATTTTATCATCACCGCATCTTCAAAAAATGATGGTTTTATTATAAAAACCACGAACTCGAATGAATCATCGGGAACTTATATGCTTAAACGCAGCTCTGACGGCACTTCAATTGAATTAAAATCTCAAGCTATTAACTTATAATTATTTTAAAAATGAAAAAAACGATTCTTTTACTGCTTGTAGCAGTACTCTCTGTGGCAACTATAGGTGCACAGGAAACGAAAAAGGCCGTCTATGTAATTGATGGCAAGCATGTCAAGAACTTTGATGGTTCACAGTTGGAAGGCAAGACTATCATCAGCTGGACCATCACCCCTGAACACAACCTTCACTCTATTATCACTTCCGACATGACGAGTGGGAAGGATGTCAAGAGTGTAAAGATTCTTACAACCGAAAAAGTCCTTCAATCTGATGAGCCTGTTACACAATCTGATGAGCCTGTTACTGATATTATCCGTGCAGATGCTGGTGAAATTGTTTATGTGCTTGACGGCAAAATAGTTCCCTACTCAAAAATTCAATCAATCTCATCATCGAAGATAGATTCCATGAAGGTTGTTAAAGATAAGGAAAATCATGACTTCAAAAAGTTCGCTGATGAATATATAAAGACATCACAGATAGCCCCCACATGTGTCATTCTAATCACGACAAAAAAGTAATCCTCATAACTTCTCTCTTAATGATAAAAAAATCAATCATCACGCTTGGGCTTGCCCTCGTTGCAATGGCGGGACAGGCCCAAGACGCTCGCATATGCCAACCGAAAGCAGAACACATCCTGACTGCCGCAAAGAATCATCTGCCTGAGGGTATTGACGAACTGTTGGCACCCGATTTTCATTATTCTACCATCAAACAGCCGATGGCTACCAAGGTGCTTAAACAGATTATTACTCAAATGCCCGCCATATCTAGTTGGAATCTGTTGGACAGCGAACAGGACAGCTCGGTACTGACGCTACGTTATACCATAACAAAGCCCGACAGTTCCACATCGGAGGCAACAATCATTTTTAGTGACGATAATTTGGTGCTTGAAGCCAACTTGCTACCAGGAAAAGTCTCATTACAAAAAGCAAACCCTACAGCCAAGGCAATGCCCGAAGTGAAAATGGTGCGAGTGCCCATTCATCGTCATGACGGGTTGCCCATAGTTACTGTCACCATCGATAGTAAACCGTGTAATATGTTCTTTGACACAGGTGCGCCCGGTGTCATTCTCAACAGCAAGTATTTTGACCACAACATCAGTGGTCAGGTGATGGGAAGTGGTGGCCACGGTGCAGTCGGCACAGGTACAGTCAGCGGTATGCACCATGTTAAATCGATGGATATGGGTGGTATCACGCTTAGCGAGACGGACATAATGACATCCGACTTAAGCAATCTGGAAACCATCGGTTTGGCGGTGCATGGCATCTTGGGACAGAGTTACTATAAGGATTTTGACGTGCTGTTCGACTTCAAAGGCAACGAGATAGTGCTGCTAAGTCCAGACACCACGCATCAATGGCTACTGAACGAGGGCTACCGCTGCCAGTCGGTGAAAGGCGTAAAAAAGGGGCATTTGTTGACCTTCAACTGCCAAGTGGGTGGAGTACCCGTTGTGCTTGCTTTCGACAGCGGAGCGCAAAACAACCTGCTCACCAGTGATTGGCCCCAACTGCATCCATCCACAGTTAAGGGTATCAAGAAAACCCACCTCACTGGCTATGGTGATGGACGAGCTTCGATAACAAAGGGCAAAACAACTCTTACGTTCGGCGGGCGAACATTCAAAAAACAGCAAACCGCTTTCTCTGACGTGTCTCGTCTAAAAGAGAGTAAAGGAATTGACGGTCTATTCGGCTGCGAGATACTTGCCAAACAAAAGCTACTCATCTCATACAAACGACAAGAACTGCTACTGATAGATTGAAACCATAAGCATCATAAAGAACAAACCATTCATGGTCCTGATGTTTGCTGCAAATTTATTTCTACATTTGCGTCCTAATAATAGAAGTAAATATTGGCACAAATAATCATTTTAAACTATGAGAAAGTTTAAGTTTTTAAGTTTCATCTTGTTATCGTTCACACTTCTCGCCATAACATCATGTGGCGAGGATGACGTCACTGGTTTTGACTCAAGTAAACTTGAAGGAACGTGGTCAAAAGTTCGCAACATTCAAGTAATGGATGTGGACGTAGTATATTACACTTTTTATCCCGAGACTTCTTATTCCGGTCGCATTGAAGAATATGTTTCCAATTGGCCCGACGAAGGGTGGAAGATAACCGACCTCAATTATAGAGTTGGCGAAACCGGACACCTTATCATTTATACTGGCAAGGTGCGAGACGGGCAAAGTAAGTTGTATGGAGAATATGATGTTCAAATCAAGAAATCCGAAATGATTTGGTATAAGATAGATACCAAAGAAGAACTCGCTCGATTCAAGAAAGAGAGCAACAAGCCGATAATCGAGTAGCCCCTGCCTAATAATCTTGACGATTGGGTCGCATGGGTAGCTACAAAGAGAAAAAACGTAAAGAAGTAGACACATCTCGTATGGGTTACTAAATTCTCCCTTTTGAAATATGTTGTTTTTCTCAAAAACCTTGACCTAAATCAAGTTTTTTGAAAAAAGTCATGTTCTGTTGCCGCATTTAGAGGAAAATTGCGTCTTTCTATTATAAATGTATAAAAGATGAGACAGCTTTTTATCTTATTATTTGTGATAGTTTTTTCAATTGGACATGCTCAAACGCCGAGTGACACGACATCTACCGCACCTGCCGATACCACCGCGTGGGACAACCTGCTTGATGGAGTGACTGTTACAGCTCAACGCCAACTCATCAAGCAGGAAGTGGACCGCACTACCTATGACGTGCAGGCAGACAATGACTCAAAGACGCAAACCGCGATGGACATGCTGCGCAAGGTGCCCATGGTCACAGTTGATGGTGAGGAGAATATCCTCGTGCGCGGCAACACCAATTTCAAGATTTATAAGAACGGTCATCTTGATCCCAGCCTGACCAAGAATGCGAAAGACGTGCTCAAAGCGATACCCGCCTCGTCAATCAAGCGCATCGAGGTAATCACCGATCCTGGCGCGCGCGAGGATGCCGAGGGCGTGAATGCCATCCTTAACATCGTGATGATGGACAACAACCGCATGGAAGGCATCAGCGGTTCGCTCTATGGCAGCTACGACAATCTCAAGATGCCTTCACTCAGCGCCTATCTTGCAGCGCAGATGGGCAAGGCTATCGTGAGCGTGAACTACGGCTGTCACTACATGTCGAAGAAAATCACAACTAACAATGGCTACATTGAGCGCACATTCTTGGAGTCGGGGAACAGCGAAGTCGTGCACAACCGCGGTTCCAATCCCGGACCCATGCACTATGCCGACATCAACGCCAGCTTCGACATCGACACCCTCAACCTGCTATCGGCATCCTTGAGCGGTTATTACTATAAGATAAATGTGCAGGGCAGTGCCGATGTCACCAAGCTCGACCCAATGGGCAACCACATCTATAGCTACACCGAGAGTTACTACATGCCCAGCTATAGTCACCACTCGTGGAACGGACGACTCGACTATGAGCACCGCACCCATCGCAAGGATGAGAAAATCACTTTCTCCTACATGCTCGCTCTCACTCGCCAGCACTCCGACCAAGAGACGACCTATAGCAATATGGTGGATTTTCCTTACCTTTACAACGGTTTTTTACAGAAGTCGCGTGAGCGATTCACTGAGCACACGTTGCAGCTGGACTATGTGCGCCCACTGTGGGAAGGGCATAAGCTGGAGGTTGGTGCCAAGTATATCGACCGCCTCAACAGCAGCCTGAGCGAGCAACTATTTTATGAGAGTTCGCTTGCACCAACCTGCGATGACTTCAACCACACCATGCGCATTGCCGCCCTCTATGCCGACTACATGTGGACCCACGGCTGTTGGAGTGCCCGAGCTGGACTGCGCTATGAGTACAGCTACATGAAAGGGCACTACCCCAATGGCAAGAGTCCAGACTTCGACAAGCACCTGAGCGATTGGGTGCCGCAAGCCAGCATCAAGTACCAAATCAACGACCAACAGTCAATTCGCTTGGTTTATACAACCAGTATCAACCGCCCAGGTATAACCTACCTCAACCCAGCAGTGCGCATTTATCCTGGAGGAGAACAGTTTGGCAATGCCCAACTTGGCAGTGTGCGCACCCATTCGATAGGTTTGCCCTACATGTACACAAGCTCCAAGCTCACCATCCAGTTATGGCCTCAATACCGCTTCGTGAGCAACGCATTGGGGTCAATCATCTATGCCCGTGGCGACACACGCGTGCAAACCTACGGCAACGTGATTCGCCAGCATCGTTGGCAGTTGGAGAGTTACATCCAGTGGAAGCCATTTGATAACACCACCTTTGTCGCCAACCTCAATTTGAGTCACAACAACTACAAGAATACCGAAGTTGGAATAGAACAGAACCAAACATCATTGTACTATTACCTCTATGTGGCACAGAAACTGCCCTGGAAACTACAAGTTACAGCCTACACTTTTGGAAACATTGGGCGCTCAAGCGAAAACATCTATTCGGTTGTTGAACCTTGGAACCGCTATGCCTTCACCCTGCAACGTTCATTCCTGAGCGATGACCGACTCACCGTGCGCCTCACTGCCAACTCGCCATTCCACAAGAACCAACACTACAAGACTCGCACAACCCAGGGCGACATCGTGGGCTGGGGCGACAGCTGCCTTCCCTCTAATGGCCGCTTCTTCAGGATTACTGTCACCTACCGCTTCGGCAAACTCAAAAACAAAGTAAAAACAACTGATATCACTATTGAGAACAACGACCTCGAAGGCGGCATCTCACGAGGGAAATAAAAAGAGCATTTTTCACAATATCTCGATTTGAAACTGCGTTTACCATACAAAAACAAACAACATTAGAGTATGAGAAAATTATATTTATTCCTAATCATTTCAATCTCCATCCTGCTAACAGGCTGTGGTGGAGATGAGCCTATCAGCGAGAATGAATTAAAAACTAATGAACTTCGTAGCAAGTACGCCGACAAAATAGTTGGATCGTGGTGGCAAGAGCGAATTGACGAAAATGACAAAGCCTTTGAACAATTAAATTTATCGGCCGAAGGCACTCTTACAGGATACATCAAATGGCTGCATCGAAAAAAGGTGATGGTTAGCGGTGAAGAGGTGTGGACCGACTGGGAAACTGAAGTGGAAGGCAACTACAGCGGCAGCTGGAATCTATTTTGGAAAGATGGGCAATCCTATATCAACATTTTGGCCAAGGTAGAAGGCAGCAACTATTATTGGTATAGTACTGATATGGTTTTCAATGGCATTTTCCAAGATGAGGACACGGAATGGTTAGATATCGTATCACCATTCTGGAAAGGGAAAGACAATGAATCAACAGTTTATTACATCTATCAAAGAGGCAGTTCATCTCCCTCATTCTAGTTAATCGGTTTCTTGCCAAAAGTGTTTATAGCTATAATCAAGAGAACCTTATTCTAACATTGAGGTTCTTTTTCAATACTTGATTTTGAAATAATCAAGCATGGTTTTGAAGAGGTCTTGCGCTGTGAGGCAAGTGTCGAGTAAATAGCCTTGAACGCGAGGCCACTCTCTTAATCCTCGATAATAAAACATCTTCAATTCATCGGTTATAATGAATGGCACAATGCCAGTGGCAAGACACTCCTTAAACATTATCAACCGCCCCACCCTTCCATTGCCATCCTGGAATGGATGAATTGACTCAAATCGTTGGTGAAAGTCTATTATCTCCTCGAAAGTGTGAACTTTCTTTTTGTTGTACCCATCAAGTAAGGCTTTAACATGATAATGCACATCATTTGGGGAAGATGTTTCCATCCCTCCAACTTCATTTGGCAGACGCTTGTAATCACCAACTGCAAACCAAGATTTTCGTGAATCGGTTGTCCCCGTTTTTAGTATTTCATGGATCCGCTTGATAAATGTCTCAGTAAGTTTCGATTCGGCTTGGTCAATAATGAAATCTATACAACGAAAATGATTAGTAGTTTCAATGATATCGTCAACATTTATAGCGCTATCACTCATGCCTATGGTGTTAGTCTCAAAAATATATCGAGTCTGATCATGAGTGAGCTTGCTACCCTCTATGTGATTGGAATTATAAGTAAGATCTATTTGCACACGATGATAGATGCCACCTTTCATCTTGCTCTCCTTTTGCTCGCGCAGCATTGTCAACAGTGGCGACACTTTTGACCTTTTGCGCCGTGAAGGTAACACAGCATCTATGGGAACATTCCAGGTCTTTCCTACTAGAAAAGCACCTTCTATTTTTCCAAGTGCACAATAGTTGCGTGCAGTACGTTCTGAAACGCCATATTTTTCGGCAAACTGCTTAACTGATATATAATCCATAAAGTTTCTATCGGCAAGAAAAAACAACAAATAATGCCACAAAAATACTATTTCTTGCCGATATCGGCAAGAAATAGGCAAAAAAATGTGTATTCAGCATTCCTGCATCTTATCTTGAATGCATTAAAAAGCAACTTCGGTGATTGAGGCACAACAATCCGTAAAATGGTCACAAATCCTTTTGCGGATTGTTGCTTATTTTGCACTTGATAAAAAACTCAAAAACCACAAGCAAGATGAAAACACTTACAAAAGCTTTGATAATTATGTTTGCGATGTTCATGAGCAGCTGCGCCGATAAGAGCAACGACGCAATCGCCCAAACCACTTTGCCACAAAAGATGTATATCACCATCGATGGCGTGTCGCAACCAACCACACTCTACAACAATGTCGCCACACAGGCACTGATAGCAAAACTGGAAGAGGGGCCAGTGACTGTAACCCTCAACTCGAGCGGCGGCTTTGAGATATGGGGTGCGCTGGGTTTCTCGCTGCCCACAAGCAATGAGCAGATTACCGCCCAACCTGGAGATGTGATACTTTATAACGGCAGTAACATATGCCTGATGTATGGTTCCAACTCATGGAGCTACACACGCTTGGGGCACATCGATGATTTGAACGATAGCGAACTGCGTTCATTCTTAAAGGCAGGTGAGAGCAATATCGAGGTCACCTTATCATTGCAACCCGTCAGTCTCCAACCTACCAGCAACACGCTCGTTATATACTACAGCTACACCAATCACTGCCACGAAATTGCGCAGACACTGACCTCACAAATTGATGCCGACGTGCTTCGCATCTATCCTAAAGACAAGAATCAACAATATGAGGCCAACGGCTACGCAATAGGCATGCAACTGCTGAACACCATCAATGCCAATCCCAATAGTGCTGATAGTTATCCTGAAATTGACCCCGTTTCGGTTTCTCTTGAAGACTATGACACCTTCTTTATTGTCACCCCCTTGTGGTGGAGCCAGATGGCTGCCATCCTTCAAACCTATCTCTTTAATCATGGACCAGAGTTTGCAGGTAAGAAAGTTGGACTGATTGTGTCGAGCCACAGCAGTGGAATTAGCGGTGTAGTGGCCGACGCTGAACGCCTCTTTCCAAATGCCGACTGGATGGGCGAGGCTTTGTGGATTAACAACGCCAATCATAGTAATCGAGCCACATTGATACAAAACTGGTTGTCAGACATTGACTATTCTGACATATCAACTATCATTGAAGATATTAATACCGACAAGCAAGGTCTATCAGGCATTTACAATCTTAACGGACAAAAGTTAACAACAATTCCTAGCAATGGCATATACATTGAGAATGGAGTTAAAAAAATAGCGACAAAGAAATAAAAAAATGAAACATGTAATCTTAGCACTGGCTATCATTGGTTTAGCCTTTACGTCATACAGCAAGAACCCAATAAAAAGAAACAAAATGAACACAACATTGCAACTCACCCAAGAGTGGGATAAGACATTCCCCAAAAGCAACAAAGTTGACCACAAGAAGGTTACATTCAAGAACCGCTACGGCATTGAGCTAGCAGCCGACATGTATACACCAAAAGGTGCAAACGGCAAACTTCCTGCCATTGCTGTGAGCGGTCCTTTTGGAGCAGTTAAAGAGCAGAGCAGCGGCCTCTATGCCCAGCACATGGCAGAGCGCGGATTCCTGACCATCGCCTTCGACCCCTCGTTCACTGGCGAGAGTGGAGGTGAGCCCCGCCGCATGGCTTCGCCCGACATCAACACCGAGGATTTCCTTGCAGCAGTTGACTTCCTGAGCGTGCAGAAGAATGTAGACCCCGAGCGCATTGGAATCATAGGCATATGCGGTTTTGGTGGCATGGCCATCAATGCTGCCGCCCTCGACCCACGCATCAAGGCAACAGTAGCCTCTACTATGTATGACATGAGCAAGGTGAACGTGGAGGGTTACTTCAAGAGCGAAGATTCCAAAGAGAAACGCATGGAGAAGCGCAAAGCCATTGCAGCACAGCGCACCGAGGACTACAAGAATGGCACCTACCAGCGTGCTGGCGGCGTGATTGATCCACTTCCCGACGATGCGCCATTCTTTGTGAAGGACTATTATGATTACTACAAGACAAAACGCGGTTATCACAAGCGCAGCGGCAACAGCACCGACGGCTGGAATGTGATTGGCTGCCAATCTTTTATGAATCAACCCCTGCTTGCTTGGGCTCATGAGATTGAAAATCCAGTGCTGCTCATTCATGGCGAGAAAGCCCATTCGCGTTATTTCTCAGAGTATGCCTTCGAGAAGATGACAGGCGTTCACGTTGAGGGAGAGAGCAAAATTGTGGGCAACAAGGAATTGATGATTCTTCCCGGAGCCGTCCACACCGACCTCTATGATGACGTGAACAATCGCATTCCCTACGATAAAATTGAAAATTTCTTTAAAGCTAACTTAAAATAAAATGAAAAAAGTTGTTGTTATCTCTACCAGCTTGCGACCTGGCTCAAACAGCCACATGATGGCTGAGAAGTTTGCCGAAGGCGCAAAATCAGCAGGTCATGACGTTGAAATCATATCGTTGCGAGGAAAAGAAATCAAGTTCTGCATCGGTTGTCTGTCATGTCAAAATACTGGTGCATGCGTGTTTAAAGACGATGTTCCTGCAATCATGGACAGCGTGCTCAACGCCGACGTTGTATGCTGGGCAACACCCATTTATTACTACGAGATGAGTGGGCAGATGAAGACCCTCATCGACCGCATGAACGCTATGTATCCCAAAGATTACCATTTTCGCGACATCTATCTGCTCACCACAGCAGCCGAGGACGAAGCCCACGTTCCTGAGCGCGCCGAGAGTGGCCTCCAAGGCTGGATTGACTGCTATGAGAAATCGGCGCTTAAAGCACACTTGTTCTGCGGTGGTGTGGGCGCTCCACGCGACATCAACGGCAATGACAAGCTGCAAGAGGCTTACGAATTAGGTAAGAGTGTATAGTTCACCATGGGGAAATAAATGCCCTTGCTTTACGTTTAATTAAGTGAGATGATGTTCAAACTCGACAATATTGACCAGTATAACCATGCCTTGGGAATTGAGACAGTGCACCCACTAGTGACCGTGTGCAACCTCAAGGACGTGCCCAATCGTGAACTAATCGACAACGAGGTGACATGGCACTACGGCGTGTATGCCTTATATTTGAAGAATACGCGCAGCTGCCTGCTGTCCTACGGTCACAAAGAATATGACTACAGCGACGGCACTGTCACAAGTTTCGCACCCATGCAGACGGTGACTTCCACACCCATCCCGGGCTTGGATCACGATGTAGTGGCACTGCTGTTTCACCCCGACTTGATTCGTGGCACTTCGCTCGCAAAGAGTATTGGCGATTACCGTTTCTTCCAATACTCGTCAAACGAGGCATTGCACATGTCGGAGCGCGAGCGTGCCATCTATCTAGACTGTATCGACAAAATCAAGGAGGAAATCAATCATCCGCTCGACAAGTTCAGTCGCAAGCTAATATGCCGCAATATCGAGTTGTTGCTTGATTACTGCATGCGCTTCTACGACCGTCAGTTCATCACTCGTGAGCTAGAAAACAGCGGCGTGATGGCGACATTTGAGCAAGCTCTAAACGACTACTTCCACAACCATGAGACCACGTTCATGAACGGCTTGCCATCGGTTAAATACTTTGCCGACAAATGTTGCCTGTCATCCAACTACTTTGGCGACCTAGTGAAAAAAGAAACCGGCAAAACGCCACTTGAATTCATCCAACAGAAGATTATCGGCATTGCTAAAGAAGAGCTGCACTCAACCGATGTCACAATCACCGAAGTGGCCTACCGACTCGGTTTCCAAAGCAGCCAGCACTTCAACCGCTACTTCAAGCGCAACACCGGCATGACACCCTCGGAATTCCGCAAACGCAGCCGCCACACAGCTTAAGGCAACGTTGAACTATCGACACTCCAGCGTGAAATTGAGAGAATTTCACAAGAAGGAGTGCTTCATTAGGACATAGATAACTAGATGATCTACAATGGTTTTTTAGTAAAAAAACAAAATGTAACCAAAACGTAACAGTCCTTTTATTATCTTTCTACATTTTATCTGTAACTTTGTATCATAAAAATTCAAACTACAGACAAAATGACTATTGGCATTATATTCCGACTTCTCGGATCATTAGCGTTGCTCATATACGGAATGAAAACAATGAGCGAGGCGCTTCAAAAAATGGCAGGTTCCAGTTTGCGTCACATCCTTGGACGGATGACATCCAATCGCTTTAGTGGGATGCTGACAGGAACATTTGTTACATGTGCAGTACAGTCGTCATCGGCCACAACGGTGATGACGGTCTCGTTTGTGTCGGCTGGACTTTTAACGTTGGCACAGGCAATATCGGTTATAATGGGCGCCAACATTGGCACGACCCTCACAGCATGGATTATGTCATTGGGCTACAGTGTAGACTTGACTAGTGTGGTCTTTCCTGCATTTCTCATCGGTATGGTTCTCATTTATAAGAAACGGCACCGATATGTGGGAGATTTTCTTTTCGGAATTGCATTTCTATTTTGGTCTTTGGTGATGTTAAGCAGTGTGGGCAAGGACTTAGATCTTGAACACAATGCTGAAGTTGTGGCATTCTTTGCCTCATTCGACACCAACAGTTATCTCACTATCCTCGCTTTTCTTGGAATTGGCACCATTATCACCTGTATTGTGCAGTCGTCGGCAGCAGTTATGGCCATTACTATCCTGCTCTGCTCCACAGGAGTGGTCCCCATTTACATGGGAATTGCTCTAGTGATGGGGGAAAACATTGGCACCACTGCCACTGCCAATCTTGCAGCACTTAAGGCAGGCATACGGGCACGACAAGCAGCATTTGCACATCTACTTTTTAATGTGTTTGGTGTGATTTGGGTGCTATGCGTGTTTTACCCATTTGTTGATATGGTATGCAAGATAGCAGGCTATAACCCTTCTCTTTCGGGTCAAAATGAAAGTCTTCCCATCGTATTAGCCCTGTTCCACACATGCTTCAATGTGATAAATACCGCTATTCTCATCAGTTTCATACCACAGATGGAGCAAATTGTAAAGTGGGTAATCAAGGATAAACCTAAGGTCAAAACAGTCAAACGCCTTCAGTATATTGACAACGGGCTGATGGCTACCCCAGAGATTTCAATACTTCAGGCGCAGAAAGAGATTGTGCTCTTTGCTGAACGCTTGCAGCGCATGTTCGGCATGGTGTGCGTCCTACTCGACGAGAAAGACAAGAAAGAATTTGAACGTCAGTACGAACGCATTGTCAAGTATGAAGACATTGCCGACAATATGGAATTCGAAATTGCCTCTTACCTGAAAGAAGTAAGCAACCAACACTTGTCGGACGACTCTAAAAGTAAAATTCGTGACATGCTTCGCCAAATCAGCGAATTAGAGTCTATAGGTGATGCTTGTTACACTCTGGCTCGCGCTATCCAGCACAAGCACAATGGACGTGAGGACTTCACTGCCCAACAATACACCAATCTCCATGAAATGCTGCGCTTAGCGAACGAGGCATTGACACAGATGATGGTCATTATCAGTGGGCGACGTGAGGATTTAACCATTGACATCTCGCAAGAGATAGAGCATGACATCAATGCGCTTCGTGACAAACTAAGGGCAGAAAGCTTAAACGACATCAACGAACAGAAGTATTCTTACGTCCTTGGCTCTTACTATAACGACATTATAACAAGATGTGAGGAACTTGGTGACTACGTGATGAACGTCATAGAGGCTCGACTAGGAAAGCGCTTCCTCACATTCCGTGGCCTGCGAGTGAATCTTGACCGCAAAACTGTCACCATCGACGGCACTTCAACAAACCTCACTCGAACCGAATTTAACCTACTATGCGAACTCCTATCTAATAGTGGTCAAGTGCTATCACGACAACAACTCATGAACAGCATTTGGGACGGTGTTATCGTCACCGAGCGCACAGTGGATGTCAACATAACTCGACTGAGAAAGAAAATAGGTCCTTATGCCCAAAATATCGTCAACCGACAAGGCTTCGGATATGTTTTTGAAAAGAATTGAAAATGTAGAATACTGAAGAATACGTAGTTTTATCGGCAAGTAAATGGGCAAAAACAATCAAAATCACATCTAAGGAAGTATACCTTTGATGTGATTTTGGCATTATATATCAGTTAAGAGCGCTAAGTAAATTTACTTAACGCTCATCGGTAGCCCATAGCAGAGTCGAACTGCTCTTTCAAGAATGAAAATCTTGCGTCCTAACCGATAGACGAATGGGCCATCATGTGAAGATCTGGCATCGATGAGCCAAAATCTCCATGAGAAATTTATGCTAGTCTGAGAGGTCTAAACTCTCAGGGGAGAAGCATTTAGGCAACTTCGAGCTTGTTAACGTGCTTAGCAAGCTTGCTCTTGAGGTTAGCAGCTTTGTTCTTGCTGATAGTGCCCTTACGACCCAGCTTGTCGAGCATCGACGATACTTTCTTGTAAGCAGCAGCGGCTTCCTCTTTGTTCTCCATTTTGCGCAAGTTGCGAACAGCGTTGCGCATAGTCTTAGCGTAGTAACGGTTACGCTCGTTTCTTGTCTTAGTCTGACGAATACGTTTGATAGATGATTTATGGTTTGCCATAATTTATGT
>JAEEGI010010644.1_pt1 | contig 19959 bp, 12 predicted proteins | sample 8958751 | NCBI WGS metagenome assembly JAEEGI01 (sample SAMN16246545, study PRJNA631951) | gut metagenome | biome: gut microbiome; feature: rumen; material: KS-attached | host: Bos | place: Iran: Karaj | collected 2018-10 | reverse complement strand
CGGGTCCTTTCCGGCCGTAACCATGAAGCCGAAGAACCTCAGCCGGATTATGTCCTGGGCGATTTCCATGTTCCGGTCTTTGACGGCCTGGTCCAGTCTCATGGTTACAAGTTTGCCAAGACAGACATATCCTTGATCGAAGAGGCTGTCAAGTGGGCGGACGTTGTCCATCTTGAAGAGCCTTTCATTATCCAGATGGCCACGGCCCGTATCGCCAAGCGTCTGGGCGTCCCTTGCACGGGTACCTACCATCTGCATCCTGAGAACCTGTTTTGCTCAATCAATCTCGGCGATTGGAAGTTCTTAAATTACAATATGCTCCGCGCCTGGCGCGATTTCGTGTTCGATTATTGCACGGATATCCAGTGTCCGACGGAAAATGTTTTAGAGAGACTGCAGAAATTCGGTTTCAAGTCCCGCCTGCACCTGATCTCGAACGGCATCATTCCGGATATCAGCCTTCGTCCGAAAGAGGAAAACCGGGATCCTTCCCGGCCTTTCCTGATTGCCTGTATCGGCCGCCTCGCTGTCGAAAAGGACCAGCCGACACTGTTGGAGGCGATGCGCTATTCGAAATATGCCCGACGCATCCAGCTGTTTTTCGCCGGTCGCGGCCCGGAAGCGGATGCAGTCAAGGAAAAGGCGCACGCCCTTTACGAAGAGGGGATCGTCGCCTATGATCCGATCTTCGAGTTCCGGGACCGGGCGGGGTTGCGCAAGCTTGCGGCCGAAGCTGACCTGTACATCCATTGCGCGACCGTCGAGGTCGAGGGTCTGTCCGCGTTGGAGGCTCTGCAGCAGGGCGTCGTCCCCATTATCGCCGAGGGTGAGCTGACGGCCACCTCCCAGTTTGCGCTGGACGAGCGCAGTCTCTTCCCGACCAAGGATGCGAAGGCGCTTGCCGAATGTATCGACTACTGGCTGGACCATCCTGAGGAGCGTTACGAGATGGGCTGGCGCTATGCCGAGTCCACCGAGGAATACGACATCAACAAGTCCATCTCCGCCCTGATCGACATGTTCCATCAGGCCGTCGGCGAGACAGCCTGATTATTTCAGTTCGAATTCTGCAGAGGCGCGGATGTCGGCGCTGGAGGAACCGATCAGGACCTGGAAGGTCCCGGGCTCGGCGACCCAGCAGTGCTTTTCGGCGTCGAACCAGCTGAGAGCGGCACGGTCCAGGGTGAAACTGACCGTCCGGGTCTCGCCGGGCTGAAGGAAGACTTTCTGGAAACCTTTGAGTTCCTTGGCGGGACGGTCCACGGAGGCCTCAGGGTCAGCCACATAGAGCTGGACGACTTCTGCGCCAGCCACATTGCCGGTGTTCTTTACTTTCACGCTGACAGTTTGCACGGCTTTCCCGGAGCCGGTCGCTTCGGTGACGGCCGTCGTTCCCGCGCCCTTCACGACCGCTTTGGCCACTTTCGCATCCGAATAGTCGAAGGTGGTGTAGCTCAAGCCGTAGCCGAAGGGGAACTGGACCGGAATCTCCTTGGTGTCATACCAGCGGTAGCCGATATAGATACCCTCGTCGTAGTATTCTTCCCAATAGGGTTTTCCTTCCACCCGGATGCCCGGGTACTGGCGCTCGGTCTGGATCGGGCCGTCTTCCAGGCGGCACGGGATGGTGAACGGAAGTTTGCCGGAAGGATTGACGGCGCCTGTCAGCACGTCCACCAGGGCATGGCCGGATTCGGTGCCGCCATACCAGCCTTGTACGATGGCCCCGGCCACATCTGCCCAAGGCATCGCCACCGGCGAACCGGAAATGTTGACGACCACGAGGGGCTTGCCGGTCCCGGCCAGCGCACGGATGACGTCCTCCTGCCCGTATGGCAGCTCGATCTGGGTGCGGTCCGTACCCTCGTTATCCTGGTTGGCGCCTTTGTTGAGGCCGCCGATAAACAGGACCAGGTCCGCATCTTCGGCAGCGGCCACGGCATCGGCGATCAGGGTCTGGGCATCCCGGCTTTCCGACAGGTCCTGTCCGGTATCCACGCGGTCAAAGGAGGTAGATGTGTCTCCGACATAACCCCGTTCCCACTGGATGCGTACCTTACCGTCGAAATACTCGTGCAGGGCCTGCAGCGGAATGACTTCATATTTGGTCTTGAGGTTGGAACTGCCTCCGCCGACGGTCTGCATCTTGAAGGCGTTTTCGCCGACCACCAGCAACTTCCCGCCCTCCGCGATATGCAGGGGAAGGGTGCCGTCGTTCTTGAGCAGCACGGTGCTTTCAGCCGCGATCTTGCGCGCTGCGGCATAATGCTCCGGCGAAGTGAAACTGCCATAGTGCACTTCGGGACTCATCCCGGTGCGGAAAATGGTGCGCAGGATGCGCCGGGCCTTGTCGTCCAGGCCTTCAACCGTGGCCCTTCCGTCACGTAGGCGCTCCAGGTAGGGGTTGGCCAGGTGGTAGTAGTCATACGGGTTCCCCTTGCCCACGAGTCCGTTGGTGCCGGTGCCCATTTCGATATCCAGGCCGTTGGTGACAGGCTCGTCATCGTTGCGGCAGCCGCCCCAGTCGCTGATCACGACGCCGTCGAATCCCCATTCTCCTTTCAGGATGTCACAGAGCAGGCGCTTGTTGTGGCAGTTATACTGCCCGTTGTAGAGGTTGTACGATCCCATGATCGCCCAGGCGTCGCCTTCCGTGACGGCGGCCTTGAAGGCGGGCAGGTAGATTTCGTACAAGGTACGGTCATCCACATTGGAATTGGTATGGGTGCGCCGCACTTCCTGGTTGTTCATCGCGAAATGCTTCACGCAAGCCGCCACTCCGTTTTCCTGGACGCCCCGGACATAAGGGACGACCATCTGGGAAGCGAGGTACGGGTCTTCGCCCATATACTCGAACGTGCGGCCGTTGAGGGGCGTACGGCCCATGTTGACGCCGGGACCGAGCAGGATGTTCTTTTTCCGGTAACGGGCTTCTTCACCGATGCTGCGTCCGAACAGCAGGGCCAGATCCCGGTCCCAGGAAGCCGCCAGGGCGGAAAGGGCGGGGAAGGCCGTGCTGGAGTCGTTGGTCCATCCGGCCTGGCTCCACTGGTCCCACAGCACCTCGGGACGGACTCCATGCGGGCCGTCGGTATGCCAGACCTCGGGGATGCCGAGGCGCGGTACACCGGGCGAACTGAACTTGGACTGGGCATGGGTCATCGCGACCTTCTCTTCCAGTGTCATCCGGGCGAGGGCATCTTCCACCCTTTGCTCCAGCGGAGCGGAAGGATCGAGATAAGCGGGAACATTTTTCTTTTCGGAAGTCGTGCAGGCCGTGATGGAAAGGGCCAGCAGCAGGGGAATCAGGATTCGTTTCATGGTCTCAGGTTTAACATTCAAAAATACAAAATAAAGTAGAAAAGATTGTTATCTTTGTGCATAACAAGATGATTCGGAATGGAAACGGATAAAAGGCTTCTTTCCTTAGATACGCTGCGGGGATTCGATATGATGTTCATCATGGGTTTCGCCGCCATCGTCACGGCGGTCTGCCGCCTGTTCCCCGGCGGAGACGGCAGCTGGCTCTGCCAGCAGATGAGCCATGTCCCCTGGGAAGGGCTTCGTCATCACGATACGATCTTCCCGCTGTTCCTTTATATCGCGGGTATCTCCTTCCCCTTCTCCTATGCCAAGCAGTTATCCAGGGGAGCGACCCGGGGTCAGGTCTATGCCAAGATATTCAAACGCGGTTTCGTGCTGGTACTGCTGGGCTTTGTCTACAGCGGTCTTTTTGACTTGAAGTTCAGCACTTTGCGCTTTTATAGCGTATTGGGCCGCATTGGCCTGGCCTGGATGTTCGCCGCCCTGTTTTTTATCAATTTCAAGCCTAAGGCGCGGGCGATTATCGCCGCTGTCCTGCTGGTGGGATACTGGCTGCTGCTGAAGTTCGTTCCGGCGCCGGATGCGCCCGGGGCGGACCCCTTCTCCCTGGAAGGCAACCTGGTCGGCTACATCGACCGCACACTCTGGCCGGACCATCTTTACAAGAAAGGACTTTTTGATCCGGAAGGCTTGCTGAGCCTGCTTCCCGCAATCGTGACGGCCATGCTGGGTATGTTCACCGGAGAGTTCGTCCGTATCGACGAGACAAAGGTTTCCGGGCCCCGGAAATCCCTGTACATGTTCCTCGCGTCGTTGGTGATGCTGGGACTGGGTCTGCTCTGGAGCCTGGATTTCCCGGTCAACAAGGCGTTGTGGTCCAGCAGTTTCGTGCTGGTGGTCGGGGCTTATTCGCTGGCGATGTTCGCGCTGTTTTATTATCTCATCGACGTAAGGGGATGGAAGGGCTGGACGAAGTTCTTCGAAGTGATCGGCCTTAATTCGATCACGATCTACATGGCCCAGCGTATCATCCCGTTCAGGAGCATCAATAAGTTTTTCCTGGGTGGCCTTGCGAACCTCTGCCCGGAACCTTGGGCCAATCTGATCCTGGCTCTGGGCTATTTCACGGTCAGCTGGCTTTTCCTGTGGTTCCTGTACAAGAAGAAAGTGTTCTTGAAGGTATAAGCTCCGTCCTATGATCTGCATTACGATCCAAGGTAAGAACCGGGATGAGATTTTCGACATCCTGGACCGTCCAGAGGTGGAGATGGCAGAGATCCGGCTGGATCGCTGTCCGCTTTCCGACGAGGACATAGAAGAGGTTTTTTCGCTGACGGACGTGCCGCTCATCGCGACGTGCCGGATTTCTTCATCGGCGGCGGAGGCGGAGCGCCGGCTCACGCTGGCGATCAAGTCGGGCGCCGCCTTTGCGGACCTGGAAGTCGAAGCCCCGCCGTCGATGGGCAAGCGCCTGCATCGCCTGGCCCGCGAGTCGGGCACGACCTTCATCCGTTCCTGGCATGATTTCGAGGGGACACCCTCCCTCGAAGCGCTCCGTGACATGGCTGGCCGTTGCCGCCGTTTCGGCGGGGAGATCGTGAAAATCGTCACGACTGCCCGTTCCGAGGAGGATGTCCGGACCGTTCGTGCGCTTTATGACGAGGGATCGGAAGGGCGCCTGGTCGCGTTCTGCATGGGTGCCCGGGGTCGGGAGAGCCGGCTTCAGTGCCTCTCATGGGGGGCGCCGTATACTTATGCCTCTCTGATGCAGGGTGAGGAAGCGGCGGATGGACAGATTCCCTTTACGGAAATGGCGGACGCCCTTTACGGGGATGCGCCTTGCCCTTCGATGGAAGTCATCCGCATGCCGGCCTCCAAGAGTTTCGCCCAGCGGGCTATCGTGGCCGCGGCGCTCGCCGAAGGGATTTCAACCTTGAGCGGGTATCAGCCCTGTGCGGATTCGGAAGCGGCTGTCGCCGCCGCCCGTTCCCTGGGTGCGGAAGTCCACCGCCGGGGGGACGTTCTGACCATCCGGGGCATCGGTCCCCTGGATCATCCCCTGGCCCTGGATTCGCTGGATGTCGGCGAATCGGGACTGTTGACGCGCCTGATGATTCCCGTGCTGGCGCGCTTGAACGGGGCACCGGTCACTGTGACCGGCCGCGGCACGCTGCCGGGACGTCCACTGAGCGGGGCCAACGATATCATGGCGGCTTTCGGCGTCGTCCTGAACAATTTGGGACAGGCTTCCCGCAAAGATGTCTATGTGCCGCTTCGGATCGACGGGACATTGCTGCCCGGCCGGGCGGACATTTCCGGCAAGGGTGGTTCGCAGCTGATTTCCGGCCTGCTGATGGCGCTTCCCCTGGCGGAGAAGAATTCAGCCCTGTTTGTCCATGATCCCCGCAGCATCCCTTATATGTTCATCACCCTGGATGTGCTGCGCAAGTTCGGCATCCGTGTCGCCAACGAAATGGAGGGCGGAGAGGAATTCCTGGAGACCCGGGACTGGTCGTTCTGTTCGGCCATCAATTTCAAGATCCGGGGAGGCCAGCGCTATCAGGCTGCTTCTTTCGATATTGAAGGGGACTGGAGCGGTGCGGCGCCTTTCCTGGTGGCGGGAGCGGTGTTCGGCGGCGTACGTCTGTCCGGCCTGGATACTTCTTCGCTGCAGGCGGATCTGACGATGATGGACATCCTGGTGGAAGCGGGCGCCTGTGTCTCACAGGATGAGGATGGGACGATCAATATCCGCAAGGCTCCGCTGCGGGCTTTCAGCGTAGATCTGAACAATGCGCCGGATCTCTTCCCTGCGGTCGCCATGCTGGCCTGTTTCTGCCCGGGCGAAAGCCGTGTCGCCGGCGTGGGACGTTTGGCGAACAAGGAGAGCGACCGCGCTGCGGCGCTCGTCGATATCCTGTCACGGATGGGCGTGGATGTGTGGGTCGAAGGGGATGAACTGGTCATCGTCGGACATGCCCTTTCGTGGAGATTGCTGAACGGCAGCCTGCTGAAGGGAGGGACTTATTCCTCCTTCCATGACCACCGTCTGGTGATGGCCCTGTCCGTCGCCGCGCTTGGAGCGGACGGTCCTGTCGAAATCGACGATACGGCCTGCGTCGCCAAATCTTTCCCCTCTTTCCCCGAGCTCTGGAGACGCTTCACCGGCCGATGATGCCCTAGAAATACCAGGGACTGTCTTTCAGCGGAATGGCGTGGTAAATGGTACCTGTACCGTCGGTACTCAATCTCTCATCGTATCCATAGCGCGCTCCCCGGCCAGTCCGTGTGAAATAGGCGTCGGCATTCTCGGTCAGGACGCCGGCGCGGTCGATGATACGGATGGCGAAGAGTGCCGGTTTGTTGGAGTAATAATTGCGGTCCATCGGATTCAGTGAGCAGATGCGCACGATGTGGGAGGAATGGATGAACTCCTTCCCGCCCAGGCTTATGCCGACATGGGTGACGCGGTCAGGCTCGACTCCGTTCCCCGGCTTGCCGAAAAAGATTAAGTCTCCGGCTTTCAATTTGTTGAGGGGGACTTCGACGCCGCACTTCGCTTGCTGCGAGGCGTTGCGGGGCAGCAGGATGCCGTTGAGGAAATAGGTCATCCATACCAGTCCGCTGCAGTCCATACCCTTGACTGAAACGCCGCCCCACAGATAGGGAATGCCCAGAAACTGCCGGACCGTCTTTTCCAAGTTGGCCTGGCTGGCCTTGCGCGAGAGAGTCCATTCGTCGAAAGGGTCAAGGTCCCGGGCAGGGGTGTATCCGACCCGGCCGTCAGGCAGGACGACCTGGCAGAAGCCCATGTTCCGGACGGCCCGGCCCTTTTCTCCGATCACCATCCGCAGCAAGTCGCCCAGGACCAGTTCGCTAAGGATTTCACTGCGGGCAGAAGGCCGGTTGTATACGTGGGAAAGGGAGGAGGTGCAGATATATTTCGGCGCGGCCACATATTCGTCCAATTCTTCGGGGAGCATTTCCACAAGCCCGAGGTCCGTCGCCCAGGCGACATAGGAGGGATCATGCTGTACGACCTGGCGCCAGTATCCCTGCTCTCCGATGATCTCGACGACCGTGCCCATCAGGGCCTGGGTCTCCAGCGCGGATTCATAGTCCGGGGCTGAACGGAGATAAGCGGTGGAGAAGTTTACAACTGCCCAACGCTGCGCGGAAGCGGGAAAAACCGCCAGCAGGGAAAGCAGGATACCGGTCAAGACCGGCAGGAGGAAACGTTTTTTCATAGTGTGCACACGATTGATACCGGACACAAAAATAAACAAAATCACTATATTTGTAAAGATATGCCCAAACTGGAAAAGACCAACGCGGCCCGGCTGCTGGACAAGGCTGGCATCTCATACGAGCTGATTCCCTACGAGGTTGACGAGAACGACCTCGCAGCCACCCACATCGCCAGCCAGCTCGGAGAGGATATCGCATGCGTCTTTAAGACCCTGGTCTTGCAGGGGGACCGTACGGGTTTTTTCGTCTGCGTCATTCCCGGGGACAAGGAAGTGGACCTGAAGGCCGCCGCCAAGGTATCGGGTAACAAAAAGTGTGACCTGATCCCGATGAAGGAGCTCTTGCCGCGCACCGGCTACATCCGGGGCGGCTGCAGCCCGGTCGGGATGAAAAAGCCCTTCCCCACCTGGTTCCACGCCACGGCCGCGGAGTTGCCCTACATCTATGTCAGCGCCGGCGTACGCGGCCTCCAGTTCAAACTTGACCCCCTGGCCCTGGCTGCCTATGTCGGGGCGCAATTCGCTGAAATCATCAAAGATTAACGATATGGAAAAGATTCTTGACCGTTTCCTTAGATATGTGTCCTACGACACGCAGTCTTGCGAGACCTCCGAGACCCAGCCCAGCACAGACAAGCAGTTGAAACTGCTGCGCCTGTTACGGGATGAGTTGAAAGCGATGGGCGTTGATGCCGCGCTGGACAAATACGGTTATGTCATGGGGACCTTGCCCGCCACACCGGGCGTCAAGGCTCCCAAACTGGGTTTCATCGCCCATGTCGATACGGCACCCGACGCCTCCGGAGCAGACATCAAGCCCCAGATCATCGAGAATTATGACGGCGGCGACATCGCCCTCAGGGGCGTACCGGGCCTGTATCTCAAACCGTCCGAATTCCCTGAACTGCTGGACCATAAAGGCCAGACCCTCATCACGACGGACGGCACGACCCTGCTCGGCGCCGACGACAAGGCCGGCGTCGCGGAGATCATGGATGCGGTCCAGTATCTCGTCGGGCATCCCGAAATCAAGCATGGTGAAATCAAGATCGGCTTCACGCCCGACGAGGAGATCGGCCGGGGCGTGGTCAAGTTCGACGTCAAGAAGTTCGGGGCCGACTACGCCTACACGATGGATGGCGGCGAGATCGGAGAGTTGGAGTTCGAAAATTTCAACGCCGCTGCGGCGACGATCCGCATCCAGGGCCGCAACGTACATCCCGGATATGCCAAGGGAAAGATGAAAAACGCCATCCGCATCGCGGAGGAGCTGGACAGCCTGCTCCCGGTCAACCAGAAACCTGAATACACCGAGGGGTACGAAGGTTTCTTCCATTTGATCGCCTTCAATGGAAGCGTCGAGGATGCGACGGTCACTTATATCCTGCGCGACCATGACCTGGAACTATACGAAGAGAAGAAAGCCGTGGTGCGCCGCTGCGTGGATTTCATCAACGCCAAGTATGGCGAAGGGACGGCGACGGCGGATATCCGGCACCAGTATTACAACATGCGCAAGCAGGTGGAGCCGCATTACCATATCATCGAAAAGGCCATCCGGGCCATGGAGATGGAAGGCATCAAGCCCAAGGTGCAGCCCATCCGCGGCGGCACAGATGGCGCCAACCTCTCCTTCATGGGCCTGCCTTGCCCCAACCTCTTCGCCGGAGGGCTCAATTTCCATGGAAAGATGGAATTCGTTCCTCTGGAGAACATGGAGGCCGCTTCAAAGGTCATCCTTAACCTGGTCAGACTGTTTACGGAATAAACATGAAAAAACTGCTTGTACTCCTTGCCGCGGCATCCTTGATGCTTGCGTGCTCCACTCCGTCGTCCAAGATTCCCCGGAACCTGGCAGGGACCTGGAGCGGTGAGATTGAAGGACTTGGCCTCGTCCTCTCCCTCCACTTGGACGATACCCTCTGCACGGTGGATTCCCCGGACCAGGGCGCCTTCGGCCTCAGGGCGGAAGTCAAAGAGATATCGGAAGAATCCATCAATGTCAAATTCCCTGATTTCCATGCCGGCCTCAAGGCTACCCTCCAGGGAGACTCCCTGATCGGAACCTTCTCGCAGCTGGTGATCAAGAAACACATCGCCCTGGGCCGCGGGCTTGTCATCAGGAACCGTCCCCAGACACCGGTACCTCCGCTCCCTTACGAGACCGAAGAGATTTGTTTTAACAACGGGGAGGTTTCCTTGGCCGGAACATTGACTTTACCCGATAACGCCCGGGATGTCCCCGTGGTCGTAATGGTTTCCGGCAGTGGCCAGCAGGACCGGGACGAGACATTGATGGAACATAAACCGTTCGCCGTCCTGGCGGATGCGCTGGCCCGTGAAGGAATCGCTTCCTTGCGGTATGACGACAGGGGATGCGGCGGCTCGGCGGGAGTGTTCGCGGATGCCACCACGGCAGATTTCGCTTCCGATGCCGCGTCGGCTGTCAAGTTCCTGCGGGACAGCGGCTTCACGAAGGTAGGTGTCCTGGGTCATAGCGAAGGCGGCACCATCGCCTTCCTGCTCGCCGGAACCGAAACCCCTGACGCGGGCACCCCGGACTTCATCGTCAGCCTGGCCGGTATGGCGGACCGCGGCGACAGCACCCTCCTGCGCCAGACGGCTAAGATGCTTTCGCTTCAGGGTGCCCCTGAAAAAGTAGCGGACTTCGCGGCGAAAAAGATGTACAAGAAAATACTGAAGCAGAAGTCCGTCTGGATGGATTATTTCGTCACGATGGACCCTGCGCCGTATGTCGCACGCATCAGTTGTCCGGTCCTTGCCGTGAACGGGAGCCTGGATACGCAGGTGATTCCCGAATATAACCTCGAAAAGATCCGACTCCTCTGCCCCTCGGCCGACTGCCGTCTGTATCCCGGACTCAACCATCTGTTCCAGCATTGCGAGACCGGCCTGAGTGACGAATACGCAAAGATTGAAGAGACGATGTCGGAGGAGGTCATCTCCGATCTGGTCACTTGGATTTCGTCTCAGTCTTAGCAGCCTTCGCTTCCTTTTTCTCTGCCTCGGCCTGAGCCTTTGCCGCCTTTTTCTCCTCGGCGGCCTGTTCCTTGGCGGCTTTCTTGTCTGCGGCAGCCTGGGCCTTCAGGGCCTTCTTCAACTCGGCCTCCGCTTTTTTCCGGGCGCGTTCGGGATGCTTGGCCGCACGTTCGTCGCGGCGGGCCTTTATCTTCTCGAAGTGCTGGATGTATTTGTCCAGGCGGGCTTGCTCGCGGGCGGCCTCCTTGTCACGGATTTCCAGTTTCCGGGCAACCTCCTTGCGGTATTTCGCCAGTTTCTTAGCCGTCTTGATCGAGTCTTTGATGGCATCCTTGCGGTCGAGTTCGGCCCATTTGGCTTCCCGCTTCGCCTCTTTGACCTGGCGGACAGAATCGCGGACCGCCTTCTTCATGGCCAGCAGGGCGTCCTTGGCAGCCTGGATGGAGTCTTGGACCGCCTTGACAGAATCCCTGGCAGCCTTGAGGGCCCGCTGTTCGGCGCGGATGGAATCCTTGTAGGCTTTAACCCGGGCGATGGAATCGGCCACATGCGGGTCCATCACCGGCAGGTCCGTCCCGGTCACGGGCTGTATCGCTTCTTCCTGGGTATCGGGCTGCTCATTACCGGGTTCCGGCGAAATCTCAGCGGTTTTTTCCGGAGTCAGCTGCTCTTCTTCAGGCACTTCCGGCGCGTTGACCCGGGTCGTATCCGAAGAGTCGGGCACTTCCGGTACGTCCAGTGACACGGTGTCCGGAGGCGGGGTGACCCGTGGCTTGTCGAGCTCCAGGGAATCACGCATCCGGCGGCTGGCCTTTTGTGCGGAATCGCGGGCGGCCAGACCGTCATAGACCTCCTTCATATAGCCGGGGAAGTACTTCTCAGTCTGGGGGAACTTTGCCTGCGGGCGGGCCTCATAGGCGATGCGTTCGGACTGGCGCGGCTTGTAGGGCGTGATATCCGCCATCCCGGTCGGTCGTTTGTCTGGATCCCATCGGAATCCCTTCATCTGGCGGTCGTCGTGCGGCAGCTGGACGGTCGGATAGGCGTCGTTGTGCGGATTTTCGAAATAATAGATGCGCTGGATCTCTCCGTCCTTGAAATAGGCAGACAGCATCTTGCTCTCTACCTTGTTGACGGTGGCTAGGGCGTCATTCTCTTCCAGATAGAAAACGGCGCTGGCTCCTCCCAGCGCGTCGAAACGCTGGAGGACCGTGGCCGAGTCGAAATAGGCCATCATCTCCGCACCCCGGATCTGGTCGAAACTGACCGAATCCTCCTGGATGGTGATGAAAGCATTGGACATCAGGCTCGCCTTTTTCATCCGGCTGTCCTGGATTACGACCGTGATGCTGTCCGAGACATATTGGCGGTTGCCCTCATTCCAGACGACCGGATCGATATAGAGCAGCGCCAGCGAATCCAGGTCAGAGTACAGGAGGGAATCGCAGCGTGCCTGCATGTCAGATTTGAACACGCGGACCTTTCCGACGGCCTTGATGAAGGAAATCTTGCTCGTATCCTTGGCTTCGGTCCGGGTCGAATCGGAAGGGGCGCTTGCCTGAGGATCGTCTTGGGCCGGGTCGCCGCTGTCCGAGGGAGGGTTGTTGTCAGACGGATCCGCTGCAGGCTGATTCGCAGGTTTCTCTTCCGGAGGTTTGACGGTCTCTTCCTTGGGTTTCGCCTGCTTCGCTGCGGGTTCCGTTGTTTTCTTGCCCATGGCTTCATCCCGCTTGCGCGCTTCTTCATCCGCCTTTTTCTGGGCCTCTTCGCTCGCTTTCTTGCGGTAGGCAGACACAGGATCGACATCCAGGTCACTGAGCCTCTTCTGCGAATCCTTGACCAGCGTCTCCGACAAGTCGCCACGGGCGACACTGTGCCGCACGATCTTGTCTGCGGCCATATAGAGCGTGTCCCTGGGCTTGGTCTTGTTGTTCTCGTCCTCCATCTCCGCGATGATGGTGGCATCGACGCTCATGGTCAGGAGATCCAGCGAATCCACGTACCAGATGTGTTCGCCGAGGCCGGAGACCTTGCGGGAATCATCGGTCACCTGGACGTTGCCGTGGAGTTCGATATCCTGGGAAATCTTGTTGAAATGGAGCGTATCCGCCCATCCCTCCTGCTTGTCGGTCAAGCCGTGCACTTCGTCGAAGAAATGGAAGATTTCCTCATTCCGGTTATATTCTCCGCGCCTTGCGGACAGCATGTTGGCGTTTTTCCAGATGTCGACCCCGTAATCGAAGGTGGCCAGGCTGGTGTTGCCCTGGTAGACCAGTTCTTCGGTCTTGACGAACACGGAGTCCGTAAACATGTTTACGTTCCCCTTGAAGTGGAAGATCTTGGTCTTGGAGTCGTAGGACCCGTTGTTGCTCTCAATCAGCTGGCCGTCCTTGTCCCGCATCGCGCCGCCGTTCTTGAAGATGGCGACGGAGTCTTTGGTGTTGTAATCGAGGTGCCGGGTGCGCAGCGTGTTGCGGTCTTTGTCCTGAAGCTGCACCAAGGTGCCGCGGAACTGGGCCAGGTCGTCGTCGATGTAGTAGTCCAACTTCTCGCTGGTCAGCACCGTCTCGTCCTGCAGGATGCGGACATGGCCGAACGCCTGGATGAAGTGGACGTCCACGTCCCAATAGGCGGTGTCGCAGATCAGATAGGTCTTGTTATGAAGGAATCTCGCCGGTCCGATGACCTTCCTGTAGTTCCGGTTGTTCTCCTGGATGAGTTCCGCGGATTGCGCGCTCATCAGACGCACGAGGCTGTCCGTCGGCTGCTGCTGGCGGTTCTGACGTTTCTGGGCAGCCAGGGGCAGGGCGGCGGACAGGAGGAACAGGATGACGAGAAGTCTCTTCACGGGAGCTTATTTCTTCTTGATCTTGTCGTACCAGGCGGCGTTGCGGAACTCGCAGTCTTTGAATATCGGGTCGATTTTGACCTTCGTTTCCTTGATCTTCTTCCGGAGATATTCGTCTATCGCACGCATCTGCATGTCGTTCTTGACCTGCTCGGAAATCTGCGTGAAGTCGTTTTCGAAAGTGGCCGTATGGGCGGGGATGATCTTGTCCACGCGAAGGATCTTATAGACGAGGTTTCCGTTGCGGCCCTCGTTGTCGAGGGATTCGATCGGTTCGGAGATTTCCCCTTCCTTGAGGTCTTTGATGGCCAGGTAGTCCTGGGGTTTCAGCTGGTCGATCTCGAAGTAGGCGGAACCGGTGTTGGGATCGGCCATCTGGCCACCGTTGGTACGGGTGGCGTTATCCTCGGAATAGAAACGCGCCGCCAGTTCGAAAGGGAGCGCCTTGTTGTTGATCTCGGTGCGGATGGAGTCCAGCACATGGAAGGCGTGCTCGCGGTCCTCCACCGTATACTGGGGTTTCATAAGGATGTGACGGGCGTTGAACATGTCGCCGCTCTTCTCGATGACTTCGATGATATGGAACCCGTCCGGTGTCTCGACTACCTGGGAAATGATGCCCGGCTTGAGCGACATCGCCACATCGGAGAAAGCCGGCCAGAAGATGCTCTTGGAGGCCATACCCAGTTCACCGCCCTTGCGCGCGCTGCCCGGATCTTCGGAATAGATGCGGGCGAGGGTGGAGAATTTCTCGCCGTTGAGGATACGTTCCCGCAGGGAGAGCAACTTCTCCTTGACTGCCAGGTTGGCCGCTTCGCGGTCCGGATACAGGCAGACCTGGCTGAGCTGGTATTTGATCGGGACGATGGGCAGGTCCGCCGCATCGGTCGTGTCGATATAGCGTTTGACATCCGAAGGCGTAAGGTCCGGGACCTTCTTTGCGATCTCCATCTGCTCCTGCTGGGTCAGGGACATATCTTCCATCTGCTTCCTCCATTCCTGACGCAGCTTGTACATGGATTTCCCGAAATACTCTTCCACCGCGTCGTCTCCGCCGAGCGCGGTACGGACCTGGTCGATCCTCTGGCTGACCGAACTTTCGACCATGTCCTGGTTGACCGAAAGGGAGTCCAGCCGGGCCTGCATGAGGAAAAGCTTGGATTCGAGCATCCGCTCGAGTAGTTCGCAGCGGGCTTTTTCGTCAGAAGAGCCTCCCTGGGAGCGGGAGACCTGGATCTCCTGCTCGAGATCGGAGATCGTGATCATTTCGTTGCCGACGACCGCGACGGTCTTGTCGATCACACGGCCGTAGCGTTGGGCGGCGGCGCCGGTGCAGAGGGCCAGGAGGGCCGTGACGGCCATCAGTTTGAGCGTATGGTTCATCTTCAATAAATTATCAGTTTTTCTTGCTCCAGGGCGTCTTTCAGCAAGTCTTGTTCCAAACCGGCCAGCAGCGCATGTTTCCTGTTGCTGAGGATGATTTCCCGGATGCGGTCCGTACAGTATTCCAGCGGCGCGACGGTCCCGGGCTTCCGCATCTCGCAGACATAGCCGATCTTGATATCGCCCGCGCCTTCGTCCATCACGATGAAACCGTCGGGACGGAGATTGGAAAGGACCGTGCCATAGTCAACGCCGAAATATTTGGCATAGACCGGCATGTCGAGCCATTCTCCGGAACGGTCCGCATAGCGCAGTGCGGAACTGAATGCGATGCTGTCCGCCGTGACGGGATGCTCCACCTCGTCCGAAGCCATCATTTTCTTGACCGGCTCCAAATCGGCGGATTCCTTCAGGATGTCCAGGAAACGGGCGCGCACGATGGGCACCTGCAAGGCGAACAGATCCTGATGTTCCTGGTAATAGGCTTCAATCTCGGCGGGCGCCACTACGGTATCGAGACGCTCCTGGAGGTACTGCTGTTCGTAACGGTATTTTAGCAAGGAACGGCGATAGTCCTCGATTTCCTTTGTCACGTCACTGTCGGTCTTGGACAGGCGTTCTCCGGCCAGGTCGACGAAAAGGACTTCCTTGGCCCAGGTGTTGATATATTGCCCGGCCAGCTTGGCGCTGTCTTCCGGCGATGCGTCATGGGGGATGAATCCGGCCAGCTCGGAACGGTACAGCTTGTGCTTTCCGATGCGCGCGACGACCTCGCCGTCGTGGATCAGGTCGGAGACCCAATTGCAGGACGCCAAGAGGAAAAGCGTGGCCGAAAGAAGGACGAATCTATGTATCAATTGCTTCATGGGCAAATGTTGCAATCTGCAAATATAATACATTTATTTGTCTCTTCGGTTATTTTCTCTCGGGCCGGGTTGCGAAGATCATGTAAAGGATGAGGCCGATGAAGGGGATGATGGCGATAGCTTCGCCGTACTGCGCATTCCAGGATCCCATCCACCAGTCGACGTTCGCAAACTTGAGGATGGCGCTCACGACACCCATCAGGGCACCGCCGGCGATGAAGCCGCTGGCGATCAGGGTGCCTTTTTCCTGCCGAGCCGTATTGACGGCCTTGTCCTGGCTGCGGGTGCTGACGAACCAGGCGATGGCGCCGCCGACCAGCAGCGGGAGGTTGAGGTCGATCGGGATGAACATGCCCAGGCAGAAGGCGAGGGCCGGAACCTTGAAGACCGTCAGCAGGATGGCAATCACGGCGCCGATGCCATAGAGCAGCCAGGGCGCGTTGCCTCCGTTCATCATGGGCTGGATGACGGCCGCCATCGCATTGGCTTGTGGGGCGACGAGCGCGCCTTCCCCGGTGAAACCGTAAGTCTTGTCCAGGATCATCATTACGCCGGCGACGGTCGCGGCGGCGACCAGGGTGCCGAGGAATTTCCAGGTCTCCTGCTTGGCCGGTGTCGTGCCGATCCAGTAACCGATCTTGAGGTCGGTGATGAATCCGCCGGCCATGGAAAGCGCGGTGCAGACCACTCCGCCGATAATCATTGCGGCGCACATGCCCGCATTGCCCTTCAGCCCGACCGCCACGAGCACCAGGGCGGTGATGATGAGGGTCATGATGGTCATGCCGCTGACCGGATTGGTGCCGACGATCGCGATGGCGTTCGCGGCTACAGTGGTGAAGAGGAAGGCGATCACGGCGACGATCAGCACGCCGATGAGCGCCTGCCAGATATTGTTGACGACTCCGCCGAAAGCGAAGAAAGCGAAGACGGCGAGCAGCGCGATGACGATGCCGGTGACGACGGTCTTCATCTTGATGTCCTTTTCCGTCCTGGGGGCTTCTTCCACGCTCTGGCCCGGCTTGCGTTTGAATTCACCGGCCGCCAGGCCCACCGCGGATTTGATCACACCGGCGGACTTGATGATGCCAATGATGCCTGCGGTCGCGATGCCGCCGATGCCGATATGGCGGGCGTATTCCTTGAAAATCTGCTCGGGCGCCATCTGGGAGATGGTCTGTGTGATGCCGGAACCCATCAGGTCGATGACGCTCCCGCCCCAGATGAGGTTCATCAGCGGGATGATGACAAGCCAGACGAGGAAGCTTCCGCAGCAGATGATGAAGGAGTATTTGAGTCCGATGATATAGCCCAGGCCAAGGACGGCGGCTCCGGTATTGAGTTTCAGGACGACCTTGGCCTTGTCGGCGACGACCTGGCCCCAGTGCATGACGGTGGTCGAAAGGGTCTCACTCCAGGCGCCGAAGGTGGCCACGACGAAGTCATACAAGCCGCCGATCAAGCCGCTGACCAGCAAGGTTTTGGCACTCTTTCCGCCACTCTCTCCGCTGACCAGGACCTGGGTGGTCGCCGTCGCTTCCGGGAAAGGATACTTGCCGTGCATGTCCTTGACAAAGTACTTCCGGAAGGGGATGAGGAAGAGGATGCCCAGCACGCCGCCGAGCAGCGAGGAAAGGAACATCTGCCAGAAATTGACTTCCAGGCCCAGGATATAGATGGCGGGCAGGGTGAAGATGGCGCCGGCAACGATCACGCCCGAGCAGGCGCCGATGGATTGGATGATGACATTCTGCCCCAGGCCGCCCTTCTTGCCGAGGGCGGAGGTGAAACCGACGGCCAGGATGGCGATCGGGATGGCTGCTTCGAAGACCTGTCCGACCTTGAGCCCGAGATAGGCTGCTGCTGCAGAGAAGATTACGGTCATCAGCAAGCCTACCGTGACGGAATAGGCGGTGACTTCAGGGTATGTCTTTCCTGGTTTGAGTATGGGCTCGTAGGATTCGCCCGGTTTAAGTTCGCGATTGGCGTTTTCGGGCAGGGAGATGGGTTTGTTCTCGTCCATTGCTTTCTTCTTTTACCGCATAAAGATAAATATAAAAATGACAGGCGTGTGCGCGTGGGAGGGAAAAAACAAAAAATATAAAAAAAGATTTGCAAGTCCGAAAAAAGTCCTTATCTTTGCAGCCCGTTTGAAAAAGACGGTAGTTCATTGACAAGTTTGAGAAAGATAACGAGGTAAAGAAAAACAAGAAGCAAATTGATCAGTTTTTTTGAATTTGACACAACGAGTTTTTTCGTAGTTGAATTGAAGGGACTGCAATTTCATAGGCAACGAGTACAAATTATTTGAGACTTGAAAGTGCAACAAATTTCAGAGTCGCAGATGATTCACTTACAGAGAAAGAGAAGAAGAGCGAACGGAGGATGCCTAGGCTTCCGGTGGCGAGGAAGGACGCGGTAAGCTGCGAAAAGCTCCGGGGATCCGCAAACAGGACGTGATCCGGAGATGTCCGAATGGGGCAACCCATGCAGTTGAAGGCTGCATACCGACAACAGTCGGGGCAAACGGGGGGAACTGAAACATCTTAGTACCCCCAGGAAGAGAAAGAAAGATCGATTCCCTGAGTAGTGGCGAGCGAAAGGGGAAGAGCCCAAACCGGGTGCGTTACGGCGTGCTCGGGGTTGTAGGAGTTATCATGAAGTTCGAGCGTCGAACTGGAACGTACTGGAAAGTGCGGCCGCAGCGGGTGACAGCCCCGTACAGGCAAGACCGGCTCGAACGAGATGACCACCTGAGTAAGGCGGGACACGTGGAACCCTGTCTGAATCCGCGGCGACCATGCCGCAAGGCTAAATACATCCGGAAGACCGATAGTGAACCAGTACCGTGAGGGAAAGGTGGGAAGCACCCCGAACAGGGGAGTGAAAGAGAACCTGAAACCGTTCGTTTACAAGCGGTCGGAGCCCGAGAGGGCGACGGCGTGCCTTTTGCATAATGAGCCTACGAGTTGCTTCATACCGGCGAGGTTAAGTCCTTCAGGGACAGGAGCCGCAGCGAGAGCGAGTCTGAACAGGGCGCTTGAGTCGGTATGAGCAGACGCGAAACCTAGTGATCTACCCATGTCCAGGGTGAAGTGGCGGTAACACGCCATGGAGGCCCGAACCAGTTTCCGTTGAAAAGGGCTTGGATGAGGCGTGGGTAGGAGTGAAAGGCCAATCAAACTGGGAGATAGCTCGTACTCCCCGAAATGTCTTTAGGGACAGCCTCGGTCATGACTGCGTGAGGTAGAGCTACCGATAGGAAGAGAGGGCTTCATCGCCTATCGATTCCTGACGAACTCCGAATGCGCGCAGCCCAGAGACCGGGAGTGAGTCGTCGGGTGCTAATATCCGTCGGCGAAAGGGTAAGAGCCCAGCCCAACAGCTAAGGCCCCCAAGAGCAGTTTAAGTTGAGACAGAACGAGGTGACATCGCATGGACAGCTAGGATGTTAGCTTGGAAGCAGCTATTCATTCAAAGAGTGCGTAACAGCTCACTAGTCGAGCGATGACGCGTGGATGATGACCGGGCATCAAGACTGCCGCCGAAGCTTTGGACGCGACCGATGGTCGCGTGGTAGGGGAGCATTCCGCTCGGCCTAGAAGGCGGACCCGCGAGGGCCGCTGGAGCGTGCGGAAACGAAAATGTAGGCATAAGTAACGACAATGATCATAGAAAAGATCACACCGAAAACCCCAGGTTTCCTCAGCAACGCTAAACGTCTGAGGGTAAGTCGGGACCTAAGGGGAAGCCGAGAGGCGCACCCGATGGCAAAAAGGTTAACATTCCTTTACCCGCATCACAGGAGAGGTAGAGACCGAGGAGTGACACTGCCGCCACCAGACGGAATAGGTGGTTGAAGGGCGTAGGCGAAAGTTGAAACCCGACAGTACCGCGCGTCTTCGGACAAGCGGACAGCGCAGGTAACCAGACTTGCAAGAAAATCTGTCTCTCGTGTAGCGTGATGCGGCCCGTACCGTAAACCGACACAGGTGGGTGAGGAGAGAATCCTAAGGTGCTCGAGTGAATCATGGCTAAGGAACTAGGCAAATTGACCGCGTAACTTCGGGAGAAGCGGACCCTGGCGACAGGGCGCAGAGAAATGGCCCAGGCGACTGTTTACCAAAAACACATGGCTACGCTAAATCGTTAAGATGACATATGTGGCCTGACACCTGCCCGGTGCCGGAAGGTTAAGAGGGGGGCTTAGCGCAAGCGAAGGTCTGAATCGAAGCCCCGGTAAACGGCGGCCGTAACTATAACGGTCCTAAGGTAGCGAAATTCCTTGTCG